>JAEEGL017140368.1_pt1 | contig 23769 bp, 12 predicted proteins | sample 9134231 | NCBI WGS metagenome assembly JAEEGL01 (sample SAMN16246548, study PRJNA631951) | gut metagenome | biome: gut microbiome; feature: rumen; material: fiber-attached | host: Bos | place: Iran: Karaj | collected 2018-10 | reverse complement strand
GCCTACGTTTATCGCCCAGCTGATGGGTATCTCATGGGGAGCCCTCGCCGGTGCGTTCCTCGCCCCGTTCATGGTAGGACTCTACTGGAAACGGGTGACCACAGCTGCTGTATGGGCTTGCTTCGCCTGGGGTGTGGGTATCACGGTGGTGAACATGCTGTTCAACAACGCCATCGCCAACCCCATCAACTGCGGTGCCATCGCCATGGTGGGCGGATTCCCGATTGTGATTCTCGTAAGCCTCTTCACGCCGAAGTTGCCTACAGCATACGTCGATAACATTTTCAACTGCTACAAGAAGAAGAGTCTTTAACCAGTTAAAAGGGAGTTATAGAAGGAAGTAAAAATATAACTCCCATTTTCGCAGAAAATTTACTCCCAATTCCTGAAAGGAATTTAACTTCCATTCAAAGAATTAACTTCCATTCGAAGAATTAACTCCCTTTTATTAAAATGAATTTAAAAGAATTTTTCAAGAACGACCGTTTTGCGGCAATGATAGGTGCTGAGCTGGTGGAAGTCAGCGAAGGCTATGCGAAAGCCCGTATGCTGGTGACTGGTGAACATCTCAACGCCACAGGCTACTGTCAGGGCGGAGCGCTGTTCACGCTTGCCGATTTGGCGTTTGCAGCGGCGGTGAACAGCCACTTGCAGGTGACGGTGGCGATTTCATCCAACATGACGTATGTGAGCAATGTGAAAGGGGGATGGGTGTATGCGGAGGCTCGTGAGATTGTAAATCACAGAAAAATACCTTATTGTGAGGTTCGCGTCAGCTCAGAGGATGGCAAGCTGCTTGCCATTCTCAACTCCTCTGCCTACCGCATGGACCGCACAATCGAAGCGCTGTGAGCATATTTTTATATTATCTATTGCTATCGTCTGCCATTCATGTATTTGCATGTGTGGCAGACTTTTTCTATTTCTATATGGTCTAGTTTTTTATCATATATTTACAAAAAAAGTTTTTTTATTCCCGTTTTTTTCATAAATTTGCACACGTATATTTTTAGTAATCTTGAAAAGAGAGGCATTTTTTTTGATTGCTTAATATCTTTATACCATTATTAACCTGAATAAAAGTAATTTTTATGAGAAGAATTGTCAGATTATTATTTGTAAATGCAGTAATTCTTGGCATGTCTGTCGTTTCTGCAATGGCTCAGCGCCAGCCAATCAAAGTAGGAAATGTGGATTCACATATTCCTTTCAAGACAACTGGCAGATCGAACACCCCCAGGCCTAAAGCAGAGAGGGGTATGTACAATGGACATCAGGATGCAGATCTCGGTCTCAGTGTGAAATGGGCTACCAGCAATATTGACGCTAACAATGCTGGAGGATATTACGGACGAGTTGTGGCTTGGGGAGAGATTTATGAGAAGAAAACCTACACCACCCAGAATAGCCAGGAATATAATTATGCGAGACAGGACATCAGCGGAAACCGCATTTTTGATGTCGCAACCAGATTGTGGGGTGGCAAATGGCGTATTCCAACTGTTGCGGAGATGCGGGAACTGCGTGATAAATGCACGTGGTCATGGGGTGTCGAGAGTGGCAGACAAGGCTATGTGGTCAGAAGTAAAATCAACGGAAACTACATCTTCCTGCCCGCTGTGGGTGTGAACTACAATAACCGCATACTGGAGAACAACGTCTCCGGATTTTACTGGACATCAACGCCTTATCCGGGAAACCATGTCAGTGCTTACCGTCTTCAGTTCAGCAAGGAAGCAATCAATGTGAACTGGGGTTCACGTCATGAGGGGTATTACATCCGCGCTGTACATAAATAATCATCATGGATTCTTTATTCCGCATGTGGGTGGACTATTTTCAGGGCTTCTTTTGCATCGGTGCAAGAGAAGCCCTGTTGTGTTATGTCCTTTATTTTCAAGTATAAAACCAATAATTATCTAATCATCTTCTATATATGCTATTAAACCATTTTGAGCATCAGGGTCATTGAATTCAATTAATTCCTGTAATTCCTGTTAATAAAAATCATTTTCCGTTCCTGACAATCACGCTGCCGTTTGCCTGATGAGTGGCGAGGATGAGCACCTCCGCTATCTGCACATGTGCCGGAGCATTAGCCGCATAGAGTGCCACGTCACCGATGTCGTCGCCTGTGAGTGGTTGGATTCCTGTGTACAGTGTTTTGGCGCGGTCGGTGTCACCATGGAACCGCACGTTGCTGAAGTTCGTCTCTACCAGTCCCGGCTTCAGGTTTGTGACGCGCAGTGCGGTGTTTGCCACGTCGATGCGCAGGCCGTCGGTTAGTGCTTTCACGGCTGACTTCGTGGCGCAATACACGTTGCCGCCGGCATAGGCGGCATCACCTGCCACCGAACCGATGTTGATGATATGCCCATTGTCTCGTGCCACCATTCCCGGCACGATTAGCCGTGTCATCGTGAGCAGACCTTTGATGTTCGTGTCTATCATCGTCTCCCAGTCGTCCAGGTCACCTTCGTATTCGGGCTCCAGCCCTAATGCCAGCCCCGCGTTGTTGATCAGCACATCGATGGCCTGCCATTCCTCGGGAATACTCTCCACCGCCGCTGCAGCCGCCTTGCGGTCGCGCACGTCGAACACCAGTGGCAGCACCTCGCAGCCCTGCGATTTCAGCTCCTCGCAGATTTCCGTCAGCCGGTGCTCGTTTCTGCCTGTCAAAATCAGCCGGTCGCCGTTCGCAGCGAATTTTCTGGCGCATCCGAGCCCGATACCGCTCGTCGCACCCGTTATCAATACTGTTCTTTTCATTTTATTTCAGTTTTTATATGTCGTAGCATCGTTCAAAATACCCGAAAAACAGACGTAAAATTAATTCTAAAAATTCCAGTAATTCCTGTAAAAAAACTCGTAACTTAATTACCATCTACTAAAGTAAACACACTCTTCATTTCAAAAAATCGGTTGTTCGGGATTTCGTGTAGTGATAAATTATATCATCTTCAGAGGACATGAATCTTTCAAAATCTTTTTGATGCCATTATGGCATATCTTAAAAAATGTCTTTAAAAATCTTTCAGATCTTTGTTCGATAAAATTTCCACACAAAATCCTGAAGTACCAAAAAATCTTTTAATTCTTTTAATTCTTGAAAAAAACTGAAGAGAAACTACTTTCCTGCCATGATGTTGATGACAGCCACCACATCTGAGATGTTCACGGCTCCGTCGCTGTTCACGTCTGCGTTGGCATACGTCGCCGTGCCCGCCATCTGGTTGATGATGGCCACCACATCGGAGATGTTCACCGCACCATCCATGTTCACATCCCCTTTCAGCAGTTTGCTTTTCACCACGACCCGTGAGGCTTTCACGTCTTCACCTGTTGACGTGTCGTAAATGAGGGGAAACTCGAATTTCCATGATTTGGGTTCAACCACCTCCACCGTCTCCTCTTCCATTTCCACTCCATAGACAATGAGAGGAGCCCCTTCCTCGCCAACAGACTCCACAGCCAGGTTGCTGTTGAGGATGCCAAGGGTTTCCAACGGTTTGGTGGGATTGCCGCCTAATATCCAGCTGAAAATGGAGAGCACACCGCTGATGCCGAATGGCGCTTTCACGTTCACGTTTCCGCAGTCATACAGCAGGATATGTTGATATGCGGCCTCTATGCCGTAGGTGTTGGAGTTGATGTCCAGACTGCCGGGACCGCTGATGGTCAACATCCCGAGGTTGTCCATATCCTTGCTGGTGGATACGGAAGCGATGGCATTATCCTCGCATGTCAGCGTGTTCTTGCCCTGAAGATAGATGTTGAAGTCGTCCTGCTCCGAATAGATGCACGTCTCGTCCTTGCCTGTCGTGAGATGTGCGTTGTTCAATATCAGCTGTTGCTTGTCGGGATTATATCTCACTGTTCCGTCGCCAAGCACGTTGCCCTTGTTTTTCCACGTCACTTGCGTCCCCTTCACCGTCACAGGGTAGGTGGCAACGTCGAACACCACGTGAGTAACCTCGTTGTTGTCGCCGTCCATGATTTTCTTTTTGTCATAGTCAAAATAGGCGTCTTCTGGCTCAATCAGCTCCACGCCGTTCGTGATGATGCTGTCAACCTCAAAGAATGTGTATTTAGGCGCATTAATCTCAAGCCGCGTGTTGTCGATTATCAGCTTGCGGTTCTCACGTAAGGCACTGTTCATCGCTCCGAGGAACGGTATGTTGTATTCGTTGGCGCTTTCTGAGACCATCTTCACCGACTTGCATGCCAAGGTGACTGGATAATTGGGGGTGATGTATATCATCGCACGGTAAGAGTCCTCGGGCGAATGGATGTTGAGCGTGCCGCTCCCTTCTATGCGCAGTTTGCACAAAGAGGGATAAATCGCCACCTGTGTATCGTTCAGGTTCAGGTAGTTGTCACCGACCAGACGGATGGTGAATGAGTCAGGTCGCTTGGCTGAATACACAAAATAGAAGAGCACATTGAAGTCGTCCCCCGCCTTGTCCCATTCAAAAGTAGTGTTGTAAAGCGTAATCACATGGTTCTCATGGTCGTAAGTGATACTTCCTTTTTTCAGACAGGCTGGCTTGATTTTGTCCCAGTTCCATGATGAGATTGGCTCACCGCCGATATAGACAAACGGAAACTCGCCTGCCTTCACCTCGCCGATATACCGGTTTCCTTTTTTGTCCACCATATACCGTTTGTCACGGTCATATTTCCCGTCTTCAGGAAGTATGAACGACATTTCTTCCGCAAGGTAGAAGTATTGAACACCTTCCACTGCACACGACTCGCCGTCGGTCGATTTCAGCCGCAGATTACAGTTGCCCGACACGCGCACAGAGTTGTGTTGACTTTTCGTGGCTATGGCCTGCTTTCCTTCTGCGATGAAGGTAATGCCGTCCCAGAGGCGGAGGTCACAGATGTAGCTGTCTCCGAACTCCTGCAGCAGCACTGCCGCCTTCAGGCTGCTGTGCAGCTCAAGCGAGCCGCCCGCGTCCTCAATCTCGTTGTAGTTCGCACCGCATACTAACGCGTCCAGGTCGCTGTAGATGAAGTTGTCGCCTTTCAGGTGGATGCCGCAGTTGTGGTAGGTGCCGGTCTCTATCGTGATGCCTTTCTCATATTCGCCCTGAGTGTTGATAACCACGTTGTTCAGATACAGATGACATGCATAGCTGTCATCCTCAAACAGCACGCTTCCGCTGTTCTTTATCCATTTGCAGTTGCTTTTCGTGTAGGTCACGCCCGACTCCAGCTTCTTGTCGCCGATATAGATGGTGCCGTATGCAGCCACACTCACGAAAATCACTGCCATCAAAGTTAATAGTACTCGTTTCATATGCTAAAAGGTTTGATTATTTACTGTTAGTTGAAAATTGTCAGCAAAAAAAAAATACTGTTAGTGGAAGATTATCTGCAAAAGTAGCAAAAAAGTGGAGAATCACCAAATTTCGGAAAAGATTTTCACTTTTTTATCTCATGCCATCCGGCCAAACCGTATTGTGCCCATCAGTCCTCGGCTGGGTTTGTGGTCGTCCCGACCGCACAAATCGACCGGCGCAGCACGGTCAAAACCGTCCGCATGGTCACTATAAACTATAAACTAAAAACTAAAAACTATCAACTAATTTTGCGGTATGTGTTTTTTTTCTTAATTTTGCGGAAACAAAACCAAGTCTGTAATTATGGGAACCTATATCAATCTTGGGAACCGTGGATTCCGCAATATCCGCAACAGGGAATATGTGGATAAGTCGATGCTGATTTCCGTTGTGAACTCCACGCTCTTCACTGAGGACTTATGCAGCTGCGTCACCCGCTGCCGACGATTCGGCAAGTCGATGGCGGCAAAGATGCTCAGTGCCTACTATGACAACTCTTGCGACTCGCGGAGCTTGTTCGCTGACCTTGAAATCGCCAAAGACCCGAGTTTTGAGGAGCACCTTAACAAATATCCGGTGATTTTCCTCGACATGACCTATTTTACTTCCCGCGACGATATCACAGTGAAGGAGATTGTCCCCACACTCCAAAAGGAGGTGAAAGCCGAAGTGCTTGAACTTTATCCAACGGATACTGTCAAAGACACAGACAATCTGATGGCTGCTTTAATTAAGGTGGCTGACCGTCATGATGTACAGTTCATCATGATAATCGATGAGTGGGATGCCATCTGCCGTGAGGCATCTGCCGACAGTGAGGCTATGGACAGCTATGTGAAGCTGTTGAGGTTGTTGTTTAAAAACAATAACACACCAAACGTGTTCGCTGGAGTCTATATGACTGGTATTCTTCCCATCAAGAAATACAATACGCAGTCGGCGCTCAACAACTTCATCGAGTATTCGATGATTCTTCCCCGAAAAATGTCCGGCTATTTCGGATTCACAAAGGATGACGTCAGAAAACTGGCGGAAAAACATGATATGGACTTCGATGAGCTGGTGAAATGGTACGACGGTTATCAGATTGGTGACGAGCCTTCCATGTTTAATCCCAGTTCTGTCATGCAAGCCGTTAATTCCGGCCTGTGTGCTTCTTTTTGGGCAACCACCGGGGCATACGACTCTGTGTCGAGTTATATCAAGTTCAATTATGAGGGACTGAAAGACCAGATTATTTATCTGTTGAGTGGTGGACGGGTGAAAGTGAATACCACCAAGTTCCAGAACGACATGTCGGTTATCCGCAGCCGTGATGATGTGCTCACCGTGCTGATTCATCTGGGGTATCTTTCATTCGATTGGCAGAAGAAAGAGTGTTATGTGCCGAATATGGAGGTGTCGTTTGAACTGTCGAACGCAGTGGAGGATTCCGGATGGGACAACGTGATCAATGCCCTTCAGCAGTCGGAACAGCTGCTTGCCGCCACGCTCCAGGGCGAGGAGGAGGCTGTAGCCCGCGCGCTTGACGCTGCCCACGACGAGCACACCAGCATCCTCTCTTACAACGACGAGAACTCGCTCGCCTGTGTCATCAGCATCGCCTACTATTATGCCCGCAACTACTATATCATCCACCGCGAGATGGCGTCAGGAAAGGGCATTGCCGACCTTGTGTTCATCCCCCGCAAGAACGTGGATTACCCTGCCATGGTGGTTGAGCTGAAAAACAAGAAGTCCGCCACAGCCGCCATCGACCAGATAAAGCAGAAGAACTACCCGGCTAAAATCGCCCAGTACACCGACAACCTCCTGCTTGTGGGCATCAACTACGACACCGACACCAAATCCCATTCCTGCATCATCGAGAGGTATAATGTATAGTGGAGTTAAATTCCTTCGGAATTGGAGTTAATTTTCTGCGGAAATGGAGTTAAATTCCTTTGGAATTGGAGCTTTTTTCTTTGAAATTGGGAGTTAACGTGGCCACTATAAACTATCAACTACAAACTAATATTTTTTAACTTCCACTTTTATTTCCAAAGCTTAAAATTCAAATTATTCACTCCAATATAGCGGCACTTTCACGGAAAATTCGTATTTTTGCATCAGAAATGTAAAAATACGAATTTTGACTAATGGCACATTATCATCATAGCAATCACTACCACAACGGCAGCAAGCGCAAAACAGGCTTCTGGAGCTGGTATTGGGCACAATACCGCGGACGGTGGTATCAGCGGATTATCACGCCCATAGCGTCTTTTTTCATCCTCTTCTTCCTCTTCATGGCGGCAGTGGATGTGAATTTCCTATGGCTATTCGGCAAGTCACCTTCGCTTTCCATGCTCGAAAACCCGGAATACAGCGAGGCGTCGCTCATCTACAGCAGCGACAACGTGCTTATCGGCAAGTATTTCACGGAGAACCGCTCTGCTGTGCGCTATGAGGATATATCGCCTTACGTTGTTCAGGCGCTCATCAGCACTGAGGACGAGCGTTTCTATCAGCATAACGGCGTGGACTACCAGGGCATTCTCGGAGCCATCAAGGACATCGCCAGCGGACATCCGCGCGGCGCCAGCACCATCACCCAGCAGCTGGCAAAAAACATGTTCAAAATGCGTCAGCAGAACACCGACGGACTGCTCTGCAAGGTGCCGGGCCTGAAGACGCTCATCATGAAGGCGAAGGAATGGAACACGGCATTTAAAATCGAGAATATCTATACAAAGAAAGAGATTCTCACGCTCTATCTCAACACCGTGGATTTCGGAAGTAACGCCTATGGTATCAAAACCGCCGCCAAGACCTACTTCAACGTCAAGCCGAAAGACCTCACCATCGAGCAGGCTGCCACGCTCATCGGACTTCTCAAGGCGACGACCATGTACAACCCCATGATCAACCCCGACAACAGCCGCCAGCGACGGGACATCGTCATCGACAACATGTACCGCCACAACATGATTTCACAGAGCGAGGCGGAAGAGGCGAAAGCAAAGCCTATCGACCTGCATCTCAGCATTGAGAACGCCTTCGACGGGCAGGCACAGTATTTCCGGGAGGCGGTGAAGGACTATCTCCGTGAATGGTGTGCCTACAACGAGGTGAACCTCTATACCGACGGACTGAAAATCTACACCACCATCGACACCCGTATGCAGCGCTATGCCGAGCAGTCGGTGATGAAGCAGATGAACCATCTGCAGGGCCTCTTCGACAACCACTGGAAAGGCGACTCTCCATGGAGAGACAAGAAGGGGAGGGTGATCAAGAATTTCATCGAGACCGTGGCGAAGCAGTCCACCTACTATAAGGAACTTCAGGCCAGATATATCGACACACCCGATTCCATCGACTATTACATGAACATCCCGCATAAGGTGAAACTCTTCTCCTACACAGGGACTAACCGGTCGGTGGAGCGCACCATGTCGGCGATGGACTCCATCCGCTATATGGTGAGGTTCCTGCACTGCGGATTCGTGGCGATGGAGCCGCAGTCCAGCTATGTGAAGGCATGGGTGGGCGACGTGGATTTCGGCACATGGAAATACGACAAGGTGAGGGCGCTCCGCCAGCCAGGGTCCACTTTCAAACTCTTCGTCTACGGCTCCGCATTCGAGTTCCTCGGTGTGGTTCCGATGGACCGCAGAATCGACACGGCGAAGCCGATAAAATACAAGGACTCCAATAATCATACCAACACCTGGAGGGTCAGAAACTCCGGCGGTCACAGCAGTGAGCAGCAAGTCACCTTACGCACCGCGTTCGCCAAGTCCATCAACACCGTAGCTGCCAGGCTCGGACTGGAGGTCGGCGTGTCGAACCTCATCACGCTCGCTCACCGCATGGGCATACGGACGCAGCTTGAGAGCACACCCGCCATCGCGCTGGGTGCCTGCGACGTGTCGCTCATCGATATGGTCAATGCCTACTCATGCGTGGTCAACGACGGTATGCGGCGTCCGCCCATTCTCGTCACACGAATCGAGGACCGTGAAGGAAACGTGGTCTATGACTGCAACGACAATGTCGATCCCGCAGAGAAAGCCATATCCTACCGCACGGCTTATTTCCTGCAGCAGCTGCTCCTTGCCGGCACACATGATTCCGGCGGCACGTCAAGACGAATCTGGGACTTTGTGGACTCCACCAGATGCGAGGTGGGAGGAAAAACGGGTACCACTTCAAACTATTCCGACGCCTGGTTTATCGGCTGTACGCCCAACCTCGTGGGAGGAGCATGGATTGGCGGCGAATACCGAAGCATACACTTCCGCAACGGAGCACTCGGACAGGGAGCGAGGACGTCGCTGCCCGTGTTCGGCTACTTCATGCAGAAAGTGCTGGCCGACAAAGACCTGACGCAATACAGGGCGAAATTCAAGAAACCCAGGAATTTCATTGCTCCTTCATCCTATTCCAATTATTCACCTCCCACCGACGAGGACTTGGGCAACTATTACGACGACCGGCCAACGCCACGACATCACGAGGAGGAGAGCACTCCCCAATACGCTCCCGACACCTCGTCGAGAAGACGCCGGCAGCCGCCGCAGGACATATCCAACGGCATCGAGGTTTCAAACGCACAGGAACAGCAGCCGGAAGAGACACAGCTCGAAGAAGACTTCTTTGAGTAATCCAGTTTTTAGTTTGTAGTTTTTAGTTTTTAGTTTATAGCTTATAGTTTATAGTTGGTTGGTCTGTTTAATCGGTAACTTCTGTGAGATTCGTATAGTCTTGAAACTTAAATCCTTGTATAGCCCGACAGGACATCGGCTGGGGGCGTGGACGTCCCGTCCGCGTCAAGTGCCGAGGGCTCGATGCCCGAAGGCACTTGAATAAATGGTAAATAGTAAATGGTAAATAGTAAATGGTAAATAGTAAATGATATCATGTCCATTAACTTAGACAACCCCCAACTGAAGGACGCCCTTCATGTCGTCCAGTTCACCAGCAACTCGCTTTTTCTCACAGGAAAGGCGGGGACGGGGAAATCCACGTTCTTGAGATATATCTGCGGGGAGACGAAGAAAGAGCATGTGGTGCTGGCGCCAACCGGCATCGCAGCCATCAACGTGGGGGGAGCCACCCTCCATAGCTTCTTCAAGCTGCCGTTCCAGCCATTCACCCCCGACGACCCCAATTACTCCACCACACGCAAGCTCCGCAGTTTTCTCAAATACAACAAAGAGCATGTGAAGCTCATCAAGAAGCTGGAACTCGTCATCATCGACGAGATATCCATGGTCAGGGCCGACATCATCGACTTCATCGACCGCATCCTGAGAGTCTATTCAGGCAATATGCGCCTCCCGTTCGGAGGGAAACAGATGCTTTTCGTAGGGGATGTGTTTCAGCTCGAGCCGGTGGTCACGCGCGACGAGCGCGACATCATCAACCGCTTTTATGATTCACCTTATTTCTTCTCAGCACATGTGTTCAGGCAGATGCAGCTAGTGTCTGTGGAGCTGACCACCGTGTACCGGCAGACCGACCAGGCGTTTATCGGCATTCTCGACCATATCCGGAAAAACCAGGTCACCAACGCCGACCTGCAGCTGCTCGACATGAGGGTGGACCAAAACCTCAACACGGGAAGCGAACCCGACGACAGCTTCACCATCACGCTCGCCACAAGAAGGGATGTGGTGGATGAAATCAACCAGCGGAACCTCAACGGCATCGACTCGGAGACGTTCACTTTCACCGGCGAGGTGGACGGTGACTTCCCGGAGAACGCCCTCCCCACCGCCATGAGTCTCGAGCTGAAAGTAGGTGCGCAGGTGATTTTCGTGAAGAACGACAAAGACAAACGGTGGGTCAACGGAACGGTCGGCATGGTGGAAGGAGTGGACATTGAGGGGAAGTGCATCTATGTTGTCACCGACGAGGGCGACCATTATGATGTCACCAGGGAAATATGGGAGAATGTGCGGTATAAATACAATGAAGAGGAGAAGAAAATAGAGGAGGACCTGCTCGGCACGTTCACCCAGTTTCCGGTGAAGCTCGCCTGGGCAATAACGATCCATAAAAGCCAGGGACTGACCTTCAACAAAGTGAATATCGACCTCACGGGCGGGGCGTTCGTGGGCGGTCAGACCTACGTGGCGCTCAGCCGATGCCGTTCGCTCGACGGCATCAAACTCAAGCAGGGCATACGCCGCTCCGACATCTTTGTCAATCCTTTTGTCGTCAGCTTCGCCAGGACCTTCAACGACAGCATGGCGGTGCATAAAGCACTTAAGACCGCGGAGGCTGACATACGCTACAAAGAGGCGGTGGAGGCGTTCGACAGAGGAGACTTTCAGGCATGCCTCGACCATTTCTTCATCGCCATCCATGCGCGCTACGACATCGAGAAACCGCTCCCGCGGCGGTTTATCCGCAGAAAGCTGGATGTCATCAATGCCAAGGACCGCTTTGCCGACACCCTACTTACGCGCATCGAGGAGCTGAAGGCAGAGATGAAAAAGAAGGACAAGATGCTTGCCGACCTCGCCAAAGAATACGTGGAGATGGGTGATGAGTGTGTGGAAATCGGAAACTCGGAGGCGGCGCTGGCTAACTTTGAGAAAGCCATCAGGATTTCTCCCGAATGTGTGGATGCGATGATAGGTAAAGCCAGACTCCTGCTCGAGGAACATCAATTAAGAAAGGCGCTCACTGTCGTCAATAAGGTGCTGAAAATCCAACCTCATAAAATGAAAAACATCTATTGGCATGCAAAGGTGCTTTTTGCCATGAACCGCTACGATGAGGCAGTCAACGACCTTGAACGCTGCACGTCCCTCAATCCTGACAGCATCTCGGCTCATCTGCTCTATGGCGATGTGCTTTCCGCAATGGGCGACGATGTCAATGCTGCCATCCATTATGCTATTGCAGATAGGCTGAAGAAAAACAAATCTAATGAGGAATAATTCCGTTGAAAGGTTTGGCTTTCTCAGTTTTTAAGTTTTTATTGCTATTTTTGCAGTGCTGTCTGATTTTTTTGCTTTTGTTTTGCACCACTAAGTAAAGTGAAAAATGTGAGATGGCCTTTTGAGGTAATCTATTGTTACTCAGAAATTTATAGATAATAATTAATATAAGTGGTGCGGTAATTTGGATTATGAAACATTTATTGATTTCTTTATGCCTGATAGCATCTCCGATGGTGCTGACAGCGCAGTCACCTAACCGTTTTGATGTGAACAAAGACAACAAGGTGAATATTTCTGATGTTGTTGCTGTAATTAACTATATGGCAACGGGGAAAGATAGTTTTATAACCCGCCGTTATACCGTTAATGGTGTGCAGTTCCAGATGGTGGTTGTTGAAGGCGGAACGTTCCTCATGGGGTCTGAGGCTTACACTGACGAGAAACCCATCCATGGGGTTAAGTTGAACAGTTTCTCTATCGGACAGACGGAAGTGACACAGGAACTGTGGCAAGCAGTGATGGGCACGAACCCCTCAAACTGGAAAGGTGCGAAACTCCCGGTGGAGAATGTGTCGTTGAACGACTGCTATAATTTCATCCAAAAGCTGAACTCGCTTACAGGTCAGAAATTCCGTCTGCCGACTGAGGCGGAGTGGGAGTTCGCGGCTCAGGGTGGAATCTATAGCAAGGGTTACACCTATAGTGGAAGTGACAATGTTGAGAATGTGGCATGGTACACATCCAACAGTGGGAACAAAACCCATCAGGTGGCAACGAAGGCTCCCAACGAGTTGGGAATTTATGATATGAGTGGCAATCTGGATGAGTGGTGTGAGGACTATTATGCGTTGGATTATTATTCATCTTCTGGACTTTACAATCCTACAGGTCCTACTACAGGTCCTGGCAAGGTGAACCGTGGTGGTAATTGGGGAGGAACTGCAAACCGGTGCCGTGTTACTTACCGTTATTGCAACAAGTTTATGACACCGGACAACTACACCGGCCTCCGGCTCGCTCTTTAATACTTGTCAAATAGTTCCTAGCGTTAGAGCCTTTTTTGCTTGCAAAACAAAGCGGTGATTGTTCCTTTCGGGGAATAATCACCGTTTTTATATGTTATGAGTTCTATGAAATGCAACAAAAAGATTACTGGCTGAACATACTTTTCAGCTCGTCAATCATTGCCTGGGGAACGCCTGTCTTCGCCCCTTTAGTGATGGCTTCGAGGAAATGGGGCAGTTCTTTTTCATAAACGCTGACCATGCCGTGGACAGGAAATAGCAGGATTGAGAATTTCATGTTGGCCAGACGGTCGCACATCTTCAGAAATGGGGCATGTGGCGTTTGGCAGATACCTGCATAATAGGCATCCCCAGCGCGTTCTGAGCGGTTACGCCCCTTGTCGTTGGTCAGGGCATACACCATCTCTGCTGCGTCAACCACATGGATGTCGCACCCGCTTTCTTCGTTCAGACGGGCAAACATCTTCTTCAAATCGTTGTAGGTGACACGTGCGTCCTCTATGCTGTCGTGGAAATAAATAGCGGCATAAAGGGTGTCGAACTCTGCGGCATCGGTCAGTTCCAGATGGCCGTATTTCGTCAGGAAAGAGGCTGCCATACGAAGATGAAACTCGTATGGCAGATTCTTGTCGTATGTCTGGTTCACGCTTGCATGAAGCGCGCCCGCTGCATTCTCGATTGCGAGAACCTGGCTCCGGCGTGCTTCATACAAGGCGAGAAATTCCTTCTGTGTCATTGATATTTACGTTTTAATTACCTATGATTCATCATCCATAGTAACTACACTATTCACTTAATATAATCTTCATTTTTACCAAATACCATCTCATCTTCCATAGTAACTACACTTTTCACTTTTCACTATTCACTTAATAAATTCTTTATTCTTCAGCCTCTTCCGGATTCCCCACTCCCGCCATGATGTTGATAATCATCACAACATCAGAGATGTCGGCAGTTTCGTCGCCATTCACATCTGCGGTCTCCTTATAGGTCTCGTCACCCGCCATCGTGTTGATTACAGCCACAATGTCGGAGATGTCCACTTTTCCGTCGCCGTTCACATCACCCTGCAGCGTTTCTTCAACCTCGATGTTGATGGGGGCTCTGTTCTCACCGAAGAGAATCTGTCCGCTGATGCATACCCAGCCAAGCTCATCCCGATAATCCTCCAAGGTGGTGGATTGGGCTATGGTCTTTCCGTCGATGGTCAGGCTGCGGTCTAACGTACGGTACACGTTTGTGCCGGTGGTCCAATACACCTTGTTGTCGTCTCTCACCCGCTGGTCGTAACGGCGGAGCATACACTGTGCTGGGTATTTGTTGGTCTGAAGCGAGGTCAGGATGGTAGGCTTCAGCATATAAAGCTGCTCATGGATGATGCTGTCGCCTTCTTCGTCGTAGCTGTCATAATAGAAATTGTTGAGCCTGTCGGACGAACCGTAGATTTTTGAGTCGCTGCCATGACCGGCTGCGATGTAAATCTCGTTGTCAAGGTCGATGGCTCCAACGCCCGGTGTGATGGCGAAATACTCCACGTTCTTGGCGGTGATTCGCTGGTTTCCTATCGACTCCTCTGCATAGACAATAAACTTGAAGCCGGTGTTGGTCACGTCGAACACTCTCACGCCCAGTCCGGTCGTTGTGATAATCGGGGTGCGGATTTCAGTCAGCACAACAGGGATGACTCCCTCGGGGAACGGGGTGTTGAATGTCACTTCGGTCACATCGGTGTATGTGCCGCTGGTGCATGTGGCTGACTTCACTTCGCCGACCTCGCATTGCAAATCCAGGCCGTTATGGCCTTTGAAGGTGAGATTCCCGGCAGGCAGCGCCATGAACGGCATCTCCTCGGTCTTTGTCAGGCTTCCTTTGTTGCCTTTCCATTGCAGGGGGGTATATTTGAACATGCTCGAAGTCACGGACTTGAGGTAGTTGCTCCCGCTGAACATGCTGTTCTTGTCGGTCATCGTGCCAAGGAACAGCTTTGGGGTCTCTGTGAATGTCTCACTGAAGAGCGTGGTGGTCTCTTCTGTGCCGCTAAGGCTGAGAATTCCATGCTGGAACAGATTGGTTCCCTGGGCGGGAGCCACGTCCACCAGCACATCGTTGGTGTAGCGTGAATCTTCCTTGTTATATGGAGAAATCACACGGACTCTGTATTTGTAGCTGCCTGGCTCCGACACTGTGTCGGTGAACATATATTCAGCGCCCATCCGGCTCGACTTGTCTTTCGGCTTTATTTGCTTCAGATTTTTAAAAATGCTGGAGCCGGGAACCTGACACTGGACATAAATATCCCCTGTCAGGTCGCCGTTTTGGTCAGTCCAGGTGAGTGTCACCGTGCTTTTCGATGCGATGTATTTCACGTTCAGGGTACCGGGATTCTGGAAAGGGGGATTCCTCGGAATGAACTCGTTGGCTGAGGTATAGCCTAATCCCGTGTCCATCTTCGCATATTCCTCACCCAGCTTTGTCAGTTTGCCGCCCTCATAAATATGTCCCTTGCTCTCGCTGTTCCAGTAGAAATAGCGTTCCACGCGCGGGTTTTCGTTCAGGGATTTCAGAATGTTCTTGGTGTTGTTGATGATGTCCTGCTCCGTGCGGCCATCGGAGAAACAGCCGTTGCGGTTCCATGAGGCGCCCCATATCCACTCGGATATCCAGATGGGACGGCCCTTGCCGTAGTTGCTGCTGTACCGGTTCATGTTGTCGCTGTCGAATCCGCCCGACCAGTAGCAGTGGAGGTCGAGGATATCGCAGCGCCAGCCGCGCGCGTCGATGGAGTCAATGAAGTCTTTCAGGTGACTCATCGAGCCGTCGTGCGACGACTCGGAACACAGGCGCATGCCCGTGCGCATCAGGTTCTCCCAGTTGGCAAGCACGGTCGCCACATCCTGCGGATGGTCATCAGCGGAGTTGCCCGGCTCGTTGTTCGTCTTCATGTGGCAGGAATAAGTGGCGCTGCCGCACGATGCGGCGCTGGGCCAGTCCTCGTAGATGTGATGCGGGATACACTCGGTGTCGGGATAGCGGTTCTCGCCGTTGCCGAATGAATAGCAGCCGGTCACGTTCAGCTTGTTGCAGGGGTCATAGCGGGTGTCGTTGGCGATGCCTGCCTTGCCGAAGTTCTGCCATTTGAACAGACGGTACGATGAGATACGCTGGTCGAGCACAGCCGGAAGGGTTGAAAATTCCAAGTCGGCATTGTCGGCTATGAAGCAGCGGCTGTAGCCCCAGCCGCCGGTGCCGATGGCAAATGTCACCATATAGCCGCGCTTCAGCTTGAAAGAGCGGATACGGTTGTTCAGCGTGCCGTCGGTCAACGTTTTCATGAAACCGCCGCTGTTGCCCTCTGTGTAATTGTCTGTGGCCTCGCCTTCGAAATTCTGCTCTGTGTAGCAGGTCAGAGGCCGGAAGTTTCGGTCGTAAGGGAAGATGATGGCACCGTTGTTGTACATCTTAACCTGGCAGTTCACATTATTCTGGGCTGCCTCTCCGTCGATAAACACATGGGTCAGCCATGTGCTAATAACTTGGCTTGGCTTCACTGCGCTCAGACGGACAACGGCATGCTCCTTGTTCACAATGTTCACGCTACCGGCTGTGGTAAACGGGGTTGCACTGGTTATCACATAATCGACATCTTCGGTGATATCGACCGAGCTGCTCACCTGTTGCACGGTCGTCACGCTGTTGGCGGCATTCAACGGCAGAAATAACGCCATAGACACCAATAGCATCAAAAGATAGATTCCTTTCGTAAATGTTTTCATTTTTATACGTTGTTTAGTTAGAAATTACACAGTTATGCGATTTTACAGTTTTACGGTTTATTGTCTGCCCGTCAGCAAAGAGAAAAATCACCAAATCAGAAAATAAATCGAAAACCGTAAAGTTTTTTCTTCTCTAAAACGCAAAGATAACAATTATTTGTCATTTGATGAAAAAAATCAAATCTTTTTTTTGAAAATCACTGATTTTTCACATAAATAATAAAAAAATCATTTTTGATATAAGAGTTTAAGTTTTTTTTAATATCTTTGTACTTAATTTACATTTTCAACAACTAACTACCAAACTAACGTTTGAATTTCTACAGGGGAAGAATCTTGTCTTCCGGTCTGCTTCTCTTCTTGGCTTTCTGTTTGCTGAACAGACAAAGAGTCAATGTGAAAATAAAGCATAAACATTATCACTAATTATAATCTTTTTATTTATGTCATTGAAAACTAACTGTATTCGAACGGCACTCTTGCTGGCTTTGCTTTTTGTGACGACCGGCTTGAGCGCGCAGACCGTAAAGGTCAACGTGAAAGATGCGAATGGTGAGGAAGTCATCGGGGCTACCGTACAGGAGAAGGGTACTTCAAACGGGGCAATGACTAACCTTGAAGGTGATGCCGTTATCAAGATGACAAACGGCAATAATCCGATCGTCATTTCGTATCTCGGTATGAAAACACAGGAAATCAGCGTCAACGGAAGGGCGGCTATCGATGTTGTCCTCCAGGAGGACTCCAAGATGCTCGAAGACGTTGTGGTCATCGGTTATGGTACGGTAAGGAAGAAAGACCTCACCGGAGCCGTCGCATCTATCAGCGCCGACAAACTCGCTGACATCCCTGTGGCTAACGTGGCGGAGGCTCTGACCGGTAAACTCGCGGGTGTGAACATCACAACAACCGAGGGATCGCCCGACGCTGATGTCAAAATCCGCGTACGTGGAGGTGGGTCGCTGTCACAGGACAACTCTCCTCTCTACATCGTCGACGGATTCCCTGTGGAGAGCATCAGCGACATCGCATCGTCCGAAATCGAGACGATTGACGTGCTTAAGGATGCCTCTTCCACGGCTATCTATGGTGCAAGAGGTGCGAACGGTGTGATTATCATCACAACCAAGAGCGGAAAAGAGGGTAATGTGCAGGTGAACTTCAACGCTTCTATCGGATGGAAGAAAACCACAAAGGAGGTGAAGGTGCTCGACCCTTACAACTATGCTTATTACCAGTATGAGCTCGGAAACGACGCATACGGTAACTACGACGACCTCGACATCTGGAAGTCTGTTGAAGGTAACAACTGGCAGGACCAGATTTTCGGAAGGACAGGCGTACAGCGTCAGTATAACACAAACGTGAGCGGTGGCAACAAAGACCTGAAATTCAATGTGGGATATGCTCATAATGAGGAGAACAGCATCATGAAAGGGTCTGGCTACAACAAGGACAACGTGAATGCCAAACTGAATGCTGAATTAAATAAATGGCTGTCGTTTGAATTCAAGGCAAACCTCGCCTTCACTACCATCAACGGACTGAGTGGAGGTGCCGACACAAACGAATCGAATGCGGCAAGCGGACTGGTGGCAAACGCCATTCGCTACAGGCCTATTGAGCCGCTGGCTGCCGACGATGAAGATTCGGAGAATGCCACCAGCACGCAGCGTACACCTTTCCAGCGACTCGATGCGACATACAAGAAACAGGAGCGTCTGCGCCAGGACTATAATGCGGCTCTCAACTGGAAGCCATGGAAGAACATCACATTTAGAACGGAGTTCGGATATGGATGGCGCAACGAGAAATCGGACAACGCATGGGCTGCCGACGCAGTGCAGAATTCAAGATATGGATACAATGGTATGCCACAGCTGAGATTCTCCACCAGGGACATCAAACGATGGAGAAACGCGAACACCGTGACTTACGACAATAAGAAACTGTTTGAAGGACGAGACCATATCAACGTCCTTTTCGGACAGGAGTGGAGCAGCCAGAAGCAGACCGACCGCACAAACGTGTCTGTCGCCTTCCCGGCTACAATGACCATCTCTGAAATCCTTGCCAACGCAGCGGCTGGAACGGCTTTGCCTAACGAGACCGACATCAAGGCTAAAGAGAATATGTTCTCTTTCTTCGGACGTGTGAACTACACGCTGATGGGCAAATATCTCGCAACGGTCACGCTGCGTGCCGACGGGTCATCAAAATTCGGAGATGACCACAGATGGGGATTCTTCCCTGCCGCAGCTCTGGCATGGAGACTGTCCGACGAAGACTACCTGAAAGACGTGTCATGGCTCGACAATCTCAAACTCCGACTCAGCTGGGGTACGGCCGGTAACAACCGGATTCCTGCGGGACTTCTCGCAACCACCTATTCTATGGCTGAAAGCTCAGGAAAACATCCGGGATTCGATGAGCAGAACACCACGATGATTGAGCATGGTGCCTACCTCCCTAACCCCGACCTGAAATGGGAGACAACCGTGACCCGTAACTTCGGTATCGACTTCGGTTTCTTCAAAAGCAGAATCAACGGTAGCCTCGAATTATACTGGAACACTACGAAGGACTTGCTCATGCAGGTGGAAATCCCCTCGCAGTCGGGCTATTCCTATCAGTTCAGAAACTTCGGACAGACTTCCAACAAGGGTATCGAGCTGAATGTCAACACATATATCGTGGACAAGAAAAACTTCAAGCTCAACGCCAACTTCAACATTTCCTGGAACACCAATAAAATCGACAAGCTCAACATGGACAACCCATGGCAGAGCAGCAGCTTCGCAGGAAGCACTTTCGCAGCTTACGAGGACTTCCATGTGGCTAAGGGAGGAAGACTCGGAGAAATCTGGGGATACAAGACCAACGGATTCTTCACGGCTTACGACCCTGTGAACAATCCAAATGGAGAACTGGTGCTCAACGGAACGACATGGGCGCTCAGAGAAGGGATTGTGGACAACAGCGGGAATTTCTCCGCCCTAAAGCCTGGCGCACTCAAATATCAGGTGGATGAGAACGGAGACCCCATCAAGCAGAAACTCGGTAACGCCATAGCTCCTGTGACTGGTGGTTTCGGCATCGACGGCTCTATCGGTAATTTCGACTTCAACATGTTCTTCTCTTACTCCATCGGAAACAAGGTGCTCAACGGAACGAAGCTGGCTAACTCTTTCTATGCGGGGTCGGCCAAGAACTACAATCTGGTCAGCGACTTCGCACTGGGGAACAGATACACAGGAGTGGATCCTCAGACCGGATATAACCTCTCAAACCCCACCAACACCATTCTTAACTATTATGGAGGGGCTGAGGGACTCATCTCAAGACTGAATGCACTCAACACCGATGCCGTGATGTGGAACCCGGCTACGATGAACCGTATGTACATCAACGACTACGCTATCGAAAACGCTTCGTTCCTCAGAATGCAGACGCTGACCGTGGGCTATACATTGCCAAAGACTTGGGTGAAGAGGGCATGGCTGTCATCTGTCAGACTTTATTTCACAGCTTACAACCTATTCTGCATTTCAGGATACGACGGATACGACCCGGAGGTCGATGTGTGGAGCAGAAGAAACCCTATGTGCCCGGGTATCGACTATGCTGCATATCCTAAGAGCCGAACATTTGTGGGAGGTATTAATATCACATTCTAACTTTTAATACATTTGACAATATGAATACGAAAAAGTGTTTATTAGTTTGTGCTGCCGCATGGGGGATATTGGCGTTAACTTCCTGTTCCGATTTCCTTGACCAGAAGTCTGCCTCGGAACTCGACACCGAAAACACCTATAATTCGGAATACTACACCAGCACATTTATCAATAAAATCTACGGAGGACTGACGCAAGACAGAACTTATTCGCAGGATATGGCATTCATCTACCTGATGAACAGCGATGTGGAGCTGGTCGATGGGCTTGGAGCCAATGCGACCCTCATTTCTGAGAGAGGATTCTGCAACTATAACACGACTCCGGCTTATGCAAAGCTGGCTGACCTCTGGACTGCCATGTATGGAGTGATTGAGAACTGTAACCTTGCTATCGACGGAATACGAAACAGCGCGATTGCCGACAGGCAGTCGATGAAGTTCGCACTCGGAGAGGCCATCACCATCAGGGCCATGATTTATTTCGACCTGGTAAGGCTGTTCGGCGACATTCCTATGAAGATGGAGCCGACAAAGGACGACCTCAGCAATGTGTATATGCCGAAGACCGACAGGGATGTCATTCTCTCAACACTCCTCACCGACCTGGAGGAGGCGGTAGAGCTGCTCCCTTGGGCTGGACAGAACAGCTACACAACCGAACGTGCCACAAAGGGATATGCCCATGCGCTTGCAGCCCAGATCGCACTGACCAAGGCGGGATATGTCATTAGGGAAAAGGCGAAAGACGGATATGAGACCGCTGAATACTCCGACGATCTCTATCCTACACAGCGCCCTTCAGAAACAGAGAGGAAAGAACTGTATCAGACGGCGTTGAAGCACCTCTCTGCACTAATCAACAGCGGTGTGCATAAACTCAACAGCTCGTTCGAGAATGAGTGGTACTTAGTCAATCAGCTCAAGCTTGACCAGACATACAGGGAGAACATCTTCGAAATACCGATGCTCCAGAATGTCAGTGGAGAGCTCGCTTACACCGTAGGAGTCCGCCTGAACGGTATCACATCAAAATATGGGTATGGCAACTCTTCCGGTAAGATGAAGCTCACATCCGACCTCTTCTATTCTTACGACAAGAATGACCTTAGAAGGGATATCACATGCTCAACAATTCAGATTAAGGAGGATGTGGATGCAAAAGGGGCTGCCGCTACGATTACGGAAAGCCTCGGAAACGCACCATTCGGACTTTATGTGGGTAAATGGGACCCCAGAATGGAGAACGACACCTGGCTCGCACAGAACAAGGCGGCGAATGCCAAGCACATGACTGGAGTCAATGTGGTGAAGGTGAGATTTGCACAGGTGCTGCTCTGGTATGCTGAAATCATGAATGAGCTGGCAGGACCCGACGCAAGCTATCCGGGCGATGCAGGATTAACGGCACGGCAGGCGCTGGCGCTTGTCCACAATCGCGCCTTTGAGGACCAGGCACAGGCTCAGGACTACATCGACGCTATCCCTGCAACCAAGGAGGACTTCTTCAACGCCATCGTTGATGAGAACAAATGGGAGCTTGCAGGCGAGGGAGCAAGAAAGTGGGACCTCATCCGATGGAATCTCCTCACACAGAAAATTCTTGAGATGAAAGAGAACTATATCAACGACATCACTGCTGCACAGGAGAACGACGAGAACGAACGCTATCAGAAGACGGTCTATTACAACTACACTGATGCGACCAAGACCACTATCGATGAGTCTTCGTTCACTTGGTTCGGATTCCCTGACGGAAAGACTGAAGCCGACTATGACGGAAGCAAGAGCTCTTTTGGAAGCACGAAGCTGACAGATGCAAACGTGGAAACGAATCTTCCGTCGATTTCCAGCGGACTGACCGGAACGTCTCTCAGCCCCAACGAGACGCCCGACGTGCCTGTGAAAAACAGATACCTGATGCCGATACCGGCAACGACTATCTCTGCATCAAACGGTACGCTCTATAACTCTTATGGATGGTAATTTGTTGAACATTAAGAAACAAACGAAATTATGAAGAAATATATGTTTAAATATGGACTTCCATTTTGCCTTGCGGCTGCTGTGATTGCTAACACTGCCTGCACAGACGATAACGACTGGAAGGTGGACAGTTCTCACGACCGACTGTTTGGCATCGCTGGAGATAAAATCAACGTCGAGGCTGAAGATGTGACGGCTACAGTCTCTTTTACAGGAGTTCCCAACGCTCAATACTATATCGTGGAGGTGAGCACAGACTCTCTCTACGATGACATCCAACTGGGAGGAACACCGCATTCCATCATCTTTGGACAGGATAAGTCCATCACCAAGTCGCCGGCGAAACTGACCAACCTGGCGGGAGATACAAAGTATTTCCTCCGTATCAAGGCGCAGAATAGCGAAAAGGCGGACGGACACTGGGCTTACTATCAGAAGAGCAACGCCGTGGCGCCTTTCAAGACCAAGGCGGAGCAGATTTTCAATCCCCTGGATAACAGTGACAGGGGTGAGGACTTTATCCATGTGACTTGGGACAGCGACAAGGAGGTAACTGGAATCGTGGTTACTGATGCTGACGGAAATGAAGTGAGGACCATCCAGCTCAACGAAGAAGACAAGAAAGCGGGTGAATACACCATTGCAGGCTTGAATCCTTCTACTACCTATATCGTGATGATTCAGAACGGAGAAGCGGTCAGAGGAACGCTCAACGCAACAACGACCGCTGCAATGCCGGCTGCCGACTTCAAGTACTTCCTTCCTGCCGACACGAAGATCCTCTCTACACAGCTGCTCAAGGACATTGCTGCCGAAGCTGTCGCAGCTGGAAACGACGAGACGAACTTCAGCGTGACCATCGGTATTCCTGCCGACATGACCATCAATTTCCATGGTGAGTCGGAAGACGGGTCGGCAACGAATGTGAAAGTGCCCGATGGCATGTCCGTCACATTCTTCGGACTCGCAGGAGGTGAGGCTCCCACGCTCAATTTCGTCAAGAACATTGATGTTGAGGGC
>JAEEGL010852899.1_pt1 | contig 23769 bp, 21 predicted proteins | sample 9134231 | NCBI WGS metagenome assembly JAEEGL01 (sample SAMN16246548, study PRJNA631951) | gut metagenome | biome: gut microbiome; feature: rumen; material: fiber-attached | host: Bos | place: Iran: Karaj | collected 2018-10 | reverse complement strand
TCTTCCGCCGTAAGCATCAGCACGTCATCAACCTCGCTTTCCTGCATCACTATTTTTCCTTTGTATTCTCCGTAGAACACGCCGGCCCAGGTAAAGGTTGACGGTTTATGCTGCAGCTTCTTCCAGCCGAGATACTTAAGCCCGGTATCAACGCCGAGTTCCTCCATAAGCTCCCTTCTGGCGCTAAGGACAATGTCATCCTCTCCCGCCTGAACCACCCCGCCGATACAGGCATCGAGCATTCCCGGACAGTAGTCCTTTATCATGGTTCGCTTTTCTATGTAAAAACGTCCCTCACCGTCTCCGAGAACGATATATGAGGCTCTGTGAGGCATTTCATTGCGACGCATTACGGAACGCGGAACTATTTCCGTAATCTGATTGTTTTCGTCAACAACCGGCACCATTTCTTCCATGGAAAATCTCCTGCTGGCAATCTTTTATTCAATCACACAATAATTTTTGTGATATCCGACAAGTGTTATATAATATACCAACACAAAGTTTACTGGAACAAGTCAAATGATTAGCCTTTATAAGAAATTTACAGTTATTGCCGCGGCATCACTTCTTACAGCCTGCAGCAACCTATCAGAATATCAGACCAAACTGCCACATCTTGAATACAAGGAAGTAACCGCGGACATCAGCAACAAAACAGCTCCCGTGGTTAATGCCAACTTCTGCATAGTAAACAACCTTGATCGCGGAGTTGATGTTGAACGACTGATGCTGATTCTCTTTGTAAACGGCATGGAAATCGACATGAAGGAAATTGACTACGACAAAGAAGTCAAGGCCAACTCCAGAAAATGCCATACCGCAAAATTCGAACCTGATGTCGTACACAGTCCTAACGCATCATCAACACTGCTCAACACCATGCTTGACAGAACCTACAGAATTGAAGGTACCGTAGTTTATAATGACGATGACGTTATCCCCGTAACCACTTCCGGCGAGGGAATTCTCTACTAATTCCTTCTGTTTCTAATCCCGGACGAACCGCCTCATGATCTGCGGTTACGTCCGAATCCGAACGGAAAAAATAACGTTTTACGGAACAATTTCACGGAAACGGCCCGCCGTCTGTTCACGGCACCGTTTACCGCATAACAGTTAAAAGGATCCCCCTGTGGAAAACAAGCTGATTACCTACACGCCTAATCCGGAAGCCCCGATCAATCTGGACCTGACATCATACAGAAGACCGGAAGCCAATCGCGGAATCATCAAATTCGCCTGGATGTATGCCATATGCGGAGGCATCTGCATACTGCTTCTCGTTTTCAAACAGTACATTGCCTTTGTTCAGAATTATTTTGTTCTTCTCGAAGCCATGGCCGCGATTCTGCTCTTCATGGCGGGGAAGTGCTATTTCGCCTATGCCAGGGATTACAACAGATTCCTGAGATGGGACTGCACCGCAGCCAGAATCATCAGGGTGACCGAGCATGAAACAGGCAGTCATACCTTTATAGATCTGGAATTCACTCCTGAAAACGGCAGTGAGCCGATAAAATTCACCGAAGAGATTCACGCCCCTCTTCTTACCGCCATCAAGGAGCTGGGGATCAATGCCCTTCCGGTGCTCTATCAGCCTTCAAGATGTTATACGGGCAGGGCATATTACGTTGATCTCAGATTCTGTCGTGACGGTCTTGATACTTCAAATCTGACAAAGAAATCCTGATTTATTTTTAGGTTGCCTTTTTGGACTTTTAAGAATAAGATCAGAGGGGTTTTTATTTAATTAATTGATACTTAACTACTGGTTCTTTAAACATTACCAGTTCGTGAGAGGTTTTATAATGATTATTGCTTCAGTTGACAGCATTTTAAAAGGTTCATATGAAGTTGGTACCGAAGTTCGCGTTCGCGGTTGGATCAGAACCAGACGTGACTCAAAAGCAGGTTTTTCATTTTTAGCTGTACATGATGGTTCTTGCTTTAATCCTATTCAGGTTGTTGCTCCAAATACCTTAAGCAACTATGAAGACGGTATTTTACATCTGACCACCGGCTGTTCCGTTGTAGCTGACGGCAAGATTGTAGAATCACAGGGTAAGGGCCAGCAGTTCGAAATTCAGGCTACTGCAGTTGAAGTATGCGGTCTGGTTGAAGATCCTGATACCTATCCTATGAGCGCCAAGAGACACACTGTTGAATTCCTGCGTGAAAATGCTCACCTGAGAACCAGAACCAACATCATGGGTGCGGTTATGCGTGTGAGAAACTGTCTGGCTCAGGCTATCCACAGATTCTTCAACGAAGAAGGATTCATCTGGATTTCAACTCCGCTAATCACTGCTTCAGACTGTGAAGGTGCCGGCGAAATGTTCCGCATCACCACTCTGGACATGAACAACCCTCCAAAGACTGCAGACGGCAAGGTTGACTATTCACAGGACTTCTTCGGCAAGGAAGCATTCCTGACCGTTTCAGGTCAGCTGAACGCTGAAACCATCGCTTCCTCAATGTCAAAGGTATACACCTTCGGACCTACCTTCAGAGCTGAAAACTCCAATACCACCCGTCACCTGGCTGAATTCTGGATGGTTGAACCTGAAGTTGCCTTCTATGACCTCAACGACAATGCTGCTCTTGCTGAAAGAATGCTTAAGTACGTATTCAAGGCAGTACTCACCGAAAGACGTGACGATATGGAATTCTTTGCAGAACGCGTAGACAAGGATGCCATCAACAGACTTGAAAAGTTCGTATCTTCAGACTTTGCTCAGGTTGACTACACCGACGCCATCGAAATTCTGAAGAACTGCGGCAAGAAGTTTGAATACCCTGTTGAATGGGGTGTTGACCTTCAGTCAGAACACGAACGCTACCTTGCTGAAGAACACTTCAAGGCTCCTGTAGTTGTTAAGAACTATCCTAAGGACATCAAGGCCTTCTACATGAGACTTAACGATGACGGCAAGACCGTAGCCGCAATGGACGTGCTTGCTCCGGGAATCGGTGAAATCATCGGCGGTTCACAGAGAGAAGAAAGAATCGAAGTTCTCGACAGAAGACTTGCCGAACTCAACCTCGATCCTAAGAACTACTGGTGGTACAGAGACCTCCGCCGTTACGGCAGCGTAACCCACTCAGGTTTCGGTCTCGGTTTCGAACGTCTGGTTGTATACGTAACCGGGATGGGTAACGTACGTGACGTTATTCCGTTCCCACGTACCGTAAACAACGCTGATTTCTAATAATCGGTTATCCACAGTCAAAACCCCCGGCCATGACATCATGACCGGGGGTTTGTACTTTTTGTTTTAAACTCCTGACAATAATTACATTCTTAAAGAATATTCGCCGTAATTAAAAAACACGTGGAAATTCAAGTGTTCGGAAATGACCGGAAGCCTCCTACTTTTTATGAATCAGGCCCTTATAGTCCCCGACTGAAATCCCCATGTACTTTTTAAAAACGGTGCAGAGATGACTCTGGGAGGCAAAACCTGTTTCATAGGCGATATCGGCATCGCGCACGTCATTCTCCATCTTCCTCTTCGCCTCCCTGAGACGGCACTGAATAAGATACTGTTTCGGAGTAATCTTCATGAATTTTTTAAAAACCCTGGCAAGATAGGAGCTCGTAACGTCCAGACCTAAAGCCACATCAGCAACGGAGATGCCGTCAGTAATGTGTTCTTCGATATATTCACGGGCTTTTTTCACAACCTCAGCCACACTCCTCGCACCGTTACAGGCAGGAGAATAGCGCTGAAGAAAAATCCCCAGTCTGTCGATAAAGTCCTCTTCACTGGCGACTGCGTCAAAATCAGCCAGAATAGCGTTTATTATTCCCGAATCCGTAAAAACACACGGTGATTCAGAAAGATATGACATGATTCTTACGCACATTTTGTCATGAACGGACAGTGATAAATAATCATAGACATCACAGGCAGAGAGTGAAATGGAATTGTCCGGAGGCAGAACAATGACGGTACCCGCTTTGACTTTACGGCGCGCACCGTTAACTGAAACGAAGAGGCATCCTGCGGTAAAAAGAACCATGGTAAAGCTTTTGTGGGTATGTTCCGGCAGGGATGCCTGACCATGCCCGCGAATGAGCTCACAGTCTCCGTGTTTTACGATTGTTAACAGGTTCTTCATTAATGCCTCTTTGAAATTTAAGCAAAAAGTTCGTCACCGCTCTTAAAATCAAGTCCCGGATGACAGTCGAATTTAACGGCTCCTACTTTAGCCTTTCCATGAACCGCCCGGGTTATCATGGCAACGCCCTCGTTACCGAATCCCGCACACAATTCAATAACCTTAACGCCGTTTTCCACAAGTTCCCTGGCGACTTCAACACCTTCGGCATAACTGCCCACACCGACCACGTGCAGGTTGAGAATCTCGGTATCTATATCGCACTTATGCACGGTTCTGTCGGTCTTCGGAGCAACGAAAATAAATGCAGCTTCCACTTTCATAATAATCTCCTTAATAAAAAAATCCAAACTGCACGTATCATTTTATATACCGGGTCAGCAGCCGTATTTCAAAAAAATGACCTGTGAAAAAATATTCCGGAGCGACCTGTTATTCACCGGGATGCCGAAAGGAGGTACTCAGATAGCGTAAAAATTTATCCACAGATAAAAAAACGGCCGTCACGACTCCTGCTCCGAGGACGCAACGGCCAAAAACCAAGGATTGAACAGTCTTTACCTCAGATGTGCAAATCTTACAGGATATCGGACACGGCGGTAACCTTTCAGGTGTCCGGCTCGCTGTTGATTACTTCTCCTTAATCACGGTAACCAGAACACCTCCCTTTTTGAGTCTGCCGTCTTCATAACCATGTGCAAACAGCACATCTCCCTTAACGACAGGGTCAACGTCATAATCGTTGGCGTTTATGCAGACCCGGTAACGTCCGCCCTCGCCTCTTGAGTAACGGATAAGTCTTGAACCGTCGGATTCTTCCCAGAAAAGTCCGTCTTTTCCCTTAAAGCCTTCTGATTTACGCAGGGCGATAAGTTCCTTTACCTCCTCCGTTATGTGTTCGTATTTTCCGGATTCAATGTCCTTCCACGGCATCGGTCGGCGGTTATACGGATCGTCCGCACCTTCAAGAGCTATCTCGGTACCGTAATAAATACACGGAGATCCCGGCATAGTCATGAGAATAGTCATCTGCTGAATGAATTCATCGTAGGATCCTGTCCTGTTGATGATTCTTGCCACATCATGGCTGTCCAGAAGATTAAAAAGAACTCGATTTACCTGTTCCTTATACAGTGAATAGCAGTAATCAATTCTGTACCTGAAATCCCCGGCATTCAGACTGCCGTCAAGAAAGAAATTGCCGATGCTCTGCATGAACGGATAATTCATGACGGAATCGTATTCATCACCGTCAAGATAAGGAGCTGAATCGGTCCAGATTTCTCCCAGAAGGAAAATATCCGGTCTGACCTTTTTAAGCTCACGGTGAAGATGCTTTATGAAGCTGTGTGAAATCTCATTACCAACATCGAATCTGATGCCGTCGATGTCAAATTCCGCAATCCATTTTTTGCAGATGCCGGTAAAGTAATCCACAACCTCAGGATTATTGGTATTAAGCTTCGGCATTTCGGCCACGAAGGCAAATGAATAATAACGTCCGTCCATGGTGTTGCCCTTCTTTCCGGCAAAGTCGTCGTCATTAACGTAATACCAGTCAAAGTATCTGGAATTACGTCCGTTTTTAAGTACGTCCCTCCAGGCGAAAAACTCCGGTCCGGAATGATTGAACACTGCATCAATCATGATCTTAAAGCCCATGTCATGAGCCTTTTTCACCAGTGCGGCAAATTCCTCATTGGTACCGAATGCCGGATCAAGCTCTTCGTAATCAGCGGTATCGTAACGGTGATTGGTTCCGCTCCTGAATATCGGATTAAAGTAAATGCCGGTAATACCGAGGGAGGCCAGATACTCAAGTCTTTCGGACACACCCCTGACGTTGCCTCCGTAGAGACTCTTATGGTCGATACCGGTAATGACGTTCCAGTCCCTGAATCTGCCTTTACTGCCGTCCTCAGACCTTGAGAAACGGTCCGGAAATATCTGATACCACACGGTATCCGCCACCCATTCAGGAGGATTGCAGATGTCGGAATCGTTCATCCAGGCAAACTTAAAGAAATGTTTGGCGAACTCGTCACGGTGTATGAATGACGGATCGTAAAAACCGTCTTCCAGGAAACATTTTACGGTACCGTCATCGAAAGTCAGCAGAAAATAATACTGCAGGCGTCTGTACACAGGCTTCACCGTCACGGAATAAATGATTTCATGAGCAAGTTCCGCGGTCAGTTTCATCTCAGCAGGATGTCCGTCCCATGCGGAAAAACCGGATATTCCGTTGATATACGGATCTTCATGAACCAGAACCGCCTTCACCACGCTGCGGTTTGCATGAAGCCGGATTCTCAAATCCGTTTCATTAAGAGAGTAGCAGTCGTTGTAACCGCATTTATGACTGATTCCTTCATACATCATGACATTAGCTCCTTTGGACTGTTATTCAATGGAACTAGTTTAAGAATCTTCAGAAAGAAAATCTTTAATGATTCTATTTACAATTTAACACAATCCTATTATTCTTAATGGCAGACCATTCCGTTACGGGAGCTTTTTACATGAATAATGTCAGACTGATACATGAAAGCAAAAAGCACGGAAAGGATGATTTCTCCTACTCCATTTACCACACCATAATTCCTCTATGGATGAAGAGTTTTCCGCTTCACTGGCATGACGAAGTGGAAATCACCGTCATCACCGAAGGCACTGCACTCTTTACCATATGCAACAGAAAAATCACAGCCTCGGCCGGAGACATTCTGATTGCCAACCGCAGATATCCCCACTGTGTGGAGCAGTATCGTGACGAAGGCGCAAGCTTCTTTTCCATTCTGTTTAACACAAATCTTGTAAAAAACCGGATTCTCGATCCCGAGAATCTCGGCATAATCGAAGACATTGAGGCGGAAAGACTGATTTTTCCGGAAATCATAAAGAAGGACACTCCTCTTAATGTCAGGCTGATGCCGGTTCTCAGTGAGCTTATAGAAAACCGTAAAAAAAGCTACACGGACTTTCAGATGGGGGTTCTCGGATGTCTGTATCTCGTCTTTCAGATACTGAGCCGTAATACCGTAAGAAACGACAGAACGGCAACCGAATACCGCGTGGATTTCTCCAAGATAAAACCTGCCATAAATGCGGTCATAAATCATTACGAACAGAAGATTTCCATATCATCCGTTGCCGGAGAATGCTGTCTCTCGGACAGTCATTTCATGAAACTCTTTAAGAAAACAACCGGTAAAACCTTTAATGAATTTCTCATAGACCACAGACTCAGCAAGGCTTCCCAGATGCTAAAGGACACCGATGACCGCATCATAGACATTGCCAACAGCTGCGGCTTCTACAACCAGTCATATTTTACGAGAATGTTCATCAGACATTATTCAGTAACACCGAGTGAATACAGAAAGATAATGCGCTGACGATGCGCCTGGAATAATCCTCCTTGTGATTTATCTCCAAAACTGACCGTGATGACAGCCTTCCAAGTTTTTGTATAACCTGTTTTTCCTAAATACCTAAACTAATTCATCAATGATGAGGACTTTAACCTTAGCAAGTTTCTGCATTTTTATCTATCTGACCGTCTTCTTGTACACGGCTCTGAATCTGCCGGGATCCGAGATGGTTATTTCTGAAGGATTCTTTTCATTGATAATCAGATAATCACTGATGTTACCGAATCTGAAGTCAGAACTTGCCCATTTGGAATCAACCAGCTTGACAGGACGGCCGAGTCTTTCAATAGGCACCACCCACACATACTGAGGCTGTCTGAAGGTACAGCAGTGAAGCTTATCCTTGAGATAAAACTTTCTGCCACTCTGATCTATAACTATTCTAGGCTCATCATATTTGGAGAACTCAACCATGTTCAGCGGACCGGCACAGTCACAGTAACGCTGGCTGAATTCCTTGCGGGGTACGGTAACCACGTCACCGCGTCCGTTTACCATTATGTACAGATCCGGACTGACCTTTTCCCTGACGTCACCGAATCTGCTGCGGATAAGCAGATGTCTGCCCTCTTCAGCGATTTCCGTACTGCATACGTATCCCATCACGTATTCCGTTTCCTCATACCTTTCGGCATAAGGCAGCAGCTCGTTCAGATCGTAGTTATCGGAGTAGATGATCTTGGCGGCAGATGAATATTCCTCAAAAACCTGATACAGGTAATCATTGAATGTAAAATCAGAACCTGTTTCCTCAAGGTATCTGGCAAACAGTTCAACGCTTACCCTGCCGCCTGCTTTCAGACGGTGACCGCCACCGCCGCCTATACGGACAGAATTCACTCTCGGAGCCACAATCAGCTCCGCCAGTTCATTGGCTCTCACCTCGCCGACACAGGTTCTTACGGAAAACTTGTAGATCTCTGAATGTTCCGGATCATAGTCACTGCCGCTGAGTCTGTTGAATACTATGGCAGTGGTTATGTTCTCCACTCTTATCATCATATCCGCAATCATTCCCAGAACATTGGGATCACACTGTACGGACTCGATAACCGCGAGTCTTCCTCTGGAATCGTAGTTCTGCAGTGAGGCTCCGGCCTGTCTGAGCTCCTCGGGACTTAAGTTTGAATTTTTGAGAAGAGTAAAGATGCGGTCATCAAAAACCAGTTCATCACGGGCTTCACGATCCGCAGGATGTCTTACTTCCGAAAACTCGTTGGTATCCATGTAAAGGCCATAGTAAAGCGCCGTAGAGGTCTGAAGACTCATGCTGTAGTTTGACTTCTGGAACAGCTGATAGACCACGGAGGCACAGCTTCCGTACTGTTCCTTGATGCAGGAGAAGCATCTGATGTCGGAGCCTGTAATCTTTTCAATATTCTCGCCCTGTCTGTGGTGGTCAATCATCAGAACCTCGTCAGCTTCAATATGTTCGATATTGGAGCTGTAGTACTGACAGTCCACTGTTATCAGCAGACCATCAGCCCTGAAGTCATCGGCAACATGTTCAATCGGTATGTGCAGTCTGTCCACAAACATGCGCAGATTGCTTTTTGAAATAACGTGTGAACCGCCGTAAACCAGGCGGGTATCAATTCCGTGATCAGTAAAATACCTCCACAGTGCGAAACCGGCGCCTATGGTATCGGCATCCGGGAAGTTATGACACTGGATGGTTATTTTTTTACGAGACAGAAACTGAGTCAGTGAATCAATTATCTTTATCGTGGCCATTGCAGAATTTTTTCTTATTGTTTATCTCAGACATATCCTATGCGTGTATGGTACTACATAAGTCTAATATAATCCTTGAAATCCATTTCATATTTAGGTTAACACCAGGTTATTTTTCGAAAAAAAATGGTGAGATTCCTGTCGGAATCCACCACTTTTCCTAATAACGGCAGTAAATGCCGTCATTCCCCTGAAATCAGTCCTTAATCTGTCTGAACAGAATCTTGGACATACGCTGATAGTTGTAATGTTCTCTCTTCTTTGCAGGAAGATCTTCAATTGTTCCAGGTACAAAGCCCTTTTCAAGGAAGAAATGAGCAGACTTGGTTGTGAGAACGAACAGTTGCTTGAGTCCCTTGCTGCGGGCAAGTTCCTCAATCTTGTTGATGAGGATGTCGCCTCTTGAAGAACCTCTGTAGTCAGGATGAATGGCCACGCATGCCAGTTCGCCCATCTTTTCCTCATAGCTGTAGAGAGCAGCGGAGGCTATAACCATGCCGTCACGCTTGATTACGACATAGTTTTCGATTTCCATTTCCAACTGTTCACGAGGTCTGTGAACAAGAATGCCTTCCTGTTCCAGAGGTCTGATGAGTTCCATCAGAGAAGGAATATCATTGATGGTTGCCTGACTTACCTGTTCGGCACTCTGCTTAACGATCTGGGTACCGATACCGTCTCTGGTGAAGAGTTCCTGAATGATGGCGCCGTCCTGTTCATGGGAAACCAGATGACATCTTTCCACCCCGCCGTTGCAGCTGTAGATGGATGCCTTGAGATATCTGTAGGTACTGTTGTGAACATCCGCATCGATCTGTTCCAGATACTTCTGAGCTTCATCAGGGAACATTTCCGCGATAACGTCACCCTTTTCATTAACCAGAAGCTCGTCGTTTGAACAGAAGGTAATGAGCTTGTTGGCCTTGATGGCAACGGCCACCTTGGCGGCAACCTCTTCACTGTTCACGCTGAAGCATTCACCGGTAACGGAATAGCCCACAGGTGAAATGAGAACGATTGAGTGATTGTTGATTTCACGGAGGATATTGTCGGCGTCAACACGTCTGATGATACCGCTGTGCATATAGTCGATGCCGTCAACAACACCGATTGGTCTGCTGGTTACGAAGTTGCCGCTGATTACATTCAGACGGCTCCCCTGCATCGGGGTGTTGATAAGGCCCATTGAAAGCTTGGAGGTCAGATCAATCTGCATCTGTCCGCATACTCTCTTGATTACCTCAAAGGTTTCGTCGTCGGCGATACGTATGCGCTTGTAGAATTTGGCTTTAATCTGATTTTTATCGAGAGCGGCATCAATCTGTTCCCTGGCTCCGAAAACCAGAACAAGTTTGATATCAAGGCTCTGCAGGAGAGCGATATCACCGATGATGTCCTCAAGGTGAGAACTTGCCACGGTAGCCCCGGGAATCATTATTACGAATGTAGAACCGCGATGGTGCTTTAAATACGGGCCACAGTGTCTGAAAGCCTGAACAAGTTTTTCGTCAGAATTACGATGCATTTACTGTTTCTCTATATGTTATATATCAGAAAAAAAACAAACCGGTACCAGATATGATACGTCCCGCGACCTGTCTTACAGGTTTCGGCGGACTCTATACCTGTTGTATACCGGAGTGCCAACGAAAAAATAAAATCTTGAAATTAATCAATTGATTCTTCGGATGAATCATAACCGTCATCATCAGTGCTGGTGGTAAGGTTATGAGACTTCTTAGGGCTGATTTCGTAAAGATACTTCTTAAATACCTTGGCATTTAAATCAGTAATAACTGCTTCACCCTTAATCTGTTCAACGAAAGTCTTTTCAGCAGCATCCTTTGGCTTGCGAACGCCCTGATAAAGTTCCATCATGGCATCACCGCATTCTTCCAGAAGATCAGATTCCTTGATTGAAAAAAGACCGCTGCGACGGATTCCGCGAGGGAAATGAACGAAATCATTAAAAGACTTATCTGATTCAAAACTCATAGTATTACTCTCTATCTATCTTACTAAGGTTTTCATGTTATCTTTAAATACAACAAATAACAGGAACTTATGCGGGCTTTTCAACCCAAAACACTAATTTCAGAACACTTTACGAAGTAGTCGTAATCCTTCTTCAATGTCATGGCCGTAATTATAGTATCTATCGGGTTGAGTTTCAAGTAAACCGCACATGCCGGTAAAGGTTCGGAGCATGCCGTCCGACGCCGGCGCGTCGCTCTGATTTGCGGCTGATGCAAAAGCCCTGTACGGAGCCTTGAAAAGACACGGAAATCTCTCCGATTCACGGTATTTTTTCGTTTCTTCAGAAAACTCCCGGCATGCGGGACGTCCCGAAGACGCGCACTCGGTTTGCCGACATGAACCATAAAAGATAAACTTTTTTTTGCTTATAGGCTTGCATGTATCATATAATTAGCTTTTAATCGGTTCGGAAGCGCATTATATTCCCTGAAGCAGCGGCTGAAAGGACATTTATGAACCGTACCGCGATCAGCGGTTATTTTTTAGCAGTTCGAAAACAGCTGATTTTCCGGAAGAAATCAGTTAGGTTTCGTTTTTTCTGTTTTTTCGGGAAAACCGGACTTCTAAAAAATATTTTGTAATGGAACGCGTTACTGCCCTGACGTATTTCAGGCATTTATGAAATCAAGGTCTGATTACTGTCATGACAGCATTGATTCGGATACCGCACCATGTGTATAGTGGTGAGGGATCAGCCCGAATTGAAAGCCCGGCACCGGAGAGTGCGGCAGAATACGACGGATCGCTTCCGCAGGATGACGGTCCGGAAACAGAAGAATTTTACTGACGTTAAGTAACAAGACTAAAAAAAGGTATTACCCTAGAGGTTAGGTATGACAGAAGAGGCAATCCATACTTCAAACTTTATTACTCAGATTATTGATGAAGATTTGGCAGCAAAGAAATATGACACCATCGTTACCAGATTCCCGCCGGAACCGAACGGATATCTGCACATCGGTCATGCCAAATCAATTTGCTTAAACTTTGGCATTGCCCGTGATTACAACGGCTTATGCAACCTCCGCTTTGACGATACCAATCCGTCAAAGGAAGAAGTTGAATACGTCGACTCAATCAAGAAAGACGTTAACTGGCTAGGTTTCAAGTGGAACGGCGAACCTAAGTATTCATCAAACTATTTCGACAAGCTCTACGACTATGCCATCGAACTCATTCAGAAGGGTCTCGCCTACGTTGACGAACTCAGTCCTGATGAAATAAGGGAATACAGAGGAACCCTTACCGCTCCAGGCAGAAACAGTCCGTACAGAGACAGAACCGTTGAAGAAAACCTGGCTCTCTTCGAAAAGATGAAGAACGGTGAATTCGAGGAAGGAAAGGCATGTCTCCGCGCCAAGATTGACATGGCCTCATCATTCATCTGCATGAGAGACCCTGTAATCTACCGTATCAAGTTCGCTTCTCACCATCATACCGGTGACAAGTGGTGCATCTACCCTATGTACGACTTCACCCACTGTATTTCAGACGCGCTCGAAGGCATTACCCACTCCATCTGTACCCTGGAATTCCAGGACAACCGCCGTCTCTACGACTGGGTTCTCGAACACATCACCATTGAACATCACCCTCATCAGTACGAATTCAGCCGTCTGAATCTGGAATACGCCATCACCTCAAAGAGAAAACTGAACACTCTGGTCAAGGAACAGATTGTTGACGGATGGGACGATCCTCGCATGACCACCATTTCCGGTCTGCGCAGAAGAGGCTACACTCCTGCCTCAATCAGAGAATTCTGCCGTCGCATCGGCGTTACCAAGCAGGACAACACCGTTGAATTTTCAGCACTTGAATCATGCATCAGAGAAGACCTGAACGAACACGCTCAGCGTCGCATGGCCGTGCTCAATCCGCTCAAGCTTGTTATCGACAACTATCCTGAAGGACAGGTTGAAGAGCTTGATGCCCAGAACCATCCGTTAAAGCCTGAACTCGGTTCAAGAAAGGTTCCTTTCACCCGTGAACTCTTCATCGAAGCCGAAGACTTCAGAAAGGAAGGCAACAAGAAGTTCAAGCGCCTGTCACTTGATAAGGAAGTTCGTTTACGTTACGGCTACATCATCAAGGCTGAAAGCTGTGAGGAAGATGAAAACGGCAACGTGACCTGCGTACACTGCACCTACATTCCTGAATCACTCGGTCAGGATGTTGAAGGCCACAAGCCTAAGGGAGTAATCCACTGGGTAAGCGCAACCCACGGCAAGACCGCCGAAATCAGACTTTATGAACGTCTGTTCAAGGTTCCTAATCCGGGGGCCGCTGAAGACTTCCTGTCAACCATCAATGAAAACTCACTCAGAATCATTGAAAAGGCCTACATCGAACCTGCCCTGCAGGAAGCAGAGGCCATGGAGGCTTTCCAGTTTGAAAGAACAGGCTACTTCTGCGTGGACAGCAGATACTCCACCGCGGACAAGAAAGTATTTAACCTTACCGTGGCTCTGAAGGAAGACTCCCAGAAGGCCACCGCGTAACCAACCGTTTTAATTTATTTAAAAAAAGAGGATTTTATGAGCAACGAAGAATTATACGATACTGAAGTCTCAGCCCAGGACTTCGCCAGCGAAGATAATACTTCCAACGAATTTGAAGTTGATTTAAGTCGCCGCTCACCTAAAGGAGACGTGTTCATTCAGGTTTATCCGCGTACACGTCATTGGCTCAGGGTTGGTGTGCGTCCGGAAGGTATCATCAACGAAAACAAGGAAGAAGGCGTTTTCTCATTCGTTAAGAGAATGAAGGATCCTGACTACGATCCAGCCGAAGGTACCAGATACATCACCTTCAGATGTAACATTGTGCTCGGTGAACTGGAAATTGAAATGAGCTTCACCCACATTGAAGTTTCATACCAGAACGAAAACGGTGAAATCGGTCCGGGCTCTCAGGTTTACGAAGGCGACGAAGAATGCGATGCCATCAAGTCAGTATTTGACAAGGTTATCGACAACCTCGCCGCATACCTCAGCAAGCAGTAAGGCTGAAAATCAGCCGCCATTGTGACCTGGTTTTTGTTTTTTTGGTATCGTTAAGAGTAAAATTGGAAGATACTGGAATAATTATCAACCAACCGTAAATGACGGTTGAATTCATAAATCTATTTAGCGAGGAATATTATGAACTTTTTCAGTAAATCAGTTCTCGGCTCAGTTATTGTAGCTGCCGGAATGGCTCTGTCATCTTCCGCTCTTGCCTACAATTCAGATGTAGAATCACTGTTAAACGACAGCAAGCTTGATTCTTTACAGAAGAAGGCTCTTGCCCAGTACGCCGACAGTCTTGAAACCATTCTTAACACTGATACCCAGAACAGAGAACAGGTTATTGCAACCAACAAGCAGTTCATGGGTGCTCAGCAGTGTCTGGCTCAGGTTTATTCACGTGACCAGAAGCCTCACATGATGCGCGTAAGCAGAAAGATCTACGAAGCCACTTTCAGCAACGATGACTTAACCAGAAAGTATCATGAATTTCTCGGTCAGGCTCAGCAGGAAGGCGACGTTGCTTTACCTGATGATGCCAACGCCTGTCGCAGATAATACTTCTGTATGATTCAGGATACGATGAAGTCCCCGGGGACTTCATCGTATTTTTTATCCGCTGAAATCCCCCGGCGCCCGATTCCTTTCACCTCCTGCTCTCTTTTACGAAGTCTCTCACTTGTAAAAATTCAGTGAATCTAGTACGATAACATCTGTTTTTATTTTTGGAATTCATTACAGAAAAACCGAGATCGGCAGTGAACAGAACATTATTCAGCATTCTCAACGGATGCAGCATTTTGATACTAGCAGCCCTCTGCGGCTGTACATCAGGCAAGGTTAACAAAGATGTAAGAACCGCCAACAACAGCTTCAAATATCTGGATACGATTGATACCTCCGAACCGCTGAGGATACCGGCCGAGCTGACTCATCCGAATTTTTCAAGGGAATTCGACATTCCCGCAAAGCCGATAAAGGACTCCCGTGCAGCCATACTGGGCAAATACGTGGACATCCGTCCGCCTCAGAAGCTCATTCCGCTGGATCCTAATGTCGTAACATTCAACGACGGCGACCTGTCACAGGTCTGGTTCTATCCTGACGAATACGGCAACACCATGACACCGAACGAGCTGTTCAATGTTCTGGTCAGATTCCTGAACATGAACAACATCGATATCGAAAACATCGATCCCGTAAGTAATTTCGTTCAGACAGACTGGTATGAAGGTACCGAGTTCGCCACCCCGTACAACACTTATGACATGGCGGAAAACGCCCTTATCTACAGACAGAAGTATCTGTTCCGCATGATAAGAAACAGCCGCAACATTCCGGGCGTGGCCGTACAGATTACCGACAACATCATCGAACGTCCGGACGGCGAGGAACTCAGCACCGGTCTCAACCGTTTTGAACCTGCAAGATTCTCAGCCCTGATGGCCAACAGACTCATGCAGTCATACCATCAGCAGCAGCTTAACATCCACGCCAACAAAAACAGGGATCTGGAAATCACCATCGGCCGTGACAACAACGAGCTTCCGTGCTGGATGGTCAATGCTCCGTTTGATGAAACCTATGCCGTACTCACCGAGCTGATGGTGGATTACGACATCAAGATCAAGGAATACTCATCAACCGCCGGTGAAATAAAAATCGACTACTCCGAACTGGATCCTGAAGACTGGGAAGCTCACGATACCGAACCGTGGGCTATCGATTCAGGCAAATACACCTTCAAGATCGGTGTATATGATGAAAAATCAACCATTACTCTCTACGACAAGAACAATCAGCCGGTAAATGCCGGAGCCGTAGCCAGAATGTACAGCGGTTTTTCCATCTCTCTTAACAATCAGTTCATAAAACATAGAAAAACTAGTAATCACAAGTAATTTTTTGTGGTAAAATGCGCCCATTCTGAAATACGGATGGGCTGCTGACGACTGACGCCGTCATCCTCACCTGAAAAATTCCGTCTGCGGAATTTCTTTTCTCAAAGTGCCACTTTAGCTCAGCTGGTAGAGCAATTGTTTCGTAAACAATAGGTCGCAGGTTCGAACCCCGTAAGTGGCACCACTTTCCTCTCTCTTTCCTCCCTCTGACAGTATCGTTTTTACATTTTTTTAACTTTATATGAACTAAAGCTGAATGTAAATGTCATATGTGTATTAGAAAAATTAAAATAAACTGATCAAGATTATAATAAAAACATTTAATTAAGCAGCATTAAACTGCATGTTAGGTTGTGTATATTATGGATAATTCAGTAAAACTCACTTCAAACAAGTCATTTCTATCGTTTTTTTCGGTAAAATTACTCGGAGCTTTCAACGATTCATTTATTCAGGCTGGCTTTCTTGCGTTTGTAACCTATGCCCTGCTGAATACTCCTGAACATTCACAGACTCTGGTATACCTTGCCTCCGGTCTGTTCATGATTCCGGTATTTCTGTTCTCCGCACTTGCAGGTGAACTGTCAGACAAATACGACAAGGCCAAACTTCTCCGCAATCTTAAGATATTTGAAATATGCATCGCCGTCATCATTGCCGTTTCATATTTCAATTCATCTGAAGCCGGCATGCTCCTCGGCATGTTCCTTACCGGTGTGGAAGCTTCATTCTTCACCCCGATAAGACTCAGTATCGTGCCGTTCATTACCGGAAAGGATAAGCTGATAACCGCGAATTCCGCCCTTGAATCCGGTTCATACATCACCAAGTTTGCGGGAACCATTGCCGGTATCATTGCGGGTGCCTCAATCAACGTCTACTTCCCTGTGATTCTGATTCTGCTGTCATCTTTAGGCTTCATTGCCGCCAAGAACATTGCATCTCAGGAACCTGCTGACGCCAGTACCGTTGTCCACAAGATGTTCATTCAGTCAACCTGGAGCAACCTGAAGTATGCCCGTCACTCAAAGCAGGTATATCTTTCACTGCTGGGACTTGCCGGTGCATGGTGCGTAACCGTTACCTTCATGATTCAGCTCAGTCAGATTGCCAACAACATCTTCGTTAACGGTCTGGGCAAGGAAATTCTCAGTCCGCTCTTTCTGGGACCGTTCTGCCTCGGTATCGGTGCCGGCGCGGCCGTAGCCTCAAAGGTATACAAAGAGGAATCAATCAATGCCTTCCTGCCAGTCAGTGCGGTAATAGAAGCCATTCTGATGATTTACTTCACCTTCGTGCTGTTCTTCCAGTCTCCGCTGGAATACGGTTCTGACAAGATTGACACCTTCGGTCAGGGAGTTGATTTCGTAACCTCATACCTGTCATCATTCAGCGGCATCAACATGCTGGTTACCATCTTCCTCATCACCTTCTTCGCAGCCATGTTCATTGTTCCGGTCACCTCCTATCTTCAGGAAAAGTCTCCTGATGAAATACGTACCAGAATCATGTCTGCCAACAACATCACCGCGGCTCTGTTCAGTGTAATCAGCTCCGTAATCGGCATTGCCTGCACCGCAGTGTTCGGAGCCCAGAACGGTCTGTCCCTGATGTCTGCCATCATCGCCTTCGTATGTCTCGTCGGCGCCCTGCTTACCGTGGGCATTCTGCCTGTACCGATGGTCAGAGCAGCCGTAAGAAAGGTTCTCGAAATTGTTTACCACGCAAGATGTGAAGGTCTGGAAAACTTCAAATCAAGAGAAGGCAAAAGAACCCTCATCATTGCCAACCACACCTCATTCCTTGACGGCGTGCTGCTGTGGACCTACCTGCATGACAACATCTCATATGCGGTGGATACCGGCATCGCCAGCAGGTGGTATTTCAAGCCTCTGCTTTCTATGGCCAAGTACTACCCTATCGACAGTACCAATCCTATGGCCATCAGAAGTCTTATCAAGGAAATAGACAACGGCAACATTCCTGCCATTTTCCCTGAAGGACGCATCACCACCACCGGTACCCTGATGAAGATATATTCAGGTACCGCCGTAATCGCCGACAAGGCTGATGCCGAAATTCTACCGGTAATCATTGAAGGCAGCCAGTACTCCTCATTCTCATATTTCGGAAGCAAGTTCCGTCACAAGCCGCGTTCACGCATTCTGGTGAAGGTTATGCCTGCCATCAGATTCTCAGTTCCCGAACAGTATACAGGTAAGGCCAGAGCCCAGAAGGCTTCAGATCTGATGTACAACCTCATGGCACGCATGAAGGTTGAAGCCAGCATCATGACCAACAATACCCTTTTCGGTTCATTCATTGACACCTGTAAAACCCTCAGCACCTCCAAGAAGATTCTTGAAGACCACAACCGCAAACCGATTACCTCAAAGAGTCTGTTTGTAAAATCCATGGCTCTCGGCTCCTACTTCAAAAACAGTGAAAACGAGAACTACGTGGGTCTTCTGCTGCCGAACTCCGCTGCCGGCGTGGTAACCTTCATGGCACTCCAGGCCTGCGGCAAGATTCCCTGCATGCTCAACTTCTCCACCGGTGCCAAAAATCTTGTGGCCTGCTGCGGTGCTGTTCCTCTCAGAGTTGTCTACACCTCCAGAACCTTTATTGAAAAAGGAGGCTTCTCAGCTCTTACCGATGCTCTTGCCGAAAGCGGCATCACCGTTAAGTACCTTGAAGATCTGCAGGGAAAAATCAGTACCTTCACCAAGGTATCCGCACTCTTCTCTCTCCTGAAACCGTACAGATCATATCAGAAGCTCTGCGGAGGTCAGAAGAACTCAGACGCGCCTGCAGTCATCCTCTTCACCTCAGGTTCCGAAGGTCTGCCTAAGGGCGTGGTACTCAGCCACCGCAATATTGAAACCAATATTGTTCAGCTGCAGGCTGTGCTTCCGTTCAGCATGCTGGATTCCGTATTCAACTCCATGCCGATGTTCCACTCCTTCGGTCTGACAGCCGGTACCCTGCTGCCGCTGATTACCGGCATGAAGGTATTCATGTATCCGTCACCTCTGCATTACAAGAACGTGCCTTTACTGGTGTACGATACAAACTCCACCGCTATTTTCGGTACCGATACCTTCTTAAGGGGATATGCTGAATATGCTCACCCTTATGACATGTATGCCGTAAGATTCGTGGTATCAGGCGGTGAAAAGCTTAAGGAGGAAACCGTCAACCTGTGGAACGACAAGTTCGGTATCCGCATCCTTGAAGGTTACGGTGCCACCGAAACCGCTCCGGTTATTTCGGTTAACACCAACATGCACTACAAGCGCAATACTGCAGGCTGCCCGCTTCCTGGTATTGAAACCAGACTTGAACCTATTCCGGGAATCAGCGAAGGCGGCCGTTTATGGGTAAGAGGCGACAACGTAATGCTGGGTTACCTCAGAGCCGACAATCCGGGGGTAATAGATCCTCCTGCAGACAAGTGGTATGACACCGGCGATATCGCCACCATTGATGAAAACAACTTCATCCACATTCAGGGCAGAGCCAAGAGATTTGCCAAGATTGCAGGTGAAATGGTATCACTTACCCAGGTGGAAACCGCCCTTAACAAGATGTACCCTGACAATCCTCTGGCAGTGGTTGCAGTACCGGACGCCAAGAAGGGTGAACAGCTGATGCTCTTTATCGCCGGAGGCGAAGCCAGCCGTTCTGAAATCAAGGAATACTTCAAGACACAGGGAATCAGTGAACTGGCCATACCTAAGTATATCCAGGTTGTTGAAAGCATTCCTCTTAACGGTACCGGCAAGATTGATTATCTGAAGGTTAAGAGCGAAGCCCTGAAGCTCATCGGAGAAGAGGCCTAACACCGCACCTCTCCGTGATCTTAAGAGAACAATCCCCCCGCACATACTACTACATGCGGGGGGTTTGTTTTTCATTACCTAAAAAAGGCACCGGAATTTAAAAGATGTTCCGGCAGGTCTTATCTGATGAAGCTGGTATGAATCTTTTCCACATCCTGAGGCTGCTTGACACCGGCCTTCTTACCTGCGGCAATGCTCTTGATAAGCCATGACATGTTGGAGGCAAGAATCTGCATAATCTGAACGCCTTCCTCATCCCTGAACACATCTTCAGGTAAAGAGCCGTGTACCATGTTCCAGTAGTTTGAGGATACTATCGGCATCTGATTGAACTGGAAATACTTGTTGATAACATCAAGGGTGGCACTGGTGCCTGCTCTTCTGGCAGAGGTTATGGCTGCGGCAGGCTTGAAGCGCAGATCGGCTCCGGCAGCTCCCCACAGGCGGTCAAGAAGTGCGATAACCTCTCCTGTCGGAGAAGCATAGTATACAGGAGAACCAATCACCAGACCGTCAGCAGTCTTCACGGCCTCGGCAATTTCCTTAACCAGATCGTTAATTTCCCCCTTCACGGCTCTGGTGCCCACGAAAAAGATTTCGGTATCAATGCCTTCAGCCTTAAAAACCTTGGACATTTCTGTAAGTGCAGTATATGTACAGCCGTGTTCACGTCTGCTGCCATTAATCATTACAACTTTCATAATTCTCTCCTGATGTCAGTGACGTCCGGCTCTGATATCTTAAGCCGGAATATATTCATGCCTGATTACAATAACACAATTGAATGACGGATGCATTCACGGAAAATCACAATTTATGAATAAAAAAACGGATGTCACATCTTGATGACGGACATCCGTTCATGATTCACGGATACCGGATAACTCCGGCATCTTTAAAACAGGCTGTTACTTGATAGAGGTTGGATTACCTTCAAGAAGCTTGTGGTGTAACTGAGCAATAGCCTTTGGAGCCTGATCTTCGTTTACGAGGAAGCAGAGGTTATGAGTGCTTGCGCCGTAGCAGATCATACGGATATTCACATCACAGATTGATGAGAATACTGCAGCACCGGTACCGCTTACCTGGCTCATGCCGTTACCGATTAAGGCAACGAGTGATAAACCTTCATCAATGCGAACACGGCAGAATGACTTGAGTTCCTGAAGAAGCTGTTCACTTAATACAGACTTACCGTTAGACTGGCTGCCGGTATAGTCGATGGTTAAGGCAACGCTTACTTCTGAAGTGGTGATCAGGTCAACTGAAATACCGTACTTGGCGAAGATGCTGAAGATGTTGGCCAGGAAACCGCAGGCGCCGATCATGTTAGGGCTCTGGAGGGTTAATAAAATCTGGTTCTTTCTTAAAGCAACTGCTCTGAAGGTTGGCTTTGAATTGGTTTCCTTGCGAACCCAGGTACCGCCCTTTTCAGGTTCCTTTGAAGAGCCTACGAATACAGGGATGTTCTTGCGTACTGCAGGGAAAATGGTAGCAGGGTGAAGAACCTTGGCACCGAAAGTTGCCATTTCGGCAGCTTCTGAGAAGGTGATTTCTGGAATTGCGTGAGCTTCAGGAACAAGACGAGGATCGGTAGTGTAGATACCTGGAACGTCAGTCCAGATTTCGATTGCTGCGCAGCCCGGAATTGCTTCACCGAGAAGTGCGGCACTGTAGTCTGAACCGCCGCGGCCTAAAGTGGTGGTCTGACCGATAGCGTTTGAACCGATAAAGCCCTGAGTTACAACGATGTAGTCATCGAGTAACGGAGCGAGCTGTTCCTTGGCGCCGTTGGCGATTACTTCGATGATAGGGGCAGCCTTACCGAAGTGACTGTCAGTTCTCATTACGGTGCGAACGTCAAACCACTTGGCCTTGTAGCCTAAGCTGTTTAACACTTCAGTGAACAGCTTGGTTGACATGATTTCACCGAATGAAACGATTCTGTCGGTAAGAGCATCGTCATGTTCGATAATGGCGTGGTTGGCCAGTTCTCTGATTTCATGAAGAAGCTTTTCAATTTCAGCGGTAATGGCTTCAGGACGACCTAAATCATCAAGAATGGAATTTTCGATAGCACAGAGCTTTTCCATACGCTGCTCAATGCTTGCCTGATCAAGAGAACCAGATGCCAGTTCAACAAGCAGATTGGTAACACCGGCGCTTGCACTTAATACAACAAGCTTGGTATTAGGATTATTGGTTACGATCTTTGCACAATTGCACATTGCCTGGTAGTTAGCAACACTGGTACCACCGAACTTGGCAACACAAACTTGGTTCATATGAACTCCTTAAAATAAAAATTGGTTTGAGTTACCTAAGGGAAAGTTTGATAAAGGCGGGGGAATAATCCGCCAGAAGCACTTCACCTTAAGTGTGACAGCCTGAAGGATTCAGCCTCCATAGCCGACAGTTAAATTAATGCTGTTTTTAACTGCCTCGGCTCTTCATTCCCTTTCCCGAATGCATTTTAAGCATGTTAGCTAAACGGGATACCTAAGAAGAGCGCCTCTTCTGGTTGATTCCGAAGAATTGTGAGTGAATTTACATTTTTTTATACATATTGTCAAATGGTTTTTCAGGTATTTTGCCGTTTTTTTCACCAGCCCTGATTAATGCCGGCCCTACGGAGTAAAACGGTTATTTTTTCTGTAATGAAAAGGAATAAAAAGCCTTTGAGAACTGCGGGCGTAAAGGATATTACGGACAGAGATGAAAAAACCGGTGTCCGGTATGGCCGGACACCGGCATCCCTGCGGTCTGCGTTTTCACGAAACAGGGATTCACGATTTCGGATCAACCGGAAAATTATTCTTCGTCGCTGAGGATCCAGGTAGTGAAGGCGGTAACGTCTTCATCGGTAACCTTATCGTTTGCGTAGAATACAACAATGTTGCCTTCACTTGCGATTACGGCGAATTCGAGGTTTTCACCGTTAACATTACAGCCTGAAACATTTGCGAAGGTTTCATCACCTTCTACAGTTCCCTTACAGCCGAGCTGCTGAGCACTTGCGGCAACGATATCCTTTGCGGTAGCACCTTCATCGTTGGCATGAGCCATGATACTGAATTTAGCACCGGTTTCACCGTTTACGAATACTCTCTGATTGTCAGCACCTGATTCAGCTTCCTGATAGCCGGCAGGAATACCAGCAAAAGCTACTGATGAGAGTAATAAGGCGCATGCTGCGATAAATTTTTTCATAATAACTCCTAAAACGCCTTTTACGTGTCTATCTGATTATAAGCGGCGGACACGTGCAGGCTTTAAATACAGTAAATTTTTAAATGTCAGCAATTATCCCGGGGATTAAATCATCTGACGAGGAAGCAATATATTCTTTTTCTTGAAAATGTCTATCAATATCGGCATTTCCACGGCTTTTATCCTGCAGATTTTTCAAAAAATTTGAACTGGACAACATCTGTAACATTATCACTATTCACGTTTTTTTTTTGCCTCAGGTTACCGCGGACAGCTGGATTTCTCCTCGTTTTTATGCATATTCTGCGGTCTTTCAACCCTCATACCTCAAGGATTTTCCCAAATTTTGCGAGTATAGATAAGTACGCAATATAAAAAATTCAAAGAAACACCATTTTTCAGTGGTGTTTCTTTGTTTTATATGTTATACTAGATATGTTGTATTAATATCTATCTAGGCGAATTATGTTAGTTACTA
>JAEEGL012455247.1_pt1 | contig 23771 bp, 21 predicted proteins | sample 9134231 | NCBI WGS metagenome assembly JAEEGL01 (sample SAMN16246548, study PRJNA631951) | gut metagenome | biome: gut microbiome; feature: rumen; material: fiber-attached | host: Bos | place: Iran: Karaj | collected 2018-10 | reverse complement strand
ATCTTAAGAAGGTCGGAAGTGGTGCTTTCAAAAGAGTAAACAAGAAGGTTAAGTTTAAGAGCCCCAACAAGACTCTTAACAAGAAGTATAAGAAGCTTCTTAAAAAGAAGACTGTATCCGGTGCGAAATATTCAGTAGGTTAAGTTTTCTTTTAGACGCGATGGTGTTTTACCCGGAGGAGAGGCATGAGCAAAGCTGATGAGATTTTCATAAATATGTGCAAGGATATTCTTGAAAACGGTACAAGTACCGAAGGAGAGAAGGTTCGTCCCCATTGGGAGGATGGAACACCTGCATATACTATTAAAAAGTTTGGCGTAGTTAACCGCTATAACCTGGCAGAAGAATTCCCTATTATGACCCTTAGGAAAACTGCTCTTAAGAGTGCAACGGATGAGATGCTGTGGATATGGCAGCAGAAGTCCAACAACATTCATGATCTTCACAGCCACGTTTGGGATGAGTGGGCTGATGAGACAGGCTCCATCGGAAAAGCCTACGGCTATCAGATGAGCATTAAGCATCAGTATAAAGAGGGCATGTTTGACCAGGTTGACAGAGTTATCTATGACCTCAAGAATAATCCCTTCAGCAGACGAATCATGACTAACATGTATGTGCACCAGGATCTTTCAGAGATGAACCTTTATCCTTGTGCCTACAGCATGACCTTCAATGTGACACAGAAAAAGGGAGAGGACAGACTTACTCTTAATGCTGTTCTTAACCAGCGCTCACAGGATGTTCTTGCCGCAAATAACTGGAATGTTGTTCAGTATTCTGTGCTTGTGCATATGCTTGCACAGGTATGCGATATGAATGTGGGAGAGCTTGTTCATGTTATTGCAGATGCACATATCTATGACAGACACGTGGATCTCATAAAAGAGCTTATTAGCCGTACACCTAAGCCGGCACCTACCTTCAGGCTTAACCCTGATGTTCATGATTTTTATGAATTCACAAGGAATGACGTATCTCTTGAGAACTACGAAGTAGCAGGAGATCAGATAAAAGATATTCCTATAGCGATATGATGTTGGTAGAATTGCGGGAGCTGAAACAGCGCAGCAATTCTGAGTATCATCAAAATAAAAGCCAGAATAATAACTCGGAGGATTACATGAAAATTATTTTATCAGCAGACGAGCGCTGGGGAATCGGTAACAAGGGTCAGCTCCTTATAAGAATCCCTAACGACATGAAGAATTTCAGGGCAGAGACCATGGGAAAGGTTCTTGTATATGGAAGGAAGACCCTTGAGACTTTTCCGGGACAGCAGCCCCTTGAAGGCAGGAAGAACATCATTCTTTCAACCAATCCTGATTATGTTGTGAAAAATGCCACAGTAGTGCATAATCTTGATGAGCTTAAGGAGGCGATCGCAGAGTACGATACAGACATCGTGTATTGCATAGGCGGAGCTAATGTGTACGAGCAGCTTCTTCCAATGTGCGATACCTGTATTGTTACAAAGATTGATCGCACCTTTGAGGCAGACCGCTTTTTCACCAACCTTGATGAAGATCCTGAATGGGAGCTTGCAGAAGAGAGTGATGAGCAGGCATATTTTGATACAACCTATACCTTCAGAACCTACAGAAGGATTTGAGAAACAAAACTAAATTGGTTTATTAAGCAGTGAAAATTCCACAGTGAAAAATCACTGCTTTTTTATTGACCAAATCAAATGTTTGAGCTATTATAATAAATATTCACTTTGACGGTTTAAAGTGTCAAAGAAAAACATTTTAGTTGAACATGCTATGAAAGGACGCATTATTGCTGGCGTTGAAGCATGTATCATAAAACGAGGAGGACAGATATGAAAAAGAAGATTCTTGCCGCAGTTCTTAGCGGCGCAATGATTTTCAGCCTTGCAGGTTGTGCCCGCACAGCAGGCGGCAACACTACAGCTACTGAGGATACTCAGACAGAAGCTGCCACAGAAACAGCTGCAGCAGAAGAGAGCACAGAGGAAGCTGCAGAAGAAGCTACAGAAGAAGCTACAGAAGAGAGCACTGATAATGCAGCACAGGCTGAAGCAGGTAAGACATTCCACGTAGGTGTTATCCAGCTTGTTGAGCATCCTGCACTTGATGCTGCAACAAAAGGCTTTGAAGAAGGTCTTCAGGCAGCACTTGAGGCTGATGGATATTCAGTAGAGTTCGACTATCAGAATGCACAGGGTGAGCAGGCTAACTGCGCTACCATCGCAACAAAGTTCGTAAATGACAAGGATGACCTTATCATGGCTAATGCTACTCCTGCACTTCAGGCAGTTGCAGCAGCTACAGGTGATATCCCGGTAGTTGGAACATCCATTACAGATTATAAGTCAGCAGGTGTTATCAATGACAACAACGCACCCGGAACAAACGTAACAGGTGCTTCTGACCTTGCTCCCGTTGATGAGCAGATCGCACTTCTTCAGAAGCTGGTTCCCGATGCAAAGCAGGTTGGCATCCTTTACTGCTCATCAGAAGCAAACTCCAAGTTCCAGGTTGACCTTGCAGAAGCTGCACTTGAAGCAGCAGGCATCAGTTACAAGGAGTACACAGTTGCTGATTCAAATGAGATCCAGTCAGTTGTAACAAATGCTATTGCTAACAGTGACTGCCTCTACATTCCTACAGACAATACAATTGCTGATAACATGTCAATCGTAAAGAACGCAGCATGGCCTGCAAAGCTTCCCGTCATCTGTGGTGAGGAGAACATGTGTAAGAACGGCGGTCTTGCTACTCTTTCAATCAGCTACTATGATCTTGGCGTTACAGCAGGTAAGCAGGCTTACGAGATTCTTGTAAATGGCAAGAACCCTGCAGAGATGCCTATCGAATTTGTTTCAGAGGGTATCACAAACGAATACAACCCTGAGACAGCAGAAGCTATCGAGTTTGACGAGAGTCTTCTTGAGGGTCTTGTAGCAATCGAGATGGGTGAGTAAGCAGTTTTACATGAAAAGATAATTCTTTGAAAGAGTGAAGGTGCTCGCGAATTTCCAGGGCACCTTCTTACTTTGATATTTAAGGAGTAATATTTATGATCTCGCTATTACATGCACTGCCGGGTTCCGTGGCACAGGGACTTATTTGGGGAATTCTGGCTATCAGTGTTTTTCTTACTTTTAAAGTCCTTGATTATGCGGATATGACAGTTGACGGTTCATTCTGCACAGGCGGAGCAACATGCGTAATGATGATGCTCTCAGGCCACAATGTATATGTGTCACTTCTTTGCTCATTCCTTGCAGGAATGGTGGCAGGCTATGTTACAGGTCTTCTGCACACAATGCTCAGAATACCTCCCATCTTGTCAGGTATCCTTACACAGCTGGGCCTTTACTCAGTGAACCTGGCTATCATGGGAAAATCAAACCAGGCTATCAGCGTTGACCAGTATGCGCTTATTGTAAGTCTCAGATTCATCAACTACTCAATTCTTATGAGCGTAATCATTGTAGGAATCATTATTTTCCTTCTTTATATGTTCTTTGGAAGTGAGATCGGATCTGCCATTCGTGCAACCGGTTGTAACCAGAACATGGCAAGAGCCCAGGGTATCAACACAGGAAGATGTATCAGAATCGGACTTATTGTAAGTAACGGACTTACTGCTTTTGCAGGCGGTCTCTATGCACAGTATCAGGGTAATGCCGATGTTAATGCAGGTCGTGGTGCTATCGTAATTGGTCTGGCAGCTGTTATTATCGGCGAGGTTATTTTTGGTTCAAGACACAACTTTGCAGTACGTATGGGCGTTTCCGTGGTAGGTGCCATCATCTACTATATCGTAATCGCTGTAGTACTTCAGCTTGGTCTTCCTTCAACATACCTTAAGCTTCTCAGTGCGGTACTTGTTGCTGTATTCCTTGGAATTCCTGCTATTCAGGGATATCTTGGAATTAAGGTTAAGCAGAGATAAGGAGCGGATAAGATATGTTAGAGATTAAGAATTTAGTAAAAATATTCAATAAAGGTACAATCAACGAAAGAACCGCTCTTAACGGTGTAAACCTTACTCTTAATGATGGTGATTTTGTTACAGTCATCGGTGGTAACGGTGCAGGAAAATCAACAATTCTTAACGCTGTTGCAGGCGTATGGCCTATCGATGAGGGTTCCATCGTACTTAACGGACATGACATCACAAAGCTCCCTGAATACAAGAGAGCAAAGTATATCGGTCGTGTTTTCCAGGATCCCATGATGGGAACAGCTGCTACAATGCAGATCGAGGAAAACCTTGCGCTGGCAGCAAGACGCGGACAGAGCAGAGGTTTAAAGAGCGGTATCAATAATAGCGAGAGAGCTCAGTACAAAGAGCTTTTAAAATCTCTTGACCTTGGACTTGAGGACAGACTTACAAGTAAGGTTGGTCTTCTCTCAGGTGGACAGAGACAGGCCGTAACACTTCTTATGGCATCTCTTAAAAAGCCTGACCTGCTGCTTCTTGATGAGCACACAGCTGCTCTTGATCCCAAGACAGCCAAGAAGGTTCTTGAGATTTCAGAGAATATCATTAAGGAGCATAATCTTACTGCCCTTATGGTTACTCATAACATGAAGGATGCCATCGCTCACGGAAACAGACTTATCATGATGAGCGAAGGTAAGATCATCTATGATGTATCAGGCGAAGAAAAGAAGAACCTCAAGGTTGCCGATCTTCTTCAGAAGTTTGAAGAAGCAGGAAATGATGAAGTAAACGACGCTATGGTACTTTCCTAATTCACCTATTACCGGAACTTTCCGGATAGGCTCTTTATGGCTGACATAATAACCGACTGACAATGTGCCATATTTGAGCATAAAATCCAATAAAATGGATGCATAACCGAATTATAACCGTTTTTAATAAAAGGTTGTAATTCGGTTATTTTTTGATATGGTAGAAAATAGTTTATAATGATATAGCTTAATATGTAGATTCTGTATGTGGACAGGTAGAATGAAATTTAAGTATGAAGTAGAATGTGAGAGGAATGACTCTCAGGCAAAATATATAGTGCTTAAGGGGCTGGATGAGCCCTGCAGACAGCTGATGATACCGGACTTAATTGAAGTGCCGGAATCAGAAGTAAATGGAGATACTTCCGCGGATGATACTCACGAGAACGATGTGAGAACAACCGTCAGTCTCCCTGTGAAAATCATCGGGAACCATGCCTTTTCTTCAAGGAAGGATTTAGAGGAGGTTATTATACCTTCTTCTATTCACACTATCCTTGGCTTTGCTTTTCATAACTGCGGAAGGCTGCGCAGAATCCAGCTGACAGATTCAGTCAGTGAATATCTTGATGGTAGCACCAGGCAATGCGAGAGCCTCGAAGAGATAGATGTAACTTTTGAGCATGAGAACTATTACGTGGTCAGAAGAATTCTTGAAGATAATGACAGAAGGCTTAGATTCAGATTGCATCTTCCGGGTGGCGAAGCTGTTCTTGTTTTCCCGGGGTTTAACTACGACTTTGTGGAGAACACCATGGCAAGGACCATTCAGTTTGCCATTGAGGGTACTGGGTACGCCTACCGCGAGTGTGTTAAGGCGGACAATATCAACTTTAGGGAGTACGACAGTTTCTTTACAAAGGTGTCTGCTGACGACAGTGTCACCGCCGAGATGATAGCTGTGTCACGTTTGCAATTCCCTTATGAGCTGGCAGAGGATGCTAAGACTCAGTATAGGGACTGGCTTTATGAAAATGCCAAAAAGAATCTTGTGAGGTCCATAAGATCCCTTGGTACTAAGGGTAAGAGTATATCAGATACTAACTCAGAACTTAGCGGACTTGTGACCGATCAGGTCAGTTATTATATTAAAGAGAAGCTTATACCGGAAGGCGATACTTCTGCCATAATCGCAGAGGCTGCAGAGCTTGACAGAACAGAGCTTGTCAGCATGCTGATGGAGTATCAGAGCGGCAACAATAAGCAGGATAACTTTTTAGAGCTGGATATATGAAAAAAGCAGAACTTGAAACAATTGGAAATAAAATATGGAGCGCAGTTAAGACAGAACTTTTGCTTGATATGAAGTTCATGGCACCTGCTTTGTCTGTGCTTGAGCAAAGAGCGGAGCTGTCCACAACCACTGTAGGAACGGATGCAGAGAGCGTACTCTATAATCCTGACTATGTGAGAAGGACCTTTGTGGAGGAACCCTCCAAGCTGAACAGGACATATCTTCACATGCTTCTTCATTGTATGTTCAGACACATGTACAGAAGCTATGAGTTTGATAACGAGGAGTTGTGGAATCTGGCCTGCGATATGGCTGTTGAGAACATTCTGGACTCAATGGATTACCGGTGCATCTACAGAGTAAGTTCAGACCTTCGTGACAGATGGTATGACAGACTAAAAAGTGATGTCCAGGTCCTTACAGCTGAGAGAATATGCAGATATCTTGAGGAACTTGAGGCAAATCCCGAGACAGCACTGGAGGAGCGGGAATTCGACAGGCTTTGCCGTGAGTTTAAATTAGACGATCACGGATTTTGGGACAGGCTTGAAGACAAAGAGAATAACAGTGACAGCAAGGATAAGCCTGACATCGATATGCAGATGCAGCTTCGCATGAGGAAAGCCAATAAACAGGAACTCGAAGAATTCTGGAAGAATACCGCTAAGCGCATAAAGAGTGATCTTGCCAGTATCGGTGATGATAAGAGCAGCGAGAGCGGAGGCCTTCCATTTTATCTGAGGGCAGAGACAGCTGAGAAGGTCTACTATACCGAATTCCTTAAGCAGATAGCGGTGGTTAGAGAAGAGATTCGAATAGATCCCGACAGCTTCGATTATGGGCTTTATAATTACGGTATGGAGCTCTATGGCAACATGCCTCTCATAGAGGAGAATGAATACAGTGAGACCCATAAGGTGGATGAATTTGTCATAGCGATAGATACTTCAGCTTCCTGCTCAGATGAGCTGGTGCAGACCTTCCTTAATGAGACTGCGGGAATTCTGAGAAACAGTGATAACTTTTTCAGAGAGATACATGTTCATATTATAGAGTGCGACAACAGGATTCAGAAGGATATAGTGATACATAAGCCGGAGGAGATGGAACATTATGCCGAGCATTTTGAGGTTTCCGGAGGTTATGGAACAGACTTCAGACCAGTATTTGAATATGTAAGGGACCTAAGGAAAAAGGGACAGCTAAAGAATCTCCGAGGTTTGATGTATTTTACAGACGGCTTTGGGGATTATCCTGAAGAGCCTACAGACTATGACACAGCCTTTGTTTTTCCTGAGGATAAACAGAACGGCTCCGATAAGATGCCTGAATGGGCAATAATGCTGTATATTTAATAGGGCTGAAGAATTACCAGCTTCTATATGTAAATAGAGATAAAAAGGAAAAGTACATGAATATCAAAGACGCCAAAAAAGAGATTATAAACACTATAAGAGCATACAGAGAAAAGGATGAAATGGGGAATTATCTGATTCCTATTCAGAAGCAGAGACCCATACTTCTCATAGGTCCTCCGGGTATCGGTAAGACTGCCATTATGGAGCAGGTTGCGGAGGAGCTTTCCGTGAATCTTGTTTCATATACAATTACGCACCACACAAGACAGAGTGCCATCGGACTTCCTTTTGTTTCCAAGAAGGAATATGGAGGAAAAGAGGTATCTGTAACCGAGTACACCATGAGTGAGATCATTGCTTCTGTTTATGACAGGATTGCCCAGACAGGTGTTGAGGAAGGCATTCTTTTCCTTGATGAGATTAACTGTGTATCCGAGACTCTGGTTCCCACCATGCTGCAGTTTCTCCAGTATAAGACCTTCGGTGCCCACAAGGTTCCGGACGGCTTCATTATCGTAACAGCAGGTAACCCACCTCAGTACAACAAGGCTGTCCGCGATTTCGATATTGTAACACTGGACCGTGTAAAGAGAATTGACATTGAAGAGGACCTTGATGCCTTCTTCGAATATGCTGATGTTACCGGAGTTCATGGATCTATCAGAGCTTATCTTGATATCCACAAGGACAATTTCTATAGAATAAAAAGCGATATCGACGGCAAGCGTTTTGTTACCGCAAGAGGCTGGGAGGATCTCTCACAGCTTATAAGAGCTTACGAGAAGCTTGGCATAGACATTGATGAGAATGTGACAAGGCAGTATCTTCAGGAGCCTGAAATATCCCGCGACTTTGCCATGTATTATGCTCTCTATAGGAAATATGAGGACGTATATAACATAGCTGACATTCTTGAAGGAACCATACCTGCAGAGAAGGATAAGCTTAAGAAGGCTCCTTTTGATGAGAAGCTTAGTATTCTTAATCTTCTTATGGACAGACTTACTCAGGAATTTGCTGACTATGACAGAGAACTTGGAATTCAGAAAAAGCTCCAGAGTGAGATTAAAGAAATTGCAGGGGATGAGAGTAAGTCCATTTTAGAGAAGCTTTCTGAGAGAACAAGCGAACTTGAGAATGAAGTTGCAATGAAGGCCGGTGAGCATCTTATGGATAAAGAGTCTGAGATAGTACTTATTCAGACATCCAAGGCGCTTACAGAGCTTCGCGGTAAGCTTGCAGGCGCTGATGCAGGCAGCAGAGATGATGCCAAGAAGATCATTAAGGAATGGTTTGCAAAAAGAGAGCAGGCGAGAAGAGAGGCAGCAGGTGTTACATCGGCTCATCTTAAAAATGCTTTTGTTTTCCTTGAAAGCGTATATGGTCAGGAGCAGGAGCTTGTTCTTTTCCTTACAAGACTTGATGGTGGTCACTATAGCCTGAAATTCATTCAGAATGAGGGTTCTGAGGAATATTACAAATTTAATAAGCTTTTGCTTCTAAGAGACAGAAGACAGGATATCCTTGCTGAGATATTGGAGGTCTGATGTTTTAGAGGGTTGGGATATTGGAAGTTTGAGATTCTTTTATCTAATTTATTTTTTGAATCTGCCGATATAATAAATGAAACTATTGTCTTATGGGGGAAATAATTATGAAGAGAATACTCAGAGTACTTCTTGCAATTGCACTTATCTTTTCGATTTCATTTTCTTCTATGCCAATATCATCAGAAGCAGCCTTCAATGATCTTAGAAGGCACGGCGTTAAGGTGGATCTGAAAAAGGGAAACTGGACATCTTTTTACACCAAGCTTCCCGGTACAAGTAAATATCAAAAGCTCTACGCCAAGATAACCAAATTCTCCACAGGCAGCAAAGGCGGTAAAGGTGGCGGCGGTGGAAGTTCCGGCGGTGGAAACTACAAGATCACCATACAGATTCAGATTCCAAGTAAGATCAATAAAAAAGTTGCCAAGCACTTCATGAAAAGAATAAATAACGGTAAGACCGTGGGCAATGAGTTCATAGATTACGTTGATATCTGCATCGTGGATTTTAAGACCGGTGAAAATCTTAAGAGCGTTCAAACCGACGGCGAGAAGGGCCTTAACTATCAAGAGGTTGTTGTTCAGGAAGAAAATGAGTGGAAGAAATACAAACCTCAGAAAGCAAAGATAGGAAGTAATACATATAGCTACTATGTATCTTACGCCAAGACCTATTCAATCACAGTGCCGACAGGTTATACCGATCTGTGTATCGGTGTGTGCGGAACTCACATAAGTAACTATGAAAAAATGACTGACTGGAATCTTGGCTTTGCGGAAGGCTACACCAACCTTTCCGATACCTCTCACGTTAAGCTCAGGAATAAGAAGCTTACAGGAAAACTGTGCCATTTCTTTAGGATTACACCTACAACTACAAGCAAATAAATAAAAGATAAAAAAAGCTTAAAATCTTCGGATATTTAAGCTTTTTTTTATTTTATTTCGTATAATGTAAGAAGGTGCCAAGGTGTGCCTTAGAAGTGATGCATATAACGGATTGTTGATTTTTCAGGTGAGGGATAACCCACAAAGAGGTTCAATATGAAAAAAATCCTTATTGTTGATGATGAGAAGATTACACTTGGAATGACCAAGCACATTCTTGATTTGGATTATGAGACTTTCTGTGCAAAATCCGGAAAGGATGCTATTCGAATCTATAAAGCAGAAAGACCGGATATGATAGTTTCTAATCTTCAAATGCCTGATATGTCGGGATTCGAGCTCCAGAGCACCTTGCAGCATCAGTATGCAGAGCGTATCCCTGTTATTTTCATGACTGCTGCTGAGGATGATGAGATAGAGATAAAGGGCGTTGATATAAAAAGCATCAATCTGATAAAAAAGCCATTTAGAGCTGATGTCCTTTTGGATAAGGTTGAAGAAATCTTTGCAAGAGTTAAAAAGGTAAGGGGCAACAGAGTTCCCATGGAAACAGATCCCATGACAGGTCTGTACAACAAGTCCTCGTCTCAGTTTGAGATAGGTGATATGTGCCGTGAAGTAAAAGGCACACTTATGATGATTGATATTGATAACTTCAAGCAGGTTAATGATGTCTATGGCCATAACATGGGTGATAAGATTCTTATCCGTTTTGCAGAGATTGTAAGAGCGGCTGTAAGAAATAATGATATTGCCGGCAGAATGGGCGGAGATGAGTTTATTGCTTTTTGCCAGAATGTCAGCAGTGAAGAGATTATTGCAGGAAAAGTCAGATTCATGAACGAGGAGCTGCTTAAGTCAGCTAAGGAGTTCATAGGAGAGGATATGAATATTCCTTTGGGAGTGTCTGTAGGTGCTGTTATGGCTCCTGACGAGGGCACTGATTTTCTTACGCTTTACAGAAAGGCCGACAAGGCTTTGGCAGCTGCAAAGCAAGAGGGAAAGCATAAGCACAATCTTTATGTTGAAGACAAGAAGGATAAGGATGGTAAAGAGAATCCTGTTTCAGATATAGAGAAGGAGATGCTTACTCTTGGTGAGAGCAGTATGGGCAAGGGTGCCTATAAGGTATCAGCTAACGAGTTTAAAACCATTTACAGATTCCTCACAAGAGTTGGTCAGAATTATCAAAAAGAAAACCGCCTGATCATCTTCACAATATCTCCGGGGGAAGGCAGTAAAAAGCTTGGAGATGCTGTTTCCAAATTTAATGACAGCCTTTGCAATTCCCTTAGAAACAGCGACGTTGTAACGCTAAGCGGTAAGAACAAGGTTGAGCTCATTCTTCTTGAAGCAGGTGCTTTGTACTGTGAGATGGTAATCGAAAGAGTACTTGAAAACTGGAAAAAGCTGGATCCTTCTGAGAAATTTGAGGTCACCTACGAGGTGGAATTGATCAGATAAAATGCATAAAATTTTCAGTATTTATGCGGCAAAATGAAAGTTAAATACATTTGTTTTTCCTCTAAAGTAAATTAAATATCGGCACGATAATAAAAGTGAACAAACAAATTACATGCAAAACGGCCGATAGCATGAAACAAATAATGATATATAACGGAGGACAAGCTAATGTATATGTACGAATTGTTTCTTGCAAAAGATGTTAATGGAAAGAGCATACACTTTGTTGAGACCAACCACAAGGCAGATGATCTTGAGAATTGGCTTAAGCAGCTGGTTAAGGACAACACCATATCCCAGGATGTTGCAAACGCAGTAACCTTCGTTTGGTAATCATAACAGCTATGAACTGAACTTCGCTTAGCAATTCAATAGGATCAGCCACAATAAGTGAAGAACGCATAGAATAAAGAGACTACTAAAATGTAGTCTCTTTTTACGTTTACAAAGATTTTCAATGCAGTAATTATAGTTTTTTGATATAAGTACTTTTGATTATCGGGGGTTGTATTTATATGTTTTTCGGGTTAAAATTCTATCACACTTAAATAGAGTGTATAAAATGTAATTTATAGTTTTTATTGACATAGGAGGACAAAATGAGCGAAACAGCAAATCAGGAAATCATTAATTCAAGCATGCTCGTTGGAGAGATCATCACAAAGCACCCTCTTGCAGCACAGTTCCTTATGGAGTGTGGAATGGGTTGTATCCATTGCCCTGCATCACAGATGGAGTCTCTTGCTGAGGCTTGTGCAGTACATGGTATCGATGGTGACGAGATCACTGATGCTCTCAACGATTATCTTGCAGAGCACAACTCATAATAAGAGTTAAAGCTTATCGCGTATTTCCGCTTCGGTTCTGTCTATTTCAAGCCAGAAATCGTTAGCGGACATGCGGATAGCGCCTGCACCGTAAATAATTACCTGTTCTATTGCATCCGAAGTCGCTACTGTTACGCGACTTTTTTTACTGTATTCATGAGCCGTTCTTTCTATGTACTGATCGGCTGTCTCAGCTTCCTTGGTGAAAACAACATCCAAATTGTGGTATTTAAGCACATGCTCTGTGCCGCCGGGAACTCTGTATGCATCAAACACCAGGATCACATTTTCTCTTCTGTAGCCCTGAAAATTAGATAAAATATCCATCAGTTTATCCCTGGCGGATTTAATGTCATGCTCTGCCAGGTTTCTAAGCTCATTATTGGCATAAATAATATTGTAGCCATCCACCAAAAGATAGGAGTTTTCGGGTGTGTACTCGTTTTTAGCTTTATATTTTTTCTCGGGAGCTTTATTTGCAGCCTTTCTCTTGCGCTCCTCATCTGCCTTGGCATCATATCTGGGCTTAACCTTGCCGTAGGTTCTCTCAAAAATCTGATCCAGTTCCTTTATAGTGGCGCTGTAGTTTCGCTCTCTTTCCTCGTAGGAGAGCTCCTGTCCTGCTGATTTAATATCGGATGAGCGAAAGCTCTTAAGCTCATCGCCTAAGAGGGACAAATCTGTCTCAGGAGAGTTGAGGTTAAGAGTGCCGTTTGCACCGGATTCTCCATCTGACCATCCTGTATCCACATGCATGTGGTTTCTTACTTCATCCCAGGGGATAAGTGTTCCTGCGCCGTGAGAGCAAAATACGCTGCCTGTTGGCTGCTCAATATCTCTGTCAGGATCGTAGCCGAAAGCTTCAATGATCTCCTCAGCATTATGGCAGGGCTCATAGCCGCGAAGATTAAGAGAAATCCTGCCCTGTCCGTGGGTGAAGGAGATAAGCGAAGCTGAATATCCCGAAATCTCTGATGCGGGCACAGTACCTGTAATTACAGATGAGCCATCATCTTTTACATCCAGAGGATTGCTGGTGCCGTTCATTCTGCTCATATCGCTAAGTACTCTTCCAACGCAGTCTCCCGGTACTTCGATTTCATAATCATATACAGGCTCTAAAAGGATGCTGTCTGTCATCATAAGTCCCTGACGTACAGCACGGAGAGTAGCTTCTCTGAAGTCTCCGCCCTCTGTGTGCTTATCGTGTGCACGACCGCCGATTACGGTTATGCGCATATCGGTAATATCTGAGCCTGTAAGAACGCCCCTGATTTTCAGCTGTTCAAGATTGGAAATTATAAGGTTTTGCCAGTTCCTTGCAAGGAGATCCGTTTTGCAGTCTGTATCAAAAATAAGACCGCTTCCCGGCTCAGCAGGAGACAGTAAAAGATGAACCTCTGCATAATGACGCAGGGGCTCAAAATGTCCCACTCCTTCAACGGCAGTTCTTATGGTCTCCTTGTATACGATGGTCTCAGGTCCGAAATCTATATCAATATCAAAGCGTTCCTTGCAAAGATGCTTTAATACCTCCATCTGAACCTCACCCATTATCTGGACGGAGATGTCTCCTGTCTGATCATTTTTGTGTACAGACAAAAGAGGCTCCTCCTCGGCTAAGGTAAGGAGATTGTTATAGACTGTGAATTTATCGGCATCCTCAGGCAGCATAATGGTTGTAGAAAGAATGGGCTGTAAAAGCTCTGCGGTTTCTCCAAAGAGATTACCAAGTCCCTGACCTGCACGGGTTTTAGAAAGGCCTGTAACTGCCACGATTTTGCCGCCGCCTGCTTCCATTAAAAGCTCGTATTTTTCGCCGGAATACACCCTTATCTGGTCAATCTTTTCATCGAAGATCATATCTCTTGGATGGAGGGTGCCTCCGGTAATTTTCATCCAGGTGATTCTGGCACCAAGGCTGTCTCTTGAAATCTTATATACTCTTGCACCGAATTCTTCGCCGTATTCAGGTTCTGTAGCATACCTTTCAATTAGCTCTGTAAGCTCCGTTACGCCCTCCATTTTAAGGGCAGAGCCAAATACGCAGGGGAAAAGCTTTCTGCCTGCGATAAGGGAGGATATTTCGTCATCGGTTACGTGGCGGCCGCTTTCAAGATATTCAGCAAGGAGCTCGTCATCGCAAAGAGCCAGCTCCTCCTGAAAATCTTCTGAACTGATATCACCTGAAAAATCCAGCACATGGGATGATAATCTTTTTCTTATATCTTCATAGACGCGAGTTTTGTCAGCCCCTGTCTGGTCCATCTTATTAACGAAAATAAATGTAGGAACCTGATAGTGGGATAAAAGTCTCCAAAGAAGTGATACCTGGGATGTGACGCCATCAGCAGCACTGATTATCAGTATAGCCACGTCCAGAACCTTCATGGTGCGCTCTGTTTCAGCAGTAAAGTCTGCATGCCCCGGAGTATCAAGGAGAGTCACACTTGTTCCATTCTGTAAGGTCAGCTCCGCCTGCTTTGAAAAAATGGTGATGCCACGGCTTCTTTCAAGAGAATAGGTATCAAGGAAGGTATCGCCATGATCAACCCTTCCTGATTTCCTAATGGCTCCTGACGTAAAAAGCAGCGCCTCGGACAAAGTCGTCTTGCCGGCATCAACGTGTGCATATATGCCAATATTTAAGTGTTTAGTAGTGTTTGATTCGTTTTTCATGAGTTTTATTCTAACATTAAAAGAAATATTTTTGAGAAAAAATAAAAAAAATAAAATTAATGGTTGCTTTTGTTCTCGTGGCGTGGTAATATACCATTTGTCGCCGGGGTGTAGCGCAGTAGGTTAGCGCGCTATCTTAGGGAGGTAGAGGCCGCGAGTTCGAGTCCCGCCACTCCGACTACTAAAACCTTGAATTCGAAAGAGTTCAAGGTTTTTTTGTAGAAAATCCTATTTTCCCTTTTTTCCAAGAAGACCTATAATATGGTATAGTAATAAGAACAATTATCGATACTAGGAGCCGATATGAAAAAGAGTTGGGGAGAGAAAAGGTTTTTATCAGCTGTTATTCTGACAGCCATGCTGGGCACTATTTGTTGTTCTGATTGCAACAGCGTGATTTTTCAGGAAAATGTGGGCAGCCTTGTGGTTCACGCCCAGGAAAATGAAATAAAGGTATCACAGCCTGTTATAAAGGGTTGCGATAATAAATATGACGGAATGGTTCTTAGGTGGAAAGAGTCTGAAAATGCGGAGGGCTATAACGTATATAGAAGGACAAAATCCTCACAGCCATGGACGCTGATCGCAACAGTTCCGGCGGGAACACTTTCCTATAAGGATAAGGACACCATGAAGGATGGCGGTCTGTACACATACATGGTTCAGGCCTATAACGGAACAATTCTTTCCAAGGAGTCTGCGGCAAAGACCTTTACCAGAGTGAATATAACACTTGCCAAGGTGAAGGTGGCATATAAGCAGAAGAGTGCCAGAGAAATGCTGGGCATGATAAATGATTTCAGGCGAGGCTCTGACGCCTGGGTTTGGAATGCCACAAATACCACTAAGGTATATATATCGGGGCTTGGAAGATTATCCTATGACTACGCTCTTGAAAAGATTGCCATGACAAGAGCTGCAGAGATCGCTATCAATTTTTCACATGAAAGACCAAACGGCAACAGCTGTTTCTCTGCTCTTGATGATGCAGGATATATTTACACCGCAGCGGGCGAGAATATTGCCTATGGCTACAAGACCGCCAAGGCAGCATTTAAGGCTTTTCAGGAAAATGACAACAAGTACATCGGCCAGGGCCACCGCAGAAATATGCTTAGTAAGGACTACAATGTCTGCGCCATAGGTCACGTTAAGGTAAACGGTGTGCATTACTGGGTTCAGGAGTTTGCCAAGACAACTGAGGATTCTGACTACACCAAAACTCAGAGCGCCACACTTAAGCTTAACCTGGAGATTGCATCAGAGGATCTTGATAATTATAAAAAGGCCCTGAAGCCCATAATCGTCAAGTACAAGGATTATGCACCTTCGAAGGTTCAGATAATAGGAGCAGAGCCAAAGAAAAGGCAGATCACACTTGCTTTTACAAGATCCACCGGAGCTATGGGATACGAGATATACCGTTCCGAAAAGAAAAAATCCGGATATAAAAGAATAAAACGTATCGGCAAACAGGATAAACTGACGTATACTGATAAGAAGCTATCATCTAAAAAGAAGTACTATTATTACATCGTGCCATACAGAATATCCCATGATACCTATGTATATGGTAAAAAATCAGATGTGATAAAGGTTAAGATTCGCTAAGAAGCTACTGGCAGGAGGATGAAATGAATATTGAAGAAAACCAGAATTTGAGAAAAGAAATAGAGAACATAGTTGGTCTTATTCTGGATGACTATAAAAAGGGCAGAGATGTGGATCAGATTGATGTTTTCAATCAGCCTGACCGAGATGCGGTAATCGATATTGTAAATAAGCTCCTTCGCATTCTTTTTCCGGGATATTACAGGGATAAGGTTTACAGAAGCTACAGCGACAACAACAGAATGGGTATCATTATCGAGGACGTCATCTACAATCTTCAGAAGCAGATTGCCATAGCCTTCAGACATGCGAAGGACTATGAGCATGCAACAGATGATACTCTTAACTGCGGCGCAAGATGCATAACCCTTGAATTTTTCAAGAAAATCCCACATATCAGAGAGCTTGTAGATACAGATCTGCAGGCATCCTACGAGGGTGATCCTGCCGCTTACAGCAAGGAGGAGATCATACTTTCATATCCGGGACTTCTTGCAAGTACCATCAACAGAATGGCTCATGAGCTTTATCTTTTGGAGGTTCCGCTTATTCCAAGGATCATGACTGAGTATGCTCATTCCAAGACAGGTATCGATATTCATCCCGGTGCTACCATAGGAAAATACTTCATGATCGACCATGGAACAGGCATAGTAGTTGGTGAGACATCCATCATTGGAGAGCACGTAAAAATCTATCAGGGTGTTACCATAGGTGCTCTTTCCACAAGGGGCGGACAGTCACTTAAGGGTGCCAAGAGACATCCCACAATCGAGGATAATGTAACGATCTATGCCGGAGCTTCAATACTTGGCGGAGAGACCGTAATTGGTCACGACAGCGTGGTAGGATCCAATGCTTTCATCACATATTCCATTGAGCCCGGATCCCGCGTCAGCATGAAAAAACAGGAACTGGAATTATAATAACGGACTTCGTTCATAATAAGAAAATTATGAGCGAAGTTCTTTTTTATACTAAAGTATCTAAACCTGCTTGCCGATAATATAGATGTAGGTAAAACTATATTCTTTTTTTCATGGAAAGCGGTGAGTATATGGTTAGATCATTATGGTCAGGAGTAGCAGGACTTAAGACACATCAGCAGAAGATGGACGTAATAGGTAACAATGTTGCTAACGTAAATACTACATCTTATAAATCCCAGCAGACCACCTTTGGCGATCTGTTATATCAGACAAGCAGAAGAGCTAACGGCGCTTCAGCAGTAAGAGGCGGAACCAACGCAAGACAGGTTGGTCTTGGTGTAAGAACCGGCGCCATAATGACAAATGTAGGAAAACAGGGATCAATCCAGACTACAGATAATGCATTGGATGTAAGTATCACAGGCGATTCCTTCTTCATGGTAGAAAATGCCAGCGGACAGATGAACTATACAAGAGATGGTTCATTCTCTGTAGACGCTAACGGATATCTTGTTACAAGATCTAACGGATATTATGTAAGAGGTATCAATCAGGAAGGCGGAGATGCCGCAAATACCGGAAGAATCCAGGTGCTCCCTCTTGATGATGACGGAAATCTTATAAATCTTGCAGGCGAAGCTACAACCTACGCAAGAGTTACAGGAAATATCAGCAGAACAGATTCGCTTTTGGCTTCTGAAAATGGTCGCACAGTGAACCTTGAGTTCTATGGAACAGACGGCAAGATTTATACCGCCAGATTCCAGTTTACTAATGCGGGAGATGATAACGATACTACATATCAGGCTAATCTCACTGCAATTTATGATGAAAATCACAATCGTATAGAAGGCGGTGTTCCTGAAAACATGAACGTTGCTCTTAATTATGACCCTGCAACAGGTAAGTTTGTATCAGCAAACGGTGCAGCCAACGGACAGGTTGAAGTGACCTTCCAGGGTGATGCAGCGGCAGCAGGAACCGTTACAATTGATTTTTCGGGCACAACCAATTATGCACCTTTAAATGGAGCTACAAGCTCAAGCCTTGAGACCCACAGAGGCGATATAGAAGGTAACTTCGAGGGCTATCCTGAAGGCATGATGAAGAGCTTTGCTATAGGTCAGGACGGTACCATTACCAGATATTACAGCAACGGTCAGACCAGATTTGCAGGAAAAATAGTAGTTGCTGAGTTTGCCAATGTTACTGGTCTTGCGAAGGAAGGTGAAAACCTCTATTCTGCAACCGGTAACTCCGGCGATGCGCAGCTCATGTTTGTAAATGACGATGGCGGATACATGACCTCCGGAACTCTTGAGATGAGTAATGTGGATCTGTCCACAGAGTTTACGGATATGATAACCACCCAGCGTGGTTTCCAGGCAAACAGTCGCGTTATTACTGTAACAGACACCCTTCTGGATGAGCTGAGACAACTGAAACGTTGATAATACCTGCATAATTGAACAATGATAATAAACCCGGAATAAGATCTTTTTTAACAAAAAAACCTTATTTCGGGTTTTATATTTATAAATATTCGTTCAGAAAATGTGTAATAAAATAGGGGACATAGACCGAAATATATAGTACAATAAGTATAGGAAAAGTGAATATTGCGACAATTAGCACTCGGTACTAGACAGTGCTAACAAAAGGGGATATAATCATTAGCATATCATTTTTAGCTATACGCAGGAAGGAGATGAGGCTATATGGTAATCGTTAAAATGAACAATACTACAGTTGAATGCAGTATTGCTGCATCGGAACTTCGTGAAATCGGCCTCACCCCTGAAGCAATCATGAACGGTGAGAAGAAAACCGTACCGTTTATGGCACAGCTGAACAGGGAAGTTGGTGAACAGCTGGGATTTAATCCCGAGACAGAAGTTCTAATGATGAGCAAGAACATGATGGTGGATGGAAGTGTCCGCATTTTCGCAATTAAGATGTCCAATGAAGATATCCAGAAGTCTGCAGACAGGATCCGCGGCTCAGCAGAGGCGATTCTCAGAGAGATGACCCAGGAGAGAGTCGATGCGATCAAGCGCAAGACCGGTATGGAGAAGGGACAGGCCCTTAATGAGATGATAGGCCAGGTATCTGAGCTCATCGAGCAGATTTACGATCAGGACGAGGTTCAGGAGCCCGAGATTGAGGCTATCGCGAAGCATATCGTTAATACTGAGCGTTACATGGCAAGATTTGCTGATATCAATTCTGCTGCACGCTTTTCCAAGATTGCATTCAGTCTGCCGATCACAGCATCCAAGCTCTACAAAGAGAATGATTCCTATTATCTGACCTTTGTGCTTGAGCCTGACAATGAGAATACAGTATATGATCTTAGAAGAAGCGGACTTGAATATGCAGAAGATCTTGTTATGAATTCTGCAGAACAGACACACGTTGAGGAGACAGGTAAGTGCATCATCAAAGAGGATGCATTGTTACACCTTAGAGATATGATATGCTGATAATTGACTTCACAGGAATCTATGAGAACGAGGGATTTACTTTTCATGCAGAAGGGAGCCCTCGTTCTCTTTTGCGTTTAAATGATGTCACAGGGACTAATTGTATCTGTGACGATTTTGCATGGGCAAAAATAAAGGAAAGGCTTTTAGAGCTTGAAAAGCTGCCATATATTCGTTTCTTCGACTCGGGGAATTATCATTATATGTCCAAGGTTTTGATGGATGTTATGAATGATAAGGAAAAGCTTCCTGAATTTGACCTTGTGATGTTTGATCACCATCCTGACATGAAGTGGACTTCATACGGGGAGATTTTATCCTGCGGAAGCTGGGTTTTAAATGCACTTAAGGATATTGAGGGCCTTAGAAATGTGTATATCATAGGCGCTGATGAAAAGCTCACAAAAGAAGTCCAGGAAGAACACCCGGAGTATGAAAAGAGAGTTGCCTTTGTGAAAAATATGGATGCCTTCTGGGATACGTGGGCTGCTGAAAATAGTGAAGCATCAGATGATGGCACTGAGGATTCCGTAGCCGGTACGGCGCCTGACAGAAGGGTTTATATTTCGGTAGATAAGGATGTAATCTCAAGGGATGAACTAGCAACCAATTGGGATCAGGGCGATATGACTGTCTGTGAATTAAAAAAAGCCCTGGATGACCTGAATAGCAGGTTCCAAGGCAGGATTCTTGCGGTAGATGTCTGCGGCGAATGTACCCCTGACTCAGAGGATCTGTTCACAGAGCAGGGCGTAGCATCCAGTAACCGCGTGAATCAAATGATATGTGATATTTTTGCAGAGAACTGATCTTCAGTTATGCTGCCATTCTATTGTTTAGTGAAAGCAGATGCTCGTAAGCGTGTGACTTACTTCCTGAAGTAATGATAAAGTAAACACCAAGACCCGTAAGGTTAAAGATCATAGCGGGGCCAAGACCTGCTGTGAAAAACAGAGGAGCTGACATAGATCCGAATATGCTTACAGGCACTACGCTTATGATGCAAAGGCCAATTCCCACAACCAGTGAAAATGATTTTCTAAGACGGACATTTTCAAGCTCGTTTCTAAGATAGTTCTCGGTTTCTCCATCAACTGCACAGAGTTCTCTTTTGAGGAATTTCCACTCCTTCATCTTGTGGCCTGAGAGAATGATAAAGCCAACACCTATTGCTGTAGACAGGAAGAGGAAGCCTACACCAAGTCCTCCAAGCATCTCAGAGAATGCATTATTGCCAAAAATATAGCGGAAGCTTTCACCCAGCACAGGACCTGCAGGTGAGATTATGCAAAAGAGAATTCCAAGTCCCAGAATCATTTTTGACAGGGCACAATCTCCAACGTAGTCTGCTGCTTCATCGAGAGTTACAAGACGTCTGTAAACTGTGTTAGTCTCTACTATTTCCACAGGTGTTTCTCTCTGCTGTGAGTTAAAGAACCCAAGGCTTTCTGCCAGCTCCTCAGGTGTTCCAAGTTCGCTTATTATAGTTCCTACGACCTCATTTTTAGGCATTCCTGAAGCTATAAGTTCATTGTACTTATCCTCTGACATAGACAGAAGCTCTGACTTCGCACGTCTTATCTCCATGGTGTCTGGAAAATTTGTAAACATTGTCTCTAAATAATTTTTTATTGTCTCCATATATTTGAACCCCTTTCCCTATTGTGCATCAGATATGAATCGTTCGATTACATCCTTGGTCAATTGCCATTCTTCACATTTTTCTTTGTAATAACTCTTCCCGGAATCCGTTATCCGATAATAAGTTCTTCGCTTGCCATTCTCTGCTTCCTGACTGAAGGAAGATATGTATCCGTTCTTCTCAAGTCTGGTAAACGCAGAATAAAGTGTGGTTTCCTTTATCAGATATTTGTTGTCGGAGAGAGTTTTGATATTCTTGGATATTTCGTAACCATAGGATGGTTCTTTTATCAGAAAAAATAAGATTATGGTGTCGTTATACCCTCGAATAACATCACTGCTGATTCCCTGCATGATCTATTCCTTTGTAGAAACACGATTGTTACGATTTATGTTGCTATTTGGTATTACTACGACCATCGTTACTACGACTGTCATAGTAAATATAATACGACTGTCGTAGTATGTCAATAAAAATCGCTACAAAATCTAGAAATGTCTGATATTATAAATCTATAAAGCTTTTGAGGGGACGAATTTGTAATGAAAATCAAATGGAATATTAATAAAAAGGCCATCGCAGGAATCGTGGTTTTTACGCTTTTCTTTGGAGCCCTTACCTGTGCGGCAGGTAGCTGGATTTTTGACAGGGCTATAGAGAAAATGTATAACGACAGGGGATATGTGCTGGCAAATATCATCCTTAATGATATCGATCATGACAAGGTTGCTGAGTATACCAGGACCTGGGAGGCGGATGATTATTATCATTGGATGGAGGGCTACCTTCACAATATAGAAGAATATTCCGGCGCTGCTTTTATCTATATCGCTGTTCCCTATGAAGATAAGACCATGCGATACGTATATGATTCTGATACCTTTATCGGAGATACGGATCCTATCGCGGCATCTTTTGATGAGATCTGGACGGCGTATACTGAGGGGCAGAGGCCATCAAGCTATCTTGTTCGAAGATCGAAAAAATACGGATATCTAACATCCAGCTGCCTTCCGGTTAAAGACAGTACAGGTCAGGTGGTTGCCCTTTTATTCGTCGACACATATATGGATGTGATCATTTCCACACTGCTACAGTATATTTTTAACATCACCATCATAACGCTGGTTTTACTTGTGATTTTCTGCGCATTGAACTGGATAGTAATGCGCAAGAACTTCATTGATCCCATAATGCTGATTAGAGAAAGCGTTGGGAAATTTGCAAAGAACAACGCTCAGGCAGATGATTCTCTTAACACCATAAAGACTGCGGACGAGATCGAGGATCTTGCGAAATCTGTCCACGATATGGAATGCGAGATCATAAACTATATCGATGATATTAAGAATATTACCGCAGAGAGGGAGCGAATCGGAGCTGAGCTTAACGTAGCGACCAGAATTCAGGCTGATATGCTGCCAAGTATTTTCCCGCCTTTCCCTGACAGGCAGGCCTTTGATATCTATGCCATCATGTCTCCTGCCAAGGAAGTGGGCGGCGACTTTTATGATTTTTTCCTTTTGGATGATGATCATATAGCCATGGTTATGGCAGATGTATCGGGAAAAGGCGTACCTGCTGCTCTTTTCATGGTGATCGCAAAGACCCTGATAAAGAACAGAAGTATGATGGGCGATAAAATGTCTCCTTCCGAAATACTTTATGATGTAAACAATCAGCTCTGTGAGGGAAACGATTCGGATATGTTTGTAACTGTGTGGCTTTGTATCATTGAGCTATCCACAGGTAAGGGAATAGCGTCCAATGCAGGACATGAGCATCCCGCAATAAAGCATGAGGGCGGGCAGTACAGCTTTAAGGAATACAAGCATTCTCTGGCAGTTGCGGCATTTCCTGATATACAGTTTGAAGAGCATGAATTCCGGCTTGAACCCGGTGATTCAATATTCGTTTATACGGATGGAGTAATAGAAGCAACTAATTCAGATGACGATCTTTATGGAACAAAGAGGCTTCTTGATGCACTCAACATAGAGCCTGAGGCAGATGCCCAAAAGCTTCTTGCCAATGTAAAGAAGAATGTGGAAGAATTCGTAGGCGCAACATCACAGTTTGATGACATGACCATGATGTGCTTTAAGTATTACGGCGAAAATGAATAGTGTGTGTAAATCCTTAGTTCTGTAAATAGGATTTCCTAAGATAATTGACGAGTCAGACAATGGCAGAATTGCTATGTCTGGCTCGTTTTGACTATACATTTTTGTTATATTCCGTCAAGATTTTTGTTACAATATTTTAGGTACTATAGACTATGTATACTCTTTAGCATTTAATTAAAACGGCTACGAGGGATAGAACAAATGAACGCAAGGGAGTTTTTGGAAATATTGCATGTTGCAGAAGCTTT
>JAEEGL013502499.1_pt1 | contig 23772 bp, 14 predicted proteins | sample 9134231 | NCBI WGS metagenome assembly JAEEGL01 (sample SAMN16246548, study PRJNA631951) | gut metagenome | biome: gut microbiome; feature: rumen; material: fiber-attached | host: Bos | place: Iran: Karaj | collected 2018-10 | reverse complement strand
TTTTTATCCGATTGTAACGTTTGAGAAAAACGATTTTAAGAATACGGAAAACTCTTTTAATTGTCCGATTGTTTCGGGATATGCTGACGTAATACGCAGTTCCATAGACCCTTACGGCAAATACGGCATACCTTTTGACACTCCGACCGTTAATTTCAACGATGAGGCTCTTTTGTACAAGACTTGCAAAAAATACCTCAAAAGTATCGGTATTAGCGGCAGTGTTATCAAAAAAGCGTTTAAAGCGGCACTTTCGGCGCAAAAGGAGTACCGCTCCAAAATAGCAGTTAAAGCGATGGAAATCATCGAAAACGCTAAACATGAAAATAAACTTCTTGTTGTTTTGGCGGGTAGACCCTATCACGCCGACCCGTTAATCAATCAAAAAACGCCCGATATTATCGCCGACCTCGGAGCAAGTGTCATTAGCGAAGATTCATTGTCGGCGTATTTGGACGTGATGGATTTGCAGATAATTCCTCAGTGGGCGTATCCGAATAGGATTCTCAACGCTGCGCAGTGGGTTGCCGAACAAGACCAAAACATAACGTTTGTTCAGTTAAATTCTTTTGGCTGTGGACCTGACGCAGTTTTGGTAGACGAAGTAACGGATATTTTACGCGCCGCCGGAAAATCCAACACCGTCATAAGAATTGATGAAATAAATTCGACGGGTTCTATCTTGCTTAGAATCCGTTCGTTAATGGAATCATTTAAAGTGATGGATTTGAAGAACCGTCCGGCACGGCACGAAAGACAGCAAGTAAAACCTTTTGGAATAGAAGACCGTGGCAGAACGATTCTTGCGCCGTATTTTGCGGAAGGCTATTCTGACATTTTGCCGGCGGTTTTTGAGATGGGCGGTTATAAACTTGTCAACCTTCCAAAACCCGACAAGCGGAGTGTTGAGTGGGGTTTGCGTTATGCTAACAACGAGATTTGTTATCCTGCAACGATTGTTATCGGTGATATGATGAAAGCGATAAAAGAGGGACAGTACGACCGCGACAAAATAGCGTTTGCGATTACTCAGACGGGCGGACAATGTAGAGCGTCATCGTATATGGCACTGATGAAAAAGGCACTCGTTTCTGCCGGGTATTCTGACATTCCGATTATAACAGTAGGGACGGCAGGTAAAACCATAAACAGTCAGCCCGGTTTTTCGATGAATTGGCTGAAATTTTTGCCGGTTTTGTTGCCGGTAACAATTTACACGGATACGCTTTTGCGGTTTTATTACATTCTTGTTGTAAGAGAAAAGCATAAAGGGCAAACGCTCTTATTTAAAGATAAATATATGCGGTTACTTCAAGAAGAAGTTCCGTATCGTCAGCCGAAAAAAATTTACGAGTTGATGGCTCAAATGGTTGATGAGGCTAACAACATTGAAATTTTTGAGGACAAAAAAATCCCGAAAATAGGCATTGTCGGCGAGATTTACGTCAAATACAACAAATTCGGACACAGGTTTATTTCCGATAAATTGGTTGAAGAGGGCGTGGAAGTGGTTTTTCCGCCGATTTTGGAATTTTTCACGCAGGAAATCGTCAACGTTAAGAAGAATTGGGAAATGAATTTGACGCACCATAAATTTTCGTCATGGGTTTTGGTGGAATTTTTCAATATTTATATCAACAATGCGATTTCAAAGGCGGAAAAGATTTTGAAAAAGTCGAAATTTCCCTTTGTTTTTGAGAGTATAAAACAAATTGCCGAAGACGCTGAAAAAACATTGTCGCTTTCCAATCAATTTGGCGAAGGTTGGCTTATAAGCGCGGAAATATCATCGTTTGCAAAACAGGGTATCAACAATATAATAAGTGTTCAACCCTTTGGCTGTATTGCTAATCAAATCATTTCCAAAGGTATAGAGAAAAATTTGAAGAAGAAATATCCGAATTTGAACCTTTTGTTTTTGGATTATGACGACGGCGCAAGCGATGTCAACATCACAAACAGGTTGTATTTTATGTTGAAAAATTTATAAAAAAGGAGATTATAATATGAAAAAGAATTTGCTTTATTTTGAAATTTTAACGGCAGTAATTGCTGTTGCAACAGTTTTTTGGAAATCGGATTTGGGCATTGCGGCGGTAGTGATTCTGCTTGGCGGTGCGCTGTTGTATTATTTGCTGTCGATGGCGCAGAAGAAAAATTTTGACGCCAAGAGACATCCGATCCTGCGTTTTATGACGACTTTGTCGTTTTTGTCGCTCAGTATACTTGCTGTCGGCATAGTGTTTACGATACAGCATTATCCCGGCGCAAGGATGATGGTATTTGTGTCAATGGCTTCGGGTGTGCCCGCGTTTATTTATTACGTAATCCGCATTCTAAAACACAGGGACGAAGAAGTTTCTTTGTCGGAAGACAGCGAAGAGTTGGAAGAAAAACCGAACTTTCTCTCCCGGTTCAAAGGACTTAAATACAGTGATTTAGAGATGGCTGTCAGAATGGGACTCGCCGCTCTTTTGCAAATAAAATATATGTTTTTGACAAATAATGTATCTGTTATTGTAAGTGGTTCTTAAAAAAGCAACTTGGTTGCAAAATTTTCGTCATAAATTTTTTTTTCTCGCATAAAAAAAATAAATTTCCAAAGGTATAGAGAAAAATTTGAAGAAGAAATATCCAAATTTGAACCTTCTCTTCCTCGACTATGACGACGGCGCAAGCGATGTAAACATAACTAACAGGTTGTATTTTATGTTGAAGAATTTATAGTATAACAGCCGCTAAGAAAAAAAATAGTTTACCAAATGTGGGTAAAAAATTGTACATTTGGTAAACTATTTTTATTTTTGCAGCGTTAATCAATGGAATATCAGTATGTTAATAGGACGGGTAAAAGAGCAAAAATTGCTGTTAAATGCATTGAAAGCCGATGAATCGCAGTTTATTGCGGTTTACGGAAGACGGCGTGTGGGAAAAACTTATCTTATTCGGGAAACTTTTCAGTATAAATTCGCATTTCAACACGCGGGTTTGCAAAAAGGCGACAAAAAAGAACAGTTAAAAGAGTTCCGCCGCTCGCTCAAAATCGCCGGAATGAAAAATATTCCAGATTTTGAGGATTGGTCGGACGCATTTTTTGTGTTAGGACAGTTTTTGGAAACTTTGCCAGAAGGTAAAAAAATTGTTTTTATTGACGAGTTGCCGTGGTTAGACACGCCAAAGTCAAATATGGTAAGCGCACTTGACCATTTTTGGAACGCATGGGCAACCGCACGAAAGGATATTGTACTTATCGTTTGCGGCAGTGCAACTTCTTGGATTATAAGCAAAATCGTAAAAAATTACGGCGGACTTCATAACCGTCTTAACCGTCAGATATATTTAGAACCGTTTTCGCTTCACGAATGTGAACTTTTTGCAAATGCTAACAATCTGAAAATGAGCAGAAAAAACATATTAGAAACCTATATGGTTTTAGGCGGGATTCCGTATTATTGGAAGTTTTTGCAAAAAGAAAATAGTCCGGCTCAAAATATTGATTCTCTGTTCTTTAACAAAAACGGCGAACTAAGAAACGAGTATAATGCGTTATACGTTTCCTTGTTTAAAAATCCTCAGCCGTACATCGAAATTGTTGAAGCCTTAGGCAAGAAAAAAGCCGGTATGACACGTCAGGAGATTATTTCTGAAATCAAAAAAAACGAGGGCGGAAAACTTACAAAAATTCTTGAAGATTTGGAAGAATGTGATTTTATCCGCTCGTTTCAAGCATTCGGAAAAAAGAATAAAGATACTGTATATCAGTTGATTGATAATTTTACGTTGTTTTATTTTAAGTTTATTGACAATCGGAAAATCAAGGAAAATAATTATTGGCAAAAAATGCAGGGAAAACCTGAATACCCTGTTTGGTGCGGATTGGCTTTTGAGCGGGTTTGTCTTCAACATATAGAACAGATAAAAAATGCGTTGGGAATTTCGGGTGTTATTTGCGGCGTATATTCTTGGAATTACCGTTCTCAAACTCCGCAAGAATCAGGCGTTCAGATAGATATGGTAATTGACAGAGATGATAATATAATCAACCTTTGTGAAATAAAATATTCAAAATCGGAATACGAAATCACTGCCGCATACGAGAAAGAGTTGCGCCGAAAAGCCGATGTTTTTCAACGTAAAACATTGACACACAAGGGCGTATCTACGGTTATGATAACTTCATTCGGGCTTATTGACAATCAATACACCAACGACATTTCACGACAACTTACAATAGATGATTTGTTTAATATGTAATAAATTAATTGTCAGTTATTTATAAGTATTTTAATGAAAATAGTTTACCAAATGTGGGTACAAAATTGCACATTTGGTAAACTATTTTTATTTGTGGGGATAAAAAAATTAGTTAGCAAATCTAACCAACCGAACCGATTGCCTGAAATAACGGAGGTAGCCTCCACCCTGCTTCGCATCGCGGGAACTGAAAATCAAAAAGTCTGCGGCTTCAGAGTCGTAAGCCGTAGCCGACCAATAGTATCCGCCGAATCTAACACGGAATAAACCCATATCGAAAAGGTAGCCGGCAGAAGGAAGAAACACGGCACCAGCACTTTCCATTTTGTTCCAATCAGTAGCGGTGTATTCATTTATGGTTTTGAAATATTCTGGTGCATCATTTTCAGCGAAACCACTTTTAAAACTAACACCATTAGGTAATGTCCAATCATCGGGCAATATTACCAATCCTTGTACACCAATTACTTGGGCTACACCAATTTTTGTTTTTTCGCTACGGTTGATTAAATAAATCCACTCATCTATGGTAAGGGTTTTCCATTCTGAACCGATGGCAGATTTTTTGGTATCACTCCACTTGTATTTGCGGTTCGATACACTATTGTTCATAGGATTGCCGCCTTCAAGCCATGTTCCCCAACCGAATAAATCACGAATGCCTGTGGTACCCGTATTTGCTCCTGAGTGACCAATAGTGTCGTATTGGTGTTCTGCAAATTGGAATTTTTGTGAGGCTGTGTTGTACTGCAAATTACCTTTTGAAAAATAAACTTTCTTTGTTTCAGAAATAGAAAAAACTCCGGAAATGCAATTTTCAGGAATCGTGTCTATGTCCTCATAGGCAACGTTTGCAATACTTGACGATGACGTTGTAAGTACAATAATCAATGCGCTTAGCAACAAAAAACTAAATTTTCTCATTTTTTTATAAATATTGATTAATAAAAACAAAAATCCCTTGCGGACAATAGTTTTTTGCTGTTGTCCACAAGGGATTCGCTAAATTTTTCAGAAGAAGTAAAATGTAAAACACTTTTTACCCCCCCAGTTTATATTTTGTAAAGTTTGATATATGTTAGATTTTTTCATCTTTATCTGTATTGGTTTATTTATAGCGCGAAGTAAAATTAAATAATTTTAACAAACAAAGATTTGAGGTTAAGTTAGTGTTAAATTGGTAAAGTTGATAAGTATTTTGTTTGTATTTTAGGTTCGTTGCAAAAAATTCCCTATTTTTGTAAAAAACTTATACTTTAATAATTATGAAACAGACATTAAATTTATTAGTACTTTTTTCCGTTTTGATACTTTCGTCGTGTTCTAACGGACAAAAACAAAATACAGCCGCACCTGCCGCTATGAAAGCCGCAACTTCCGTTCCCGTAACGGATACTGTCCCGAAAGCCTTTGATTTAAAGGACGTTGCAAAGGCCTTAAACACGGGGCATGAAAGTGGTTTTGTATACAAAGACAACGGCGGAAAAGTTTCTTACCAAAAAGACGGAAACAACATAACTTATAAACTTCAAGCCTATCCGTTTAAAGACAACAGCGGTTGGAAAATCTACATTTCAAAAGTTACAGAGAAAAACTCGTACTACACCGACGAACTTTCCGCAATGGTATTTCAAGACGGCAAACTCTCCGCCGCTGAAACCGAACCGCAGTTCAAACGCCTCACTCAAATCAGCAACGGCAACGACGAAATCTTCTCTTTCAGCGAAAATTCGATACACTGTTTCGTCTATGTTGACAAAGGCGATACAATGACGGACGAAGAATATGTTTACGTTTGGGACGGCGGAGCGATGATTGACCGCCCGTGGTAATTTTTTTTTAAATTTTCAAATTTAATTTTTAACTTTGCGGAGGAAAAATTAAAAAAATGTTTTTGTATACCTTAGGAATCAAATTGTACAATCTTGGTGCAAAAATGATTGCACCGCTTAATGAAAAGGCAAAACTCTACTCAAAAGGCAGGGAAAATTTGTTTGAAAATTTACGCCAGAAAGTAAAGCCGACTGATAAAAATGTTTGGTTTCATGTAAGTTCATTGGGCGAATTTGAGCAGGGACGGCCTGTTATGGAAAAATTCCGCGAAAAAAATCCTGATTTTAAAATCATTCTGACATTTTTTTCTCCCTCTGGTTACGAGGTCAGAAAAAATTATCAAGGCGCGGACTACGTTTGCTACATGCCCGCCGATACGCCTAAAAACGCCAAAAAGTTTCTCGACATAGTTAATCCGAAAGCGGTTTTCTTTGTAAAATACGATTTTTGGTACAACTTTTTAAGCGAAGTACATTCAAGAAATATTCCTTTGTATATCTTCTCAACGATTTTTAGGAAATCGCAGGTATTTTTTAAATGGTACGGCGGAAAATACAAAAAAGTTTTGGGCTTTTTCACTCATTTGTTCGTTCAGGACGAAAACTCCGTAAAACTTTTAGCAGAAAACGGAATCATAAACGTTACGATAGCGGGCGACACCCGTTTTGACCGTGTTTGTCAGATAACGCAAAACGCCGAAAACATTCCGCTTGTGGACAAATTTGTTGAAAACAATCGCGTTATAGTTGCGGGGTCAAGTTGGCCGCCTGACGAGAATATGATTTTTTCTGCGTTGGAGCAATTAAAAACCAAGCATAAAATAAAACTCATTATCGCACCTCACGAAATTCATGAAGGTCATTTATCTTCGATAGAGAAATCGCTGAAATTTAAGCATATAAGATTTTCCAAAGCAAATGAAACTTCAATTCAAGATTATGAAGTTTTGATAATTGATAATTTTGGAATGTTGTCGCGGCTCTATAAATACGCTGAAATAGCATACGTGGGCGGTGGTTTCGGCGCGGGAATACACAATATTTTGGAGGCTGTAAGTTATGGTATACCGGTGGTTTTCGGTACTAATTACAGACGTTTTAAAGAGGCAGTGGATTTGGTTTCGCTTGGCAGCGCGGCAACAATCAGAAATTCAGAAGAATTGTATTCCGTTTTTGATAGGTATTTGTCGGACAAATCGCTTTTGGAAAGAGCCGGCGAAATTTCAACAACTTATGTTAACAAAAATCTCGGTGCGGCAGACAAAATTTTGAAAGAAGTAAAGACATTATGAAAAAGCAAAAGACATTTCGCGAAAAGTTAGACATTTGGCATAGATGGAATAGGCATACGGGCTTGTATTCGTTTATGGGCAAAATAATTGTAAAACTCTTGATTATAATTGCGTTAATTGTTGGGACTGTATTGGTTTTGAACCATTATTTCAATCTTTCAAAAATCATAGAGGATTACATTTTTAGTCATGACACGCCCGGTGTTTTAACTCTGTTTTTGATTTCGGAATCGTTTTTGGGCTGGATTCCGCCAGACCTTTTTATTATGTGGTCTGACAAATTCAACTCGCCGTTTGTTTGGTTGACAATCCTCGGCACAATTTCTTATATAGGCGGTATCAACGCTTATTTTATCGGTAAAATAGCACTCAAATTTCCGAAATTCCGCGCTTGGCTCGAAAACCGTAACGCAGAGTTTTTTGTCAGAATCCAAAAATGGGGCGGTATAATCATAATCCTCGCCGCATTGTTTCCGCTGCCTTTTGCAACAACAACGTTAGCGGCGGGAATGGTAAAATATCCGCTCAAACAAACTCTGCTTTACGGACTTACGCGCTATATAAGATTTTATCTTTACGGAGTTTTGATTTTTTTTGGTATGGACAAACTCTAATAACTTATCTTGTTGCTGTTAGCATCTAAGTTTAGCATTTGAAAACCCGTATTGGAGACTCCGATAGTTTTTAACGACGGCATTTTGCCAATGGCAACCGGAAATTCTGCTATATGATTGTAGCAAAAATTTAGATTTCTCAAATTTGTAAGGTTTGAGATTTCGTCCGGTACTTCTGAAATGTCGTTTGAAGAGAGATTGAGGTCTAATAATTTGCTGAGAGAAAACAATTCGTTAGGCATTACTGCAATACGGTTTTCGCTTAGTAGTAAATGTGTTAGATTTTTTAACTGCGAAATTTCCTTAGGAATTGTAGTGATACCGCATTTTGACATCGAAAGTCTTTTTAAAGAAGTTAGCGACAAAACAGCAGGCTCTATTTTTTTTACGGGACATTCGTCCATATAAAGGATTGCTAATTTTGATAAACCGGCAATACTTTGAACCGTGGAAATTTTGTTGCCCGAAATGCACAAGATTTCAAGTGATGGAAGTTTTCCTAACTGCGCAGGCAAAACGGTTATTTTATTGAACGATAAGTCCAATTCAATCAAGTTGTTAAGGTTGTTGATTTTAGAATCTACATTAGGTATAAGATTTGCTGCGAGATTAAGATATTCCAACTTGTCTAACTCTGTAACAGCCTTTGGAAATTCCGTCAAATGATTGCTGCCCAAAGAGAGAACTTTCAATTTTTTTAAATCGGAAATCTTTTGGGGGATAGTTGTAATATTATTACCGTCAGCATATAGCATTGTAAGATTTGTGATAGAGTATAGTGCTTCCGGCAGAGACGAGAGTTTGTTGTTCTGCAAATAAATCACTTCCAAATTAGTTAAATTACTTACTTCTTGGGCAATACTTGTCAAACCCTGTCCGCTCAAATCTAAGATAGTAACTTCGTTAGGGCTTTTCAATGCTGCTTCCATAGAAGTGAAAACTTTTTGTGCAAATGCGCCAAAAGACGACGTCAAAAAAAATGCCGTCAATAAAATTAAGTTTCTCATGTTGTTTCAAGTATTATAGTTTTGAAGGCAAAAAATACAAAATTAATGCCGAACATATTTTTGCAAGGTCTTTTCCAACTCCTCTATTTTCTGCTTTTTAAGAATGGAAATATTTAAGTTTTCAATAGTTTTCTCAACTGATTTTTTCGTCTTTGGGTCAACACCTTTTATGGTAATTGACAAAAATTTTTGGAAGCCGAAAAAATTCTCGGTTATCGTATAACTTTGAATTGTCTTTTTCAAGATTCCGTGCTGACGGTACTTTCTGAAAAAAGGAAACGCCTGAGTGCTGCGGATTTCAATCATATCTTTGCCCGTGATTTCGTCGTTGAAATAAAAATACGACGGACAAATATAAAGCAATACTACAAACGCTGCAAAACACACCGCACCGGCAATCAGTGCAAACATTCCCGGATTGAAATTTGAATAAACTATAAATGCAATTCCTAAAACCAAAGTCAAAATTTCAGCAAACATCCATTTTGACATACTTACCGTGTTGTCTATAAACATTCTTTAAATATTAATTTGATTGTAAAACGACAGAGCCTGAAAAACGTCTTCTTTTTTGCAATGACAGTCAATTTCGTAAACGCCGAAATCTTTGACAAGTGAAAAATTAATGTTTCCGCCCGAATTTTTCTTGTCGAAAGTCATCAAAGAATAAATGTGTTCGTACTTATCGAACTTGAAAAGAAACGGAGTAAACAATTCGTTGATTAATCGCGTTACTTTCATAAGTTTTTTGTGCGAAAATTCCAAATAATTGTTGCTTAAAAAAAGTTCCGCAACTAAGCCCGCCGCAACAGCCTCGCCGTGAAGCAACGGTTTTTCGGTTTCAAACGAATAACTTTCTATTGCATGACCGATTGTGTGTCCGAGGTTGAGCATTTTTCTTATTCCCTTTTCGGTAGGGTCTTGCGAGACAAATTCGTTTTTTATCATAACCGAGGTTTCAATTAGGCGGCTGAGAAGTTCAAAATCGGGTTTTAACGGGTCAAATTCGCAAAGTTTGTCAAAATAATCCTCGTTATAAAGCAGAGCATGTTTTATCATTTCTGCCATTCCCGATTTCAACTGATTGGTATCTAAGGTTTTAAGAAATTCGGTTGAAATAATTACCTTGTCAGGATTTCTGAAAAGTCCGATTTCGTTTTTAAGATTGTTGAAATCTACCGCGAGTTTTCCGCCGCACGAAGCGTCTACCTGCGACAAAAGCGTTGTCGGAATGTTTATGAATTTGATTCCGCGTTTAAAAAGCGATGCCGCGAGTCCGCCCATATCGCCTATAACGCCGCCGCCGAGATTTACAAAAAGACTTTTTCTGTCGCCGTGGTTTTCGCCCATTTGCGTCCAAATTTCTTGAAGCGTCGAAATGTTTTTATGCTGTTCACCACTTTTTATTGTGATTATAACAGCCTGATTTTCTTTTAATGACGGTAGTTTGTCTAAACAATATTTTACAGTGTTTTCGTCGGTTAAGACAAAAACTTTTCCGGCGAACTTTTCCGTAATTTTTCTTAATTCTTCGTCAGCGTTTAAAGTGCAGACTACGTTTTCAGGTAAAGTCATATAATAAAATTTTTGATTGCGCAAATTTATAAAAAAAATCCGATTTCTTTAATTTTTTTTCCCGTTTTTCCCAAAACATTTGTAAACTTGACTCAAAACATATACTTTTGTAATCGTTTTTTTATTGAATATGAAACTATTGAAAAGCACAACCGTTTTTGCGGGCGCGGCGGCGGTTTTTGCCGCAACCGTTTTTTCGACGGGCGCGCAAAATTTCCAACCATCGGAATACAGACTTCAAGTGTCCGATACGGGTATTCTGTCAGATAAGGAGAGAGCAAAATCACCTATACAGTTAAAAGACCCCGCAATTATAACCACCGAAACCGAATACGATTACAAATCCGGAGGTTACACCACTAAAACCAAAGTCGGGGATATGGAAATTTCACGACCCGAATTTCAGAGCGCAAAAGACCACGACAGTCTTGAATCAAAAAAAGAAATGCGCGGTTACTGGAAACAACAAATGCAGGAAAATTACAGCCTCGACAATAAAAATCAACGTTCAGGTCTTGAACGTTACCTTAATCCAAGAATCAATGTCAACCTGCGCGGTTTCGATCGCATTTTCGGAACTAATGTCATTGACATAAAACCGCAGGGAAACGTCAGCGTAACTTTCGGTGCAGATATTTCCAAAATCGATAATTACACTTTGCCCAAAAAACAGCGCAACGATGTCTCTTTTGATTTTGACCTCGCAATGCAAGTCGGCGTAACGGGTACTATCGGCGACAAAATGAAAGTCGGTGTCAACTACAATACCGAATCTACTTTCGAGTTTGAAAACCGTCAAAAAGTCGAATACATCGGACATCAGGACGAAATTATTCAGCGCATTGAGTTTGGTAACGTGTCAATGCCGCTCGAAGGAAACCTTATCAACGGAAGTACAACGCTTTTCGGTGTTAAGACGGATTTGAAATTCGGCAAACTCACCGCAACTGCCGTTCTCTCGCAACAAAAAGGCGAAACCAAAACAATAGAAATCAACGCAGGAAGCGTTAGCAGCGATTTTTCAATACAATCATCTGATTATGAGGCTGACAGACACTTTTTCCTTAACCATTTTTTTAGGGACAATTACGAAAAGGCACTCCAAAATCTGCCCGTTATAAATTCGGGAATCGTGGTAACAAACATCGAAGTTTGGGTAACTAACAACAAACTCGCAACCGAAGACGCAAGAAACGTTGCCGCATTCATAGACCTTGCAGAACCCGAACAGATTTATAACACACAAGCCGTAAAATATTCTTCGTCAAAAATCCCGTGCAATACTTCAAACACGCTTTATAACAACTTGATAACCACTTATCAAGGTTTGCGCGATATTAATTCTTTGACAAGCACTTTGAGCGGAAAATTTGCCTCTGGGTCCGACTATGAAAAAATCGGTAACGCAAGAAAACTTTCTTCTTCGGAATATAGTTTCAATCCGCAATTAGGATACATTTCGTTGAACTCGTCGCTAAGAGACGACGAAGTTTTGGCGGTGGCTTACGAATACACTTACAAAGGCAAAACTTACAAAGTCGGCGAATTTTCGTCCGAGGTAAACTCTTCACAAACGCTGATTGTAAAACTTTTGCGCGGAACCTCTTTTTCGCCCGCTCTTCCAAACTGGGACTTGATGATGAAAAACGTTTACAATCTCAACGCTTATCAGATTTCAAACGAAGACTTTCTCTTGCAGGTAAAATATCAGTCAGACAAATCGGGAACGCTTGTCAACTATCTGAATGTCGGCAATATAGACGGCGTTATGTTGGTAAAAGTTTTAAACCTTGATAACCTTAATTTTCAAAACGACCGCGCTCCCGACGGAAACTTCGACTTTATTCCCGGAGTAACCGTTAATCAGGAAAAGGGGCGTATAATTTTTCCCGTGCTTGAACCTTTCGGCGACTACCTAAGGCATAAAATCGGTGACGAAGCCTCGGCCGACAAATATTGTTATCAGCAACTTTATGATTCCACAAAAACGGTTGCAAAACAAAACGCCGAAAAAGATAAATTTTACATCACCGGTAGTTACAAATCAAGTTCGGGCAGCGAAATTTCACTTGATGCAATGAACATCGAAGAAGGCTCGGTAAAAGTTACAGCCGGCGGTCTTACCCTTACCGAAGGTACTGACTATGTGGTAGATTATCTGCTTGGAACTGTAAAAATCGTCAACGAAAGCATTTTGCAATCAGGCAACAAAATTTCGGTTTCGGTAGAGAGCAACACCACTTTCAACTCCACCACCAAAACGATGATGGGAACGCATTTGAATTATCAGTTCAGCGACAATTTCAACGTCGGCGGAACGATTATGCGCCTTTCAGAAAAGACAATGACCAACAAAGTTTCGGTTGGTTACGAACCCGTAAAAAATACGATTTGGGGCTTGGACGTAAGATATTCAACACCGCTGCCTTATTTAACAAGACTTATAGACCGTCTTCCGCTTATTTCAACGACCTCAGAATCAAGACTTTCTGTGGAAGGCGAATTTGCGCAGTTGCTACCGGGACACAGTCGCAGTGTTGACAAAGCCGGAACTTGTTATATCGATGATTTTGAAGCCTCTCAAACCAAAATTGACGTAAAATCCGTTTCTCGCTGGGTGCTTTCGTCTGCGCCCTCAGGTACAAAAAAATTCCCCGAAGCAAGCCTTAACGACGATTTGCGTTACGGTTATAACCGCGCGCTTCTTGCTTGGTACAATGTTCTCTCGGATTTGCAGGGGACAAGTGTTTCGGGTTCGGGTATAACGCCGTCTTACATCACAAAAGATGATCAGTCAAACCACTATATAAGAGCTGTTTACGAAAAAGAAATTTTCCCGAATGCACAGTCCGTCAGCGGAATTTCTACACAATTAACAGTCTTGAACCTTGCTTACTATCCTTCCGAGAGAGGCCCTTACAACTTTGATACACAAGGTATTGACGAAAATGGTTTATTAAAAAATCCCGAAAACCGTTGGGGCGGTATCATGCGTGAAATGACCACGACCGACTTTGAGGCCTCAAACATTGAATACTTGGAATTTTGGATGTTAGACCCGTTTATTTATGAAAAAGACGACATGGGGGCTGACCTTTATTTCAACCTCGGCCACGTTTCGGAGGATATTTTGAAAGACGGCAGAAAGAGTTTTGAAAACGGTATTCCTTACCCTATGGACGAGAGTTTTATTGATTCTACGGCGTGGGGACGGGTTTCAAACAAGACTTTTTTGGTTAACGCTTTTGATAATTCCAACGGCGCAAAAGAGGCTCAGGATTTGGGTTTTGACGGTTTGGACGATGTTCAAGAGCGCAGTTTTTTTACCAAATATCTTGACGATTTGGCAAACAAATTCGGCACAAATTCTCCGGCTTATCAAAACGCTTACACCGACCCCGCAGCCGACAACTACCACTATTTTAGAGGCGGCGATTATGACGAGCAAAGGCTTTCTATTGAAGAGCGTTACAAGCATTACAACGGCGTTCAAGGCAATTCGTCCGATATGAGCAGTTCGTCGGCATATTCAACAATAAAAGACCGTTATCCGGATGTCGAGGATATAAATCTTGATAACACGCTGAGCGAAACCGAATCCTACTATCAATATAAAGTGCATATTTCGCCGGGCGGCATGCAGGTCGGTCAAAACTACATTACTGACATTGTTGAAAGTAATGTCAAAACGGTTAACGGCGAAAGCGAAACTGTAAAATGGTATCAGTTTAAAATTCCGATTTATCAGCCTGATTCTGTTGTCGGAACAATTTCGGATTTTAAGTCAATACGTTTTATGAGAATGTATTTGACAAATGCAAAAAAAGACATTATCTTGCGTTTCGCGGAAATGAATCTTCTTCGCGGCGATTGGCGAAAATACACTGCTTCAATGACTTCGGCAGGCGAAATCTTAACAGACCGACAAATTAGCGACGGAATACTTGATATTACAAACGTCGGCTTGGAAGAAAACGGCTCCAAAACACCCGTAAATTATTTGTTGCCGCCCACAATTTCGCGCGAAAGAGATTATGAAACTAATCAAGTTATCGAACAAGACGAAAAAGCCATGTGTCTGCAAGTTAGAACCATTCCGGACGGTCAGGCGGTGGCTGCATACAAAACGGCAATCTTGGATTTGCGTCAGTACAAAAAATTAAAAATGTTTGTTCACTGCGAGGAAACCTCCGGTCAGATTCTTAACGACAGAGACCTAAGAATTTTTGTACGTCTTGGTAGCGATTACAAAGAAAACTATTACGAATATGAAATTCCGCTTTACGTTACTCCTGCCGGTTATTATCCTGACGATGAAAACGGCAGACTTTCTGTTTGGCCGGAAAGGAACAACGTTGAAATAGTTTTTGAAAAACTTCAACTTGTTAAGCAACAGAGAAACAACGATTTGCGTGCGGCGGGTTCAACATATTCGTTAACAATGCCGTATACTTCGCAACTTGACGACGGAAGCCGCATAACAGTTATGGGAAGTCCGAATATTTCTAATATTAAGACAATTATGATTGGTGTTAGAAACCCGTCAATGACCGAAAACGATGAGGAAGACGATGGTATGGATAAAAGTGCTGAAATTTGGGTTAACGAGTTGAGACTCACAGACTTCAATGAAGACGGCGGCTGGGCGGCTCGTGCTAAAATGGAATTACAGTTAGCGGATTTGGCAACGGTTACGGTTTCGGGTTACACTCATACGCCCGGTTTTGGAAGTATTGAAAAACGTGTTTCAGAGCGTCATCAAGAAAGAGTTTATCAATATGATTTTTCGACTTTGTTTCAGGTTGGAAAGTTTTTTAATCCCGATTACAATGTTAGGATGCCGCTTTATTTCGGATATTCTGAAAACTACGAACTTCCGAAATACAACCCTCTTGACCCTGACATCGAACTTGACGTTACACTCAAAGACCCGAAACTTTCAAAAGCCGAAAAAGATGATGTCCGCGATCGTAGCATTACTTACGAAAAGCGTAAAAGTCTTAATATGACCAATATCCATATCGAAGGTCGTAGCGAGGAGGTAAAAGAAACCGCTCGAATGGAAAAAGAATTAAAAAACAATCCTGACGACAAAAAGGACGATAAAAAGCAACCGAAAAAGCCGAAACAAAAACCGTTTTACCATGTGTCAAATTTTACGGCGGGCGTAGCGTATTCGGAATATTATATGCACAATTCTACGATAAAATCTCAGTTAGAAAGAATGTTGCAATCCTCGGTTGAATACAATTACACTTACAATCCGAAGAATTACAAACCGCTTTCAAAAGTAAAATTTTTGCATAACAAAAATTTTGAGTTGATCCGGGATTTTAACTTTTATCTACTTCCGACAATGATTTCGGTCAACGCCAATATCAACCGCAATTATTCTGCTGTTGAGTACAGAAATATTGATAATCAGGCGCAATTTTTAACGCCGTCTTATCAAAAAGAATTTATGTGGCAACGCAATTACGAGGTGCGTTACAAGTTGACACAGAATTTAAAATTTTCGCTTTCTGCACATACTGAGGCTCAGGTTGACCCCGACGGACGACTTGATAACACCGATTTGGAAGAGGTTCAGAGAAAGCGTGATACCTTGTTTATGAAAATTTTTGACTGGGGACACAACACTGATTACCGTCAAAATATGAAATTTGACTGGCAAATACCGCTTTCAAAAATTCCGGGTTTGAGATGGACTTCTGCAAATGCCATTTACAATGCCGATTATCATTGGGAAGACGGAAATGAGCCGATTGAAACCGAGAATGAAGACGGTCAAAAATACACAATTGACCACGGAAACACAATTAGCAATTCTGGTATTTTGACCTTGAACGGCAGCCTGAATTTGGAGCGCGTTTACAAAAACGTACCGTATTTTAAAACCGTTATGGGACGTTTCGGTAAGGACGGCAGAAAAAACGCTTCAAAGGAAAAACGTGAAGTGGTTTATCAAAAAAGCAATCTCCGCTTTTTCAAAAACAAGGAGCGCAACATTGTACATTCGCTCGGTACAATGGAAGTTGAGGTGGAAGTTTTTGACGCTGACGGCAAGAAAATTGACGGCGATATTCAGATTGTTGACAGAAATAAAGTTAAGTTTACTGCCTTGGACGATTACGCAAATTGTTCTATAAAAGTTACGGGCAAAAAACCTGTTAACGATTCGCCGCTTTTGGTGATTTCGGATTATGCTTTGATGTCGCTGTTTTCGGTTCGCAACGTGTCGATTTCGTATAAAAATCAACGTGCAAACACAACAAGGGGTTATCTTTCCGGTACAAAAATTCTCGGAATGGAAAATTATCAGGGGGCTCTTGCGCCGGGTTTTGCGTATATTATGGCTCTTAACAGCGACGAATTTCATTACCGCGCTTCCGAAAAATCGTGGCTTGTAAAAGATTCAACGTTGATGGATCCGGTTTTGTATACAAAGGGCAACAATATCGGCGTAAGACTGACAGTAGAGCCGGTAAACACGTTTAGAATCGACGTAAACTTTGACCGCACAATGCTTTTCAATACGGAAGATTATTACGGCTGGACTGGCGGCGAGACTTGGGAAACTTCTTCGCGTGTCAAAACGGGAAACTATCGGGCAACCTTTAATATGATAAAAACGGCATTTAAAAAAGTCGGCGACGATTATTCTTTGGAAACATATTCCAAATTTTTGGAATCGCGCTCTACAATAGCAGACCGTCAGGCAGAGCAGCGTGCTTCACGGACATCGCTCTACACGCCTGCTAAAAACGAAGAAGGTATGCCTGACGGTTATTCGCTAATACATCAAGATGTTTTGTTGCCGGCGTTTTTAGCGGCATATTCGGGTATTAATCCTGAAAAAATTTCGCTGAATCCGTTTTTGAAAATGCCGCTTCCTAATTGGCGTGTCAATTACAAAGGTTTTGGAAATATTGCTTTGTTGAAGGATTATGTCAGGTCGGCTATGCTGACACATGCTTATACTTGTACTTATTCGGTTTCAAATTTTAAGAATAATGCAAATTATTCGTTTGAAGAGGAGGAAAAGTACGGGCAGAGTTTTGTACGTTATGATGTCAACAATCAATTTATCCCTCAATACGAAATAGGTTCAGTAACCTTGGAAGAAAGGTTTAATCCGCTGTTCGGCGTGGATATTTCGTGGGTTAACATGCTTAGTACTAAGTTGGAATACCGTAGAACGAGGCTTATGACTTTGGCCTTTGCAAACTCGCAAATAACCGAGGCATACAAAAAGGAATGGGTTATTGGTTTAGGTTATAAATTTGCGCAGTTGCCTTTTAACATACGTACATCATCGGGCTCAAAACGTTTGAAATCTGATTTGGATTTGCGGACGGATTTTGTTATTAACAATGACAAGACGATTTTGAGAGAGATTGAAGACTTGTACAACGAGATTTCGGCGGGTCAGAGGAGTTATTCTATACGGACAACGGCAGACTATCAACTCTCGCAAAGACTTAAACTGCAACTTTATTACAATCACAATATTTCAAACCCGTTGATTTCAACGAGTTACAGAACATCTAACATTAAGTTCGGTTTTACGCTGACGATGGGCTTGGATTAATCTGCTTAGTGTATTGAAAAGGAAACAAAAAGATGATTATTTTCCCAAAAAACCGTAAAATTATTTTTTGTTTCCTTTTTTCTTTTTACTTTTGTACTGAAATGTTTAAGGGGTGTTTTATAAACTTGTTTTTACCCTTAGACACCTTTGTTTAATTCTCAAAATCAGAAACTAAAAAAATGAGTAAAGTATTAGTTATCGGTTGCGGAGGCGTGGCAAGCGTGGCAATCGCAAAAATCTGTCAAAACGACAAAGTATTTTCTGAAATGTGCATCGCAAGCCGCACGGTGTCAAAATGCGAGGCTATGAAAGAAAGATGGCAGGACAAAACGTCAACTAAAATTTCAACAGTCCAAATTGACGCAAATTCAAAAGAGCAAGTTGTAGACTTGATTAAAAAATTTCAGCCTGACGTTTTGTTGCATGTCGGAATGCCGTATCACAACATCGTTTTGATGCAGGCGTGTGCTGAAAACAAAGTACATTACATCGACACCGCAGCCTACGAACCCGAAGACACTAACGAACCCGTTTGGAGAGAGGGTTACGAAAAACGTTGTAAAGAAAAGGGGTTTGTGGCCTATTTCGATTATGCCGAACAATGGTCATACAATCAAAAATTCAAAAATGCAGGCGTTACAGCCCTTTTAGGCGGTGGTTTTGACCCCGGAGTAACTAACGTTTTTGTCGCTTACGCAAAAAAGCATTTCTTCGATACGATAGAATATGTTGACATTCTTGACTGCAACGGCGGCGACCATGGTTATCCGTTTGCGACAAATTTCAATACGGAGATAAATCTTAGAGAAGTTTCTTCGCCAGCCGATTATTACGAAAACGGTAAATGGGTCGGCGTTCCGGCAATGTCAATCAAACGCGAATACGATTTTCCCGAAGTCGGCAAAAAAGATATGTATCTGCTTCATCATGAGGAAATTGAATCGCTGACAAAGAATTTTCCCGAAATCAAAAGAATGCGTTTTTACATGACTTTCGGTAAAAGTTACTTAACTCACATGAAATGTCTTGAAAACGTAGGACTTTTAAATTCAACTCCCGTAAAATTTGGCGATCATAAAATTATTCCGATTCAGTTTTTGAAATCGTTAATGCCCGATCCTTCAACTTTGGGCGCAAGAACGGTTGGAAAAACCAACATCGGCTGTATTTTTACAGGTTATAAAGACGGCAAAAAACGCAATATTTATATTTATAACGTTTGCGATCATCAAGAATCTTTCAATGAGGTTGGCTCGCAAGCAATTAGTTATACCACAGGCGTTCCTGCTATGATTTCAGCGGCTCTTTTGGTAACCGGAAAGTGGAAAAAAGCGGGTGTTTTCAATCTTGAAGAGTTTGACCCGGATCCGTTTATGGAAATGCTTAACGAATACGGCCTGCCGTGGAAAGTTGACGAAAACCCCGTTTTAGTGGATTAAAATATGAAACCTCATTTCATAAATAATGATACACTACGCGTGTTGAAAGGTCTGCCGACACCGTCCTTTGTGATTGATGAAGGCAGACTTTTATCTAATTTAAAAGTTTTGAATAACATCGAGAAACTTTCTGGTGTTAAGATACTTCTTGCGCAAAAGTGTTTTTCTACTTTTCAACTTTATCCGTTAATCGGGAAATATATTTCGGGAACGGTTGCCAGCGGACTTTTTGAAGCACGTTTGGCTCATGAAGAAATGCCCGGAAAAGAAAATCATGTTTTTGCGCCGGCTTTCAAGGCCGAGGATATTGAAACTCTTGATAATATTTGCGGACATATTGTTTTTAACTCTTGGAATCAGTTTTTTCTTCATTCTGACAGTTGCAAAAATGCAAGTCTCGGCATTAGAATCAATCCTGAGTTCAGTACTCAAAATCATGCGATTTACGACCCGTGTTCTTACGGTTCGCGGCTCGGAATACGGCTTTCTGATATGCCTGAGGAGTTGCCGGATAGGGTAGAGGGTTTTCATTTTCATACGCTTTGTGAGCAGGGTTTTGAAGATTTGGAGAGGACTTTTAAAGAGGTAGAAAAAAAGTTTTCTAAATTTTTCCCGAAATTGAAATGGCTGAATCTTGGCGGTGGACATTACATAACCCACGAGGATTACAATGTTGAAGGGCTTATAAACCTTTTGAAATATATCAAAGAAAAATACGGTTTGCAGACTTATCTTGAACCCGGCGAAGGCGTGGTTTTGAATTGCGGATATTTGGTTTCAACCGTTATGGACAAGGTGAAAAACGGCTTGGAGATTCTCATTCTTGATTCAAGTGCGGCGTGTCATTGTCCTGATGTGATAGAAATGCCGTTTTTGCCGCCGGTATTTGAGACGGCAGAAAACGGACAGTTTCTTTATAGGCTTTCGTCGATGACGTGTCTTGCGGGCGATGTTTTCGGCGATTATAACTTTTTGAGAGAAAAATCTGTCGGCGACAAAGTCATTTTTGAGGACATGGCGTTGTACACGATGGTCAAGACAAATACTTTCAACGGTATGCCGCTGCCTGAGATTTTTTTACTCACGTCAGACAATCAGATAAAAAGTATAAAAAAGTTCGGGTACGAAGATTTTAAGATGCGGTTGTAATTAACCTAAAAGCCCTTTTATCTTCTCTGTTTCACCTGCCAAAATCAATGTGTCTCCGGCGTTGAGGATTACCTCCGCTGTGGGATTCATTGTTGTCTGGCCTTCGTGTTCGATACCCAGAACCACGCACTGCGCCTTTTCTCCTAAACGGGATTCCGCCAACTTTTTGCCGCAGAAGGACATTTCCGGGGAAACTTGCAGTTGTTCAAGAGAAAACGAGGAAACTTTGGTGTCATCGTTTTTGGAGTTGTTGACAGTGGTGTCAAGTTTCTCTCTGAAACTTTTTATTTGTTCGTCGCTGCCCGCCACAATTATGCGGTCGTGGGGGTAGAGTCGTTCTCTGCCGCCCGGAGCGTTGATGTTCATGCCGCCGCGTACAATGCGCACGATATTAACGCCGCAGGAATGACGCAAATCGAGATTCAAAAGTTGATGTCCGCAGTACAAAGATTGTGGATTGAGTTCAAACTCTGCAAGATGAAGGTCATAATTTAAGAATGCGTTTTCTACTTCACGCCCTACCGAACGGTTTTTCTCTTGTTCGCGCTCGCGTGCTGAAAGGTTTTCAATAAAGCGTTTTTCGATGTTAGAGGATTGTTTGTGAACCTTGCTCGACTTTAACATCAACACTACAACCGCGATTGCCACTACAACCAAAAGTCCGAGTGTAAGATTGAAATACCGTCCTATACAGCCGATTACGAACATCATGCCCAAAATCACACGTGCGACATTAAGGGCGACAAGTCCTGCGCGTTTGAAAGAACTGTCCTCGCGGAGTTGCTGCGCCTCAGGCGAATTGTTGTGGCTTGCAACCATTTTGTAGAGAAAAGGCGCAAGCAGTATCAACTGTCCTGCCAAAGCCACAAGCCGCGAAACCCATTCCAAATTTTCAGGCAGCACTCTCAAAAGCCCTTCTACAACCCAGGCAGAAATAAACTGGCGGTAAATGATTATTATAAAGGTGCATACAATGCCGTAAACAAGCACGGAAAGTCCCACTTTTTTGAGTTGTTGTTGCAAGAGGCTCTGCTGTGCGATGGTGGTTTTGCCTTGCGAGAGGCGGTTAATCAGGGCAAATACCTTTGCCGGTAAAATTCTTTCCAAAAGTCCGTATGCGGGTTTTGCAAGGCGGATTGTGTACGGCGTTAAGAAGGTGGTGATTACCGAAACCGCCACTATTACAGGATATAAGAATTTTTCGGTAACGTTGATTGACTCCCCGAAACGCGCTATGATGAAGGCAAACTCGCCGACCTGCGTCAGCGCAAACGCCGATTGTATGCCTATTTTTAAAGGCTGTCCTGAAAGCGTGATTCCGAGGGTTGCAAAAATTATCTGTCCGAAAATTACGGTAAGGGTAATAATTAAAATCGGCAGCCAGTATTCTGCCAAAGTCGCCGGAGCAATCATCATACCCACCGAGACGAAAAATATCGCGCCGAAAAGGTTTTTTATCGGCGACATAAGTTTTTCAATGCGTTCACATTCAACGGTTTCCGAGAGAATAGAACCCATGACGAATGCACCGAGAGCCTCGCTGAATCCTGCCATTTTTGCAATCAGCACCATTCCGAGACAGAGTCCGAGGGCAACGATGGTCATGGTTTCATCGTTGAGATGTTCGCGGCATTTTCTTAAAAACGACGGTATCAGTGTGATGCCTGCCACAAACCACAGAATCAGGTATCCGAGAAGTTTTCCTACTTGAGCCAACATTTCCACGCCGTCAAACTGCTGGTTTACGGCAATTGAAGCCAAAAGCACCATCAATACGACGGCAAACAAATCCTCCACCACAAGTATTCCGAAACATATTTCGGCAAATTTGTGCTGCCTTAGTCCGAGGTCGTCAAGTGCCTTAAAGACTATCGTCGTGGACGACATGCACAACATTCCGCCCAAAAACAGGGAGTTCATTTCCGACCAGCCCATCATCCGTCCGAGCAGAAATCCGCTGCCCATCATGCCGACAACAATAGTCAGACAGCCGATGAATGCGGTGGAACCCATTTTCAAAAGTTTTTTGAACGAAAATTCCAGTCCGAGGGTAAAAAGCAGGAAGATAACGCCGACTTCGCCCCAGGTTTCCGCGCTTTCAACATTGACCCACGAACTGCCGCATACGTACGGTCCGGCAAGTATTCCCGCAACGATATAGCCTAATACGACGGGCTGTTTGAGCAGTTTGCACAACAGGCTGATAACACCCGCCACCAACATTATAATTCCTAAATCATGAAGCATTTTGTTATAATTTTTTAGGGTTATTATTTTACGTTTCTGAGAGCAAATTTTATAATGTCTTCGGCAGACATTTTCGGGTTTTGTTTTAATGCCGCGTCTGCGCCTTTTTCCGCCTGCGCTTTCGGATAGCCGAGCATGATGAGAGCCGAAACCGCCTCTTCACGCTGCTGGGAATTGACTGCCGTGATTGCTGACGCGGCAGAAATATCCGAAATGCCGAGTTTTTGGATTTTGTCTTTTAAGTCTATGACAAGCCTTTGTGCGGTTTTTGCGCCGATGCCTTTTACCCGCGAAATCATTTTGGAATCTTCCCTCGAAACCGCGCTTTGCAGTTCGCCGACAGACATTGACGAGAGTATGACACGCGCCGTGTTCGGTCCTATTCCCGAAACGTCCAAAAGCATTTTGAAAACCTCTCTTTCTGTTTTGTCAAAAAATCCGAAAAGCGTTTGGGAATCTTCCCTTTGAATGTGGTAAACGAAAAGTTTGCATTCTTTTTTGCCTTCTATTTCAGAAAACGTCGAAAGCGATATGTTAATCAGCCAGCCCACGCCGTCTTTGGTCTCTATAACAGCGTAGGACGGCGTCAAATCCGTCAAAAGTCCGGTAATGTATTCGTACATGATTTTTTTTATTATAATTGTCCGTTTTCTATTCTTACGATTATGTCCTCAATCATTTTGTCTTCTTCGAGGGCGTCGTATTCGCTTTTGAGGTTGCTGCCGAAAAGCCGCGCTATGCCCTGAAAAATAAACGCGCTGAACGAACCTTT
>JAEEGL014710673.1_pt1 | contig 23773 bp, 21 predicted proteins | sample 9134231 | NCBI WGS metagenome assembly JAEEGL01 (sample SAMN16246548, study PRJNA631951) | gut metagenome | biome: gut microbiome; feature: rumen; material: fiber-attached | host: Bos | place: Iran: Karaj | collected 2018-10 | reverse complement strand
TAAATTTCCTAGAATTTCAAACATAAAAGAATTATCAACAACTAAGTTATTAACTTCAATAAATAAAAGCATTAATTTTTTATTACAATCATCAATTTCTTCTTTAGATAAAAATTTAGAATAAAATTCAATAACAGAATTTATATCTTAATTTGCTTTATTTTTTTCCAAATTTATAAAGAAAAGCAATTAAAGCTTCTAAATTTATAAATTTCATACTTTTATCATTATTATTATTTGACTTTGAAAATCTATCATATAAAGTACTAATACAATAAAATCCAATTTTTTGAGAAAGAATTTTTATATTAATTATATCTGCAATTAAATTAATATTTGAAATAACATTCATTTTTTTTCAAGAATATTTATTAATTTTTTATATATTTGCTCATATAATATAATATATCATTTTCAATGATACTTTTTTCTCAAATTATTTCAATTAATTTATCTTGAGCATCATAATTTTTAATAAAAGTTTCATTGATTTATTTTGAATTAAAGTTTTATTTTTTTTTCTGAAGAATCCATTTGCTGACTTTTAGATATATTTAAAATATTTTATGACTTGATTTTTGATTTGAATTATTTTTACTTCTACCTAAAGATAAATTTATATTTTGAGGTGATTGTTCACTTAAAATAAATTTTATAATTTGATTTTTTTCTGATAACTATTTTTAATTTTAGAATTAGAAATTATTTATTTCTTTAACCAAAGTCATCAAATTGAATTTCAATTTCTTTTTCAATTTCTCTTCTTTGACGAATATTTGTTACTAATTCAGGATGTTTTTTATTTAATTTTTTATCCATTTCATTAAATTATGAAGAAATATCATCTTGTAAACTTCCAAAATTAGATATATTTTTTTCTGAATTTTTTGATATTTTTGATATTTGAGAATTTACTTATTTTATCATAAAAATTTTTAAAATTAAAATTGTTAATTGATTGAATTAGTGTTGATATTATATCCTCTGTTATTAATGATAAATTATTTTCTCTTCATCTTGAGCTAAATTAACTATAAATGATAAATTTGATATATAAGAGATTAAGATAAAAATAGGTAATAAATTAAATGAAAGCAATAATTGAAAGAATAAATAAAAGTAATACACTTTCAAATTCCATGAATTCACTAAATAAACCAGAAACAACAAAAAAACCTATAATAATTAATAATTCTTCAATTCTGAAAAAAATAGCTGAAATGCAAAATAAATATAAATCTGAATAAATTGAAAAAATGAATAATTTAATTCAAAAAAACGAATTTTATAAAAAAAAGGAAAGTATTCCAAAAAAAAAGGGAATTGATTCTGCAATTGAAGAAAAACTTCAAAATTTGGAAAATATTAATAAAAAAGATGATAAAAAATATATACATAATGATGTATTAAATAAAACTAGTATCAAAAATGAATCAATAAATTCTATTTTAAAAAACATTCAATTTGAAAATATTGATAAAAATATTAAATTAAAAAATTTAAATGAACAAAATCTTAAAAATATTTATGGTAATAATGAAAATGAAAAAAATAAATTAACATTTGAAAATAAATTACATTTATTTGACAGGAAAATAACTAATTATGAAAAAAAAGAAAAAATTAAACTAAAAATTGGATTAAAAAATCCTGATTTAAATAGTAAATATTTAACAACAATTTATAATGACAAAGGTAATATAATAGGAAAATCAGATAAATTAAATGAAACAAATAATTTTATTTTTGATAATAATTTAATAGTCGATTATGATTTTACAAAAGAACAATTCATAACTTTAATAATAAATAAAATTATAAATGAAATAGAAGAAAAAATCTCAGAAAAAAAAATTATTCTTAATAAAATATTAAAACCAGAAAATTACGAAGAAGAAATTCTAGAATTTGTTGAAAATGAAATATTAAATATTGGATGTGATAATAATGATGATGAAGAAGAAGAATACATTCAAATCTTTTTTAATAATAATAACAATAATTATAATGAATATAATAATTATTATAATGAAATGGAAAATATAAGTTATTCAATACAAAAAGATGATAAAATAATATTTAAATCAGCATTTTGTAAATATACATATTTAAAAGAATCAGATAAATTACCAATTCATTTATTAGAACCAGAATTTGAAATATCATTTTATAATGAAAATTTTGAGGAAAAAAAAATTAAAATTAAAGTTGATGATTTAAAAAATGGATTTCCAGCTCCTGTTTGTTTACCAAATACAAAACCATTAAATTTAAATATTAAATCAGAAAAAAAAGAAATAATCCCAATTAATAAATTATTAAATAAAGGATTACATTTAAAATCAAATATTGCTATTGATTTTACTGGTTCAAACGGTGATCCTAAATATAATAATTCTTTACATTATATTGATGATAAAACAACTAATAATTATGAAAAAGCAATTAAAACAAGTTTTAGAATAATATCATATCATACAGAAAATGATGATTGTGATGTTTATGGTTTTGGTGCAGAGGTTAAAAATGAATTTAAATATATTTTTAATATTAATAATCAAAAAAATCCAAATATAAAAGGAATAAATAATATTATTGAAGAATATAAAAAAACTGTTTTATCTGTTACTTTTTCAGGGGGAACTTATTTTGCTCCAGTTATTAATGAAGTAAATAATAAAATTAAAACAAATCAAAATGAATTAAATTATTATATTTTATTAATCATTACTGATGGTATAATTGATGATATTCACAAAACCATTGATAGTATTATTGAATCATCAAAATTACCTTTAAGCATTATTATTATTGGAGTGGGTAATTATATAAATCAAGATATGAAGACTTTAAATGGAGAAAATGGAAAAATTATTTCTTCAAAAAATGAAGAATTAAAAAAAGATATTATACAATATGTTCATTTTAATGATTATGCTCAAGAATTTGATAAATTAAATGATGCTGTTTTTAAATATATTCCTCAACAGATTTCAGATTATTATTTATCAAAACAAAATTCTTTATCTCCTCCTCCTATTAATTTATAAATTAATTATTCATTATATTATTCTAAAAATATATGAAAAAATCACTTTTAATTTTATATGTTTTTTTACTTTATTTAAAAAAAAGTAATTTTAATTTTAATTAATCTATTATATTTTTGAAGATATTTTAAATATTCTTGCTTTTTCCAAAAGAAGAAATTAATGATGAGCAAAATAAAAATTATGAAAAATAAAGAAAGAACCTATAGATTGAAAGTTTTTAAAAAGTTAAAAAAAATTTGTTTATAAAAAGTAAAAAAATTATATAGATGAAATTTTAGGGAATAGAAAAAAAGAAATGGAATTCTTCTCTTATTTTAAAGCATATATTTGGTATATGATTGTATTTAAAAGAGAAGAACAATCAATGATGAATAATAATTTGTATATGACTAATTTTATTCTTGATTGTTCTTTTTAATTTTTTTTTTTTTAAGTTTAAATAAATATTTATGAATTTTATATTATTTTTTTAATTATTTATTATTATTTTTAAATTAAAATTTTATTAAAAGGAATTATTCAGTTTATAAATATTTTTTCGTTTAAGCCAAAATATAAAGCAATTTTTAAATTCTCATGATTGAAAATCTTAAATCAAATACATTTAAAAAAATAAATCATTATAAAAAATTATTAAATAAATGAGAGAGTAAAGGTTTTCAATTTATCTCAAATAACATTTAATATTAACTATTTAAAATCTTTGTTTCATTACCTAAATTAACTTATTGATAATTGAAATTCAATTTTTTATATTTTAATTTTCTTTATAATAATTAAAACAAAAAATCCTAAAAATATTTAACATTTATTTTAAATATATAGATAAAATAATTATGAATTAAAAATATATAAAGATTTTTCTATAAAACAATAAATTCTTATTTTTATTTTTAATATTACTTTAAAGCTTCATCATTAAAACCAAAATATGAATGAAGATAATGTTAATTTTTCACAAAATTTAAAGAGCTTCCAAGAGAATATAAAAGAGCCATTTTCAGAACATTATGATCCAAAAAAAGATTATTTAAATGATTCAAACTTCATAATGGAAGATGATTTTAAATCAGAAGTAATAACATTAATATTGGAAATGGAAAAATCAATTAAAATTGAAATTGATTCAAGCACAAAAGATTCTTCTGATAATGAAGCAGTTTCAGAGGTAATCAAAATATTGAACAGTCCAATTAAAACTGATTTTTCTTGTAAAAAATGTTTCAAAGAAATATGTTCATGTATTAGGAAGCCTAAACCAGTATATAATTATGGTAAAGTTGTAATTAATTCAAAATATAAAAAACCTGTTTATATTGCTAGAAGAGTTCCATTAAAGACAAAAGTATAATTTCTTTTTGTTTTGTCTTTGGTTTTTATTAATATTCTTATTATTGAATATTTTAATTTAATATAATATCTGCTTTCTTAAATAAAATATAATTTATAAATGGATGTTTTTTATTTCTTTTATTTAAAAAAATTGTCTTTTTTTAATACTTGAATAAACATTTATTGATTTTATTTGTGGAATTTTATTATTTTTTTTTAGAATTTTCGATGATTTTTATTTTTTAATTGAAAAATGAATTAATTTGAATATAACTACTATTAAGGAAATAAAGTTAATTTAAGGAATAATAATTAATTTCAAATATTTTCATTTTTAAATGTATAAAAAATTGTTAAATAAGTTTAGATTATAATATAAGGTTTTTTATGTGGCAAAAATTTTTTTTTAAAGTATAATTATTGAGGAAATAAAGGAAAAATTTGATTTAGAATTAATTTAACTTACTATAAACTATATATATAACATTGAACATATTATTTTGTTTATTTCTATTACAAAAAAAGAATTTAAAAAAATATTCTTAATATAAATCCTGAAATTAAAAGTGAAAATTTGTTTAGAATAATATTCTCCTAAAAATATTATCAAAAGGTCACTAAATTACAAGAGATTTATAATCAGAGAATTAGCTCAGAAGGAACACTAAAATATAATTCATTTAATAAAAATTATTAATTTCAGCATTAGTCATTTTAAATTTAAAAAAGATAAGTAATAGAATATTCAATTAATTTTTTATTTCTTTCTTATATTCTTGAATAAAATAGAGAATCTCTTATTTAATAGATTATAAATTGTATAACTAAACAGTTTTATTTACCTTATAACTTTTTTTATATGGATTCTTGCTTGAATATTTAGTAAATCTTCATATAATTTTCTAATTCATTAATTATTTATTTTTATAAATTCTCCATAATTAATTATAATGAGTTAATTGATGAATTATTAGGAATTGATGTAATAAAAATATTCTTATTATTTTTTTAAAATAATTATTTTTTGTGAATTACATTTTTCAACTTATATGTGAGAAAAACTTATATTTAATTTTTAAAAACAGCTATTATAAATATATTACAACTATTTTCCAATAATTAATTATTTAAATTTTTGAATAAATTTACAATAATCTTTTTATTTTGATTATGATATAAACCTTTTAATTTGATTAGAAGTAACTTTATTTGATTCTTAAATTTTTAAATAGAAGTTAAAATAAGAATGTACTTTTTTGATTGAAATCCTTTCATATTCTATTATTTTAATTTATCATATAAATTCTATTCTTTTTTAAATATATCAATGTTGAAATAATTGTAATTATTTTATCTGATGAATGTTTTAAAGATTTTATAAAAAAATTATAATGAAAAACATAATCATAATAATAAATAAATACATTTTACTTGTTATAACATTGATATCTATCTAATTAAACAGATTTAGATTTTAGTATTTTTTTTGAAGGTAATTAATTAATATTATTTTTTTTCTTTTGATGAAAAAACATTTTCTAGAAATTCAATTTCCGAATTTTTTCTTTGAATTTTAATTTTTATCACAAAGTAAATTCTATAATTCAAATTTCATGAGTTAATAATTTATTTCCTGGTGAATCTATAACTTCTATCTTTTAAATTTTATATTGATTCATTCTTTTTAATATTATTAACAGATTTATAATTAATTATTTCCCGAGTAAATTAGATTATCAAATACTTATATATATATTATTCATTAAGTTTCAATCTATTAAATGAAAATTGTTAATCATCTAATTTTTGTATTGATAATATTTTTGCAATAAATCTATATTATCATAAGTTCCCCATATTTTCATTTTTAGCTTCTTATTTAAATAAATTTTTATGAATTTTTTATTTGAAATTAACTAAAAAAAAGAAGCAATGGAAGGTAAAAAGAAATTAAAATTAAAAGAAAATGAACTTTATTCAGAAAGAATTAAATTAAATCAAAATTCAAATAAAACTGAATATGAATTACCAAATCCAATTAATAATATATCAATACCAAAGATGTATTATAACGTAAAAAGTGAGGCTTTAAAAACAAAGGAACCTAATAATCTTTTAAGTCCAGAAATAAAAGAGGATATATTCAAATATTATAATAATAATAAATCTATTGATGATTATGATTTTACTGAAAAACAAAGAACAAATTTTCTTTATGAAAGGTTTCAAAAAGAACAAAAATTAAATTGTAATATTTTAGTTAGAGATAGTAATTTTTATGTTTATTCTGAAACAAAACATTTTCTTTTAAGTGCACATAAAATTAAAAAAAAATTAAGGATGAATTATATTATTTCTGCAAATCATGAAAATGATAAAAAAATAGCTCAAATTAATAGTAATTTATTTAAGAATGAATATTTTTTATATGATAAAGGAATTAGTCCTAAAAAAATAAATGAAGAATCAAACGAAGAATTAAGAAAGTATTTACTTCAAATTCAATTTAAAAAAGAAAATAATTTTAAAATAGGATATATTTTCATTCCTAAAGAAAGTTATACAAAAAATAAATATTACAATAAAGACAAAAGCAAAAAAGATAAATTAAGTTCTTTTAAAATTAATGATGAAATAATACTTTATAAAACAGAAATGCCTGAATTTGATTTTTTGAAAAAATATTATGTATATAATTTTTCTTCAAGAGTAAAAGAAAAATCAGAACAAAATTTTAGAATTATTGATAAAAATTCTAATAAAATTTTATTAGAATGTGGTAAAATATCAAATAATTCATTTTCAATGGATTTTTCAGCTCCATTTTCTCCTTTGGAAGCTTTTGGAATTTGTATTTCATATTTAAATTAAATATATATTTTTTATCAGTTTATTATAGAATGTATAATATTTTCTTAAAATATATTTTATTTATTCTGAAATTTAAAAATATTAAGATAACATTTAATATATTATTTTATTTTAATACTCTAATAATTCATAATCGTTTTGTTCAATTGTTTTATTTTTTTTAATTTTTCTTTTTGATTTTTCATATAAAAAATAAGAATTTTCTCCTATTTTTCTTTTTGGTAAAATAATTAATTTTTGGGATTTTTCAAAAATTTTATTCATTTTTTTAATAAAATATTCATTTTTTTTCTGTATTATAATTTTTGTTTGTTCAAATTTTTTTTGTCTATCTTTTTTTTTCATTAATTTATTATAGTCTTTTGAATATTTAATTTTATCTTCTTTTTTTTGTTGTATTACATTATTTAAAATTTTTTCAATATACCTTAATTTGTCAATAATATTTAATTCATTTACATTAATATTTCTTTCAATTGGTATATATCTCAATAAATTGTTAAAGATTATATTAATTTTATCATTTACTTTATATAAAATTTTGTTTTTTTTGTTTTTAGAAGTTGATAAACTTTTATTGATTATTTTATTTTTTTCATATTTATTTTTTATTCCATCTAATTCGATTGATGAATAAGTAATATTATTTAATAATTTTTTTTTCTTTTCAACTTTTTCCTCAGTTTCAATAAGGTTTTCTAATTCCTTTCTAAGAAAATTTATATCTTTTCTTAAAGAAATATAATTTTGCATTGAATATTTAATGTTATCAGTAATATTTTCTAAATGTTCAAAAAAATCATTATTAGTTTTAAATATTAAAGTATTGTTTTCAATTGGTTTTTTTTTATTTAATATACTATTTGAAGTTTTTCTAGATGAATTTTTGTTAATATAACTAAATATTGTAAGTTTCCTTTTTAGATTTTGTTGGAGTTTTGGTTTTATTTTTTCTATTGAAGTCCTACTTTCATTTATATTATTTTTACTAAGTTCATCAATATAATTTGAAATAAGTTTCTTATCATAATCTAATTCTTTTAAATCTTTTTCAGAGAATTTTTCTAATAATTTTGTAGAATTTCTAACACTCATTAAATATATTTTAATTTGAAAATATTCTTTTAATAAAATTAGAGATTTTGATATTTTAAATTTTAATCTTGAAATTTCATTTTCTAAATTACTTTTAATTATCTTTACACTTTCATTTTTTTCAAATTCTTTTAATAAATTCTCATAGATATATTTTTCATATGATTCATAGGTTTTAAAATAAGATTTCATTAAATCCTTATTTTTCCTATTTAAATTTATATTTTGTTCATATTGCCCGATTGAATTTTGTAAATCATCTTCATATTTAGAACAAAAATTTTTTTTCAATGCTAAAAGATATTTCCCTTTAATTTCACTTTTAATTTTTTCTTTAAATTTAAGTAAATTTTCAGCTCTTATTTTTGGAAAATGACAAATCTTATTATTTTTATTAAAATCACTTTCGTTTGATTTTAAAAAATGAATTTGTTTTTCTTTTGAATCATCTTTATTATATGTTCTATTTGAATTATTTCTTATTTTTGAATTAAAATAATTAGATGAACTATTATTATTTGACTGAATAATTAATTCTTTTAATTTAATTGGGACATTTCTTCTTACACTATTTGATTCTTTTAATATAATTTGCTTTATTAATTTGTTTTTATTTTTATTTTGAGAAATTAAATGTTGATATCCTTCATTCTGTTTAATTTTTTCTTTCAGATAATCTTTATGACAATGATTTATTAATTTCAAATTTAATTTTGGTTTTATTTTATAATAATTATGATTGATAGATTTTAATTGATTAGTAGTTTGTGTGGATTGAGTTAATGATAAGAAGATTTTGTTTTTTGATGATTTTTTCGGTAATTGTGTTTTATAGGAAGTATTATTATGGATATTTTCATTTTCATTTGAATAATTACTTTCAGAATCACTTGAAATTTTCCTAAATTTATTTTTTTCCATTCAAAATTATTTTAATATAAAAAATCTAAATATTTTATATTCAATTATAATAATTAAACTTTTTAATTTACTTTTTATTTTTTTTATTTCTATATAATTGGATTTTATTAATTATATATTATTCCATTTTTTCTTTCATTAATGAAATTGCAAAACAATAATAAATAAATTTATATATAATAATGCTTTTTTTAATTAGAAATAAATCTTTTTTTTAAATTAAAATAATATATAAAAATGTTCTCATATAATCCTCCTTATCAATATAAAGAAAGAGAAATTGATAATATGAATAATAATAATCAAAATCATTATAGTAATAATAATAAAAATTCATTATTAAATGAAGTTAACGAATTAAAAAACATAAAAGAAAGAGTATCTTATTTAGAAAATAACGAATTAAAATTAAATAAGTTAGAAGAAAATATAAAAAATAATGAAGAAAAATTATCAGAAATAAATAAATCAATGAATGATCTAAAAAAATTAAAAAATGAGGAAAATAATAATACAAAAAGTTTTATTTCTCAATCAATGGAACTTGAAAAATTAGCTCAAGAAAATTTAACTTTAAAAGCAGATACAATAATATATAGAGAAGATATAAATCATTTATATGAAATCAATAAGAAATTAGAAAAAGAATTAGAAACTTGTAGAAAAAAAATGATAGAATTAATTAATAATAATAATTCATATGAAAAAGAAATTATAAATAAAAATTTACAAGTTGAACAATTAAGTGAAACAATTACTAGATTAAGATTATTTGATAATCCAGAAGTAGATTTTACTATTGATTATAAAAAAAATAAAGATCAAAAAATTCAAGAACTAGTTTTTAATAACCAAAATTTAAATGATGATAATATAAAATTAATTATGGAAAATAAATTTTTAAATGAAAGATTGATGAATGAAATTAAAGATAAAGAAGATTTAGGTAAAGATTTAAATTATAGTAAACTAAGAGAAAATGAACAAATTAGTTTATTGGAAAATAAAATTCAGAATTTAGAAAATCAATTAAATACAATTTCAAAAGAAAATATGACATTAAGAATGAATGATGAAAAAAATTTAAGAGAACTTAATATTCTAAAAAAAGAAAAAGATAATTTTTCAGATAAATTAAAAAAGAAAAAAGAGCAATTAAATCAACTTTCAAATAAATATAAATTATTAGAAGAAAAATCTAGACAATTAGAGTTAGAAAAACAAATCAACCAAGATTCAATTAAAAAAATCAATAATACTAAAAATAATAATAATAAAATATTTAATGATTTATATAATAAAATTCAATTATACAAATCACAAATACATAATCAAAGACCTATAGGTTTATCACAAAATAGTTTGAATTTTTCAGAAAATTAATTTGAAAAAAAATCAAAAATAATATATTAAATAAGAAAAAAAATAATATTTTTATTTAATTTAAACTATAATATTTTTAAATTATTTAAATGTCATATGATTATTCTGATTTTTCAAATTATTCTCTTAAAGATACAATAGGAGAAGGTAATTTTGGAAAAGTAAAATTAGCAATTTTTATTCCAACAGGAAATAAATTTGCAGTGAAAATATTAAATAAAAAGAAATTAAAAGACAAAATGAAAAAATCAATATTAAATGAAAATGAAATAATAAAAAAATTCAATCACATAAATGTGATATATGTATATCAAATAATAGATTTAAAAGATGAATATTTTATAGTTATGGAATATTGTGAAAAAGGAGAATTATTTGATTATATTGTCGAACATAAAAGATTAGAAGAAGATGAAGCTTCAATATTTTTTTATCAATTAATAAATGGTTTAGAACATATTCATCAAAATAACATAGCTCATAGAGATTTAAAACCTGAAAATTTATTATTAAATAAAAATAAACTTTTAAAAATAATAGATTTTGGTTTATCCCATGTGATACATAATAAAAGTTTCTTAAAAACAAAATGTGGAAGTCCTTCATATGCGTCTCCTGAAATAATAACTCAAAAATATTATGATGGATTTAAATCTGATATTTGGTGTTGTGGTATAATTTTATATGCAATGTTATGTGGTTATTTACCTTTTGATGGAGAAAATAATGATGAATTATTTAAAAATATATTAATTTGTAATCCTCAATTTCCTGAATTTTTATCTGAAAAATCAAAAACAATAATTTCAAAAATTTTAAACCCTAATCCAAGTGAAAGAGTTACTATAGAAGAAATTAAAAAAGATGATTTTTATTTGAAAGGAAAAGAGTTATGTGATATTGATTATAATATGGTGGAAAAAAATATTTTAAATAATAGGATTATGAATAAGAATAATGACATTAAGAAAAAAATTAGGAATTTAAAGATATTAAATAAGGAATCTGAAGCTAATATATTTCTAAATAAATTAATGGTTTTAAATTCAAATGTTCATTTAAAATTAAAAAAAAATAAAAATAGGTTTAATACTAATAGTATGCAATCAGAGATTATGAGAAAACATATAAATAGAATAAATTTAAGTAATAATGTTAGTAGTGAAAATACAAGAAATAATAAAAATACTATTTTATCCCCTACTTCTAGTACAAAAAATGGAATTAAAACTTTAAACAGAGGAACATTCAGAGAATTTTCTCCTAAATTTTCTTTAAAAGAATTAATGGAAACAAAAAATACAAAAAGAAATATTCCTTATTTAAATAATACAAATTTTGTGTACAATAATATTAATTTGAATAGAAATAAAATTTATTTAAATGGGAAAAATAATAAAACTAAAATAGTAAAAACAACAATAAGTCCTTTTGAAAGAAAAATACATTTATCTAAAAAAAGTAAATTAAAAAATTCTCCTTTAAATTCTATAAATAATAACCTTGAAAATAATATCAATAGTAACAATTATGATTCATCAAGAAAAAAAACTTTTAATATTATAATGAATAATATGGTTAATTTGAAAATTAAAAAAAAACATATAAAGAGAAATAGTGAAACTATTAGTGCAATTAGTAATGTAAGTAATTATACTAATCCTAATTATTCTAATAATCATAATAAATCTTCTTCTAGAGATGAAAAAATTATTACTCATTCTACTCGAAGAGATATTTTTAATTATTTACCTGTTTTGAAGAATCATTATTGAATATTTATATATGTATATATAAATAATTTATTGATGTAATATTTTTTTAAAAAACATTTTATTTTCTCTTATAATTAAATTATTTTAATATTTTTTTTAGTATTTACATAGAAATGATATTCAACATAATGATATTAAATTAAATAATATTTTAGTTAAATATAATGATGAAATTGCACTTGAAAATTTAGATATTTTAAACTCAACTATTAAAATTTCTGATTTTGGAATTTCAAATTCTATGTTTGATTATACTCATTTAAATAAAGGAACATTATTATATATAGACCCTGAAACTTTAAATAAAAATGGAAAAAGTAAATTAGAAAGAGACATTTGGGCTTTAGGAATAGTTGCATTTCAATTATTTTTTAAGTTACATCCTTTTTATCCTCTTAATGAAGAAAATAATAATATTTTAGTTGAAAATATCGAAAAAGGAATTATTAAAACTTTAGTTGATGAAAATTTTGAAATTTATATAGAAGAATTATGTTTTATTGATGCTTTTTTAAAATATAATTGTAAAAATAGATATAATATTGATTTTTTACAATATTGTCCTTATTTAACAAAAAATATTGATGAACTTCAAAAAATAAATCATCAAAATTATAAAAAAATTTTACCTGAAAATATGATAAATGACAATTATATAATAATAAATATAAAAGATAAAGAGAAATTATTTAAAAAATTAAATATTTACACGTTTTAGCTATAAAAATTACATAAATAAAGAAAAAAAATTATACCATATAATTAATTTCTTTCAAAAAAATTATGATTTAAATATTAAAATAAAATTTGTTAAATAAAATAATATAAATTAATTAAATAAAATTCATATTATATTTTAATTAAATATTAAACATATATTATTAAAATTTACATTTAACAATTAAATAATATTTTCTATTAATAAATTAAATCATTATAATTATATTAAGCACACAATTTTATTATTTATCAAAAAAGGGAATATAATAAGGAATTTCAAAAGGCATTTTTTCAGGAAATAAAAATTCCATTTCATTTTTAAAGTCTCTAAAAGCATTTGCAGATTCTTTATTATTTTCTCTAAAATCATCATTTATACAAAAACATTTAATAATATTTCTTTTATCTCTAATTTTTCTAAAAATACTCAATGTTGGATTATCAGGTTTAAGAGTATAATATGTAAACCATCCTTTATTCATAATAACAGGTTCTCCTTGTTTAGTTTCTTCAGAATAAGCAGAATGTAAAAATGGAATAACAACATTAGTTTTATCTCTAAAATCATGTGATCTTGTTAATGAAAATGCATTTTTATATTTTCTATTTAATTCCATTAAAATAGATTTTCTCCAAAAATAACAAGTATGTGTGGGATAAGAACGTCTTCTAAATCCAAATTCTTTATTTAATAATTCATTTGAAGTTGCTACTGAAAAATCCCAATTATTACCATTTAAATAAGGAGCATTTCTTTCACTTTTATATAAATTTAATTTACCATTACTTCTTATAAAAAAAGATGGATGTATTTTATTTAATACAAAAAAATCATCATTTAAATATAAAAAACATTCACTTAATCCTTGCATAAACGCAAATGCAGATTCTATTCCATCAGATGAAAATGAAGGTAAAAATCTTTTATCAGGAAAAATATCTTCATGAAATATAAAATGAATATTAATTTTTTCTTCTTCAGGAATATCTACATTATATTTTAATTTATAAACTTTAGGACTTACTTCATCATAATTTAAAAATTTTGGAATTTGACTTTTACTTTGGACAACAACAAACCAATTTTTAATAAATTTTAAATTTTTATATACTGAACGCATTGAATATAATAATGATCCATATTCTCTAAAACGATTTTTTCCTCCATGTTTAGATTTTTTTGAAAATAATTTATACCATTCAGGATCAGTGCTATTTACTGATGTCCAAACAACATCAATTCTTCCTTCACAAATTGGTGGAATTGTATCATCATCTATACTATAATTTAATACTTTTTCATAACTTCGATATAAATGACTTATACTTTTTTGATAATATTTTTCATTTGGATTTGAAAAATCAAGTGGAGTATGTTGAAATTTATATAATTTTTTTTCAAGTAATTTATTTACTGAATCTTGACTCATCATATTTGTATGATCTAATTTATATAATTCTTCATCAGTAATATCTTTTATATCTTTATTTATTATATCAAATGAAACTTGAAGTGAATTATAATCTGCGTTTTTTCCTTTGATTTTTTTAAATACTTTTTTTGATTTTGTTATTTCCTTATAATACATTTTTATTTCTTTATCAGTAGATTCGATAAATGGTTCTGAATAAAATATTTTTCTTACATCCGCACTTTGACCCAAATCTACTGGTTCATTTAATAAAATTGGTTTGAATTTACAATTTTCATCTATGTTACTAAATAAATTTAATTTATAAAAATTATAGTTATTACAATTACCATTTATTGAATTTGAATTTGATAGTGAAAGAAATTTAAAAAATATTAATATATTAAGAATACAATCAGTAAATTTCATTAAATTTTTTATCGAATATTATTATTATTAAATTTTATTAATATTATTATTATTAAATATTTAAATTTAATATTGTATAAATATATTTCTATAGTTTTCTTTAAACATATATAAAAATTTTATAATAAAATAATATTCAATAAAAATTTAATGTCAAATAATAATCAACAAGATAGTCGAGATGCAATAATAAAAACAATAGCTGAAATAGTAAACAAACTTATATCAGCATATGAAAATAAAGAACCAGTAAATTTATCAAAAATAAAATCACAAATATCTAAAAAATATAAACTTCGTAGCATGCCAAAATTAGTAGATATAATAGCATCAATTCCCCTAAATTATAAAGATAAATTGACTCCATTTTTAAAAGTAAAACCAATTCTTACAGCAAGTGGAATAGCAGTAGTAGCAGTAATGTGTAAGCCTCATAGATGTCCTCACATTGCATTGACAGGAAATACTTGTATTTATTGCCCAGGAGGACCAGACAGTGATTTTGAGTATAGTACTCAATCTTACACTGGTTATGAACCAACTTCAATGAGAGCAATTAGAGCAAGATATAATCCTTATTTATAAACAAAAGATAGAATAGAACAATTAAAAAAATTAGGTCATGATTGTGATAAAGTTGAATTTGTTATTATGGGTGGAACATTTATGTCTTTATCAAGTGAGTATAGAGATTATTTTATTAGAAATTTACATGATGCTTTAAGTGGACATTGTTCAAAAGATCATATAGAAGCAGTAAGATTTAATGAACAGAGTAAAAGTAAATGTATAGGAATAACAATTGAAACAAGACCAGATTTTTGTCAAAGGCAACATATTAGTGATTTATTATTTTATGGTTGTACTAGATTAGAAATTGGAGTTCAAAGTATTTTTGAAGATGTTGCTAGAGATACAAATAGAGGACATACAGTTGAAAGTGTAAAAACATGTTTTAAAGTTTCTAAAGATGCTGGATTTAAAATGGTTGTTCATATGATGCCTGATTTACCTAATATGGGATATGATAGAGATATAGAAAGTTTTAAAGAATTTTTTGATAATCCTGATTTTAGAACTGATGGATTAAAAATTTATCCAACTTTAGTTATAAGAGGAACTGGATTATATGAATTATGGAAAAAAGGATTATATCGAAATTATCCTCCTAATTTTTTAGTTGATTTAGTTGCAAAAATTTTATCTATTGTTCCACCTTGGGTAAGAGTTTATAGAATTCAAAGAGATATTCCTATGCCTTTAGTTACAAGTGGAGTAGAAAATGGAAATTTAAGAGATTTATCATTAAAAAGAATGAAAGATTTAAATTTAGTTTGTAGAGATGTAAGATAGTAGCAATAATTTTAAAAATGATTATAATAACGCTTATACATTAATAAGATTCACAACTCAATTTTATTATAATAATTTTTATTATTGCAATAAAATAGTTATATTAAATGAAAAAGGAGAATTTAATGATAAATATGAAGTTTTATCTAAAATTTTTGCTGAAAAAAATATAAATATAAATATTTCAGAACATTTATTTCACCATAATTCAAAAGATTCATCACAAATTGTAAATCAATATACAACAGAAGTAAAATATGTTTTAGAAAAAATTGATGTTAGTACTGATTTTAGAAATTATTGTTTATTTAGATCATTTTATATTAACTTTTAAAAATTATTTCAACATAAAATTATAATAAAATTATCAATGAAAAAATTTTTTTTCAAAAAAAATTTTTTTCTTATATCATATATAGATTAATTATATTTTTTCAAATTAAACATAATTTAATTAAATTTTAATAAATATATTTATTATAATTTAAAATAGATAAATATTTATTATTATTTTTTATTTTTAAATGGAAAACGTATTAAGCGATTCAGCATTAAGATGTCCTAATTGTAAATTAATTCCTAATATAAAAGTTGATTTATTGAATAATATATTAGAATATAAATGTTCTAACAATCATCATGATAAAGATGATTTCAAAAATATTTATGATAAATTAATACTTTATAAAAATTTAAACAAGATTAAATGCTGTATCTGTTCACAAAAAGGAGAATTATATTGTTATGAATGTAGTAATTTTTTTTGTAAAAAAGAACCTGAATTTGAAAATGATATTAAAAAGCATTTTTTTATATCCATAAAAAATATTGATAATTATTGTTTTAAAGATAATGAAAAATATGCTATATATTGTAAAACTCATAATATTCCTTTATGTGCTGATTGTCAACATAAAGATAATAATTGTGAATTAATTAGATTAAATCAAATTGATATCCCAAATGATAAAATAGAAAATTATTCAAAAAAATTATTAGATTTTAATAATAAAATTATAACTCATAATCAAAAATATATTGAAATATTTGAAAAATTATTAAATTTTTTTAATTCTTATATTTTAAAAACAAAAGAAATTATAAATAATCTTAAAATCAATTATCATTATTTATTTTATGATGATTTACTTAAATCTTATAAATATAAAAAAAATATTAAATGTTATAATTATAATACTATAAATAATATTTATGAAAATTTTGAAAAAAGTTTTGATTTAAAGGAAAAAAATAATATTTATGAATATTATATAAAAAATTTTGATTTAAAGGAAAAAAATGATTTTAATTTGTTTTTTTTTATAATTATTTTTGTTTCATTTTCACAAAAAATTCAAAATTTAATATATAAAATATTTAATAATTATTTATTTAATAAAAGATTTTTTTAATAAAGTTCATCTGGCCTTGGTTCAAAATAAATTAATTAAATAAATTAATAAAAAACAAAGATTTTATTTCATTTGTTTTTAAAAAATATAATAAAAAAAAAGAAAAAGATATATATAAAAAATAATTACTCAATCATTATCTTATAATAATAGAAATTCTTTTAAAAATTGTAAATAAACTTTTTAAAAATTATTTAAATAAAATTTAACTATCTTCAATCATAGCTTTTAAAACATCTCTAATAAGAACTTTAAATTCATTAAAATCTATTTTTCCAGAATGATCAGTATCTAAATGTGCAAGAACTTCTTTAACTTCTTCTTTTGATGGAGGTTCAGCTCCGAGATCACCGGAAATTTGAGCCATAACTTTATCTAATTCATTTTCATCAATTTGACCTGATTTATCTGTGTCTACACTATCAAATGCAACTTTTGCTACTTCATTTAATTTTTTTTCATCGTTTAATATTGCTTTAATTTGATCTGCCATTTAATTTTTATATATAAAAATTTTTAGGATTTATATTTATTTTTTTATGAATGATATTAAAATATTATTGTTTTTGACGATTAGATTCTGTAATTACATTCATTAAAAATTTATTATTGTTTAATTTATTTTTTTTGTATTAATAATTATTTTATAGGTTTATCTTGAAAAAATCATTTATATATTAAATTATATTAAATTATTCTAATTATAATTTCTTGAATAAGATGTTCCAACAACTAAATTTTTTTTTGATTTTTTATCATAATCTGAACTCCTTAATAAAGAAGAAAATTTATTTAATTCATTTTTAAAAAAATCTCCTGAATAATAATTAATATTTTTTTGATTTCCTTCAAAAGAATGAAAAATAGGTAATTTAAAATTTTTATTTTTATTATCATTATTACGAGTAAATGAAAGTAAATTACTTATTTCACTTTTCTTATCACTATAAAAATTATTTCTTTGAATTCTTTTTTCTTTATTGATCCATTTATCAATATGTTCAAAGCTTCCCAAATCATCAGGATAAGTAACAACATTTTTATAATTATTATATTTTCTTTTATTTTCAATTGGATAGAAAACATTTTTTCTAAAAGTATTTTTTGATAATTTAAGAGGTACTTCATTTACTTGATTTTGAAATTCATTATAATATATTTGAAAAGGTGTTTTTCCTTTTTTTATTTTATTCATATTTTGATAGTAATCGTAATTCTTTGCTTTTTCAGGATATTTTGAAATACTATTTGGTCTTCTTGCTGATTCTTTTTGAAGAGATAAAATTTTTCCATATAACATTTCTATTTTATAATCATATAATTTTGATTTATTATTTCTTCTTAACATATCTAAATTTGAAATTCCTATATCATATTCTGTTCTACTTGTTTTAAATGTTTGCTTTTTTTTTTTATTTTTTCTTTCTTTTGTTTGTATATTTCCATTTAATATATCATAAATATGTTTATATCCTTCATTCCTTTTCATTAAATTATCTAAAGCCATCTTTCGATCTATTTTATTATCAATGTTTATTGGATTATTATTACCATTTATATCATTATTATTCATATTATTATTATTCATATCTTTATTATTTACATTATTTTCGTTATTTTCATTATTTTCATTATTATTTTCAAGTATAAAGTTATTATCTGCATCATTTGGTTCTTCCATTTAATTTTAGATTATTTAAAATATTTAAATATGACTAATAACAATTTAATTATTGATATTGATTGATGAAATATTATTTTCTTTATATATATTAGAAAATATTATTATATAAATAGTTTAATCAAGAAAATTCTTTATTTTAATAGAAAAAGGTAATAATGAAAATTTGGTTTAATATTTTTGGTTTTTATAAATTATGATATTTTTATTTAATTATCATTTATTTTTTTTTTCATTTTTATAAAAAAGAGTATGAAGTTTAATTTACTTTAAAAAATTTGAAAGATTCCCAAGCAATAATATCATTTTAAATTATTTTTTAAATTATATTATGGAATTATTTTTTAATTATTAAATTAAATTTTCAATTGAGTCATAAATTAATCTAAATCAAATTATTAAAAATAAATGCAAAAAAATTCCTTACATCAAATCCCCTGTAAACATATAACATATGAAGAAATATATTCAATTGATCAAACTAATTTCATGAATAAAAAACCTTTGAATTTTAATAAAAGGAAAAGCTCTCAGAAAGAAAAGAAAATAAATCAAAAAACTTTAAAATTTTTTTCATCTTTAATTAATCATAATTTATTTGCTTATGATACCAAATATAATTTTTTTTTTGAACGATTTATAATAAATTTGATATTAAATAATAAAAAATCGCATATTCTTACTTTATATAAAGAAATGAAGATTTCATTGAATAAAAAACAATTAATGAATCGCTATTATAATTTTACTGAAAGTGAAATAAGACTTCAAAAATTTGAAAATTATTATAAACATTATATTAAATTCTTAGCAAAACCAACTTTAAAAAATATGAAATTTAATGCTTTAACTCATGAAAATGCTAATCAAAAAGCACAAATTTATTTTAATAATGTTTATGGGAAAAAAAAAGAAATGCAAAAAAAAGAGGACAAAATTCCAATAGAAGGGGAAATAATATTTAATTCAAGTATAAAAGAAACAATTGAAAATTATTCTACAACTATGACGTGTGATTCAAATGAACAATTAATATATCCAAGTGAAATTTATAAAAAATGTAAAGAAGATGATAAAAAAAATAAAACCAAAATTAAAAATGATATAAATAAAAACATGGATTGCGTATATAATAATAAAACAAATAATAATAATAATATTAATAATATTAAAAATAATAATAATAATAATAATAATAATAATAATAATAATAATAATAATAATAATAATAATAATAATAATAATAATTATAATAATAATAATAATAGTAATAATAATAATAATAATAGTAATAATAATAATAGTAATAATAATAATAATAAAAATAAATCAAAAAAATCCAGTAAAGATACAAGTATGTTTACTGAAAGCGATTATTTAAATTGTAATAAAAGCAATTTATTTATTATGAATGGAAATAATGATATTGATGATAATGAATCTTTACTTAATATAATGAAAGTTTTAAAAAATAATAATAAAAAAAACAATGAAAAAAATGAAAAAAAAGTTAAATCAATCAATCAAAAAATCAATAATAATAATAATAATAATAAAGTGAAAACTGAAAGAAATTCTGTAATTAAAGTAGAAGATTCTTCAAAAAAAAAATTAATGTCTCCAAATTCAAAACCAAAACTAACAATTCAAGGTAAATCAACAAGTAATCCATCATCAAAAAAAATATCATTTATAAATAATTTTAGAAATAGTTTTGTAAATTCAGATATTAAATCAAATAATAATACATTAAAAACAAAAAAAAGAAAAAATGTAAATAAAAGTTTAACGGTAATTAGAAATACAAAACTTGCCAATAATAAGAATGATAATAATTTAAAAGTTGAAACAATAAACACTCATTCTAAAATATTAAGTGATATTACTTTAAAAAGTTCAATGGTTAATAGAAATATTATTCAACATTATAATGAAGCAAATAATATTAGAAAATGTTCTTATGAAAATGAAAAATTAAAAAATACTTATTCAAAAAATAATATTTCTTCAAATCAAATTTCAATTAGTATTAATAGAGAAAATTACATTTCAAATTCACCTTCTAAAAGAGAAAAAATTTCAAATAATTTAAATAATTTTATTAGTGAAAAAAAAGAATATATAAGTAGAAATAGAAAAAATTCCCTTAAGAAAAGTAGTCATAAAAAATTATTAACAGCAACAAATTTTAATTTAACTAATTATCAAATTCAATCTCCTAAGATTTTAAATATAAATAAATTGTTTAAAAAGAAAAAATGAATGAATTTTTTTCTTATATTAAATTCAAAAGTAGTCTTTTTTATATGTAAAATCCACTCAGGATAAAATAATTATATAATATATATATTTATTATTTTTTACTTTTCTTTTGAATATGATATTTTTTTTTTGAAAAAGAAAAAAAAATGAATTAAAATAAATTGTTTTGTTTTTTTTACTAAAAAAATATTAGTTTTATAAAATTAAAAAAATGGGTAATTGTGATTTTAAAAAAAATCCTCAAGAACAAGGAACAACAATAAATAAAAATAATTTTTTACAACATTATGTGATAGGAAGAGGAGGATATGGCAGAGTAAAATAAATAAAATAAAATTTTAGGTTTGGAAAGTAAAAAATAAAAGAGATAATAAAGATTATGCAATGAAAGAAATGTCAAAAGCTGTAATTCTTGCAAAAAAATCAGTAACATCAATTAATTTTGAAAGAGAATTGTTATGTAGATTAAATCATCCATTTATATGTAATATCTGTTATGCTTTTCAAGATACAGAAAATTTATATTTAGTTTTAGAATTATCTAACGGAGGTGATTTACGATATCATTTATTTAGAAATTTAAAATTTAATGAACAACAAACAAGTAAAAAAATTAAAAAATATAATAATTTTCTTTTTAAAAATGAATTTTTTAAAAAAATTATATAATAAATATAGAATTTATATCTGCTTGTTTGGTTCTAGCTTTAGAATATTTACATTCCTTAGCAATAATTCATAGAGATTTAAAACCAGAAAATATATTATTTAACACAAATGGATATATAAAATTAACTGATTTTGGAATAGCAAGAACATGGTCACCAAATAATTCAAATGATACAAGTGGTACTCCAGGATATATGGGTAAGAAAAAAATATTAAATAATTTTTTTAAAATTTAGCCCCTGAAGTTACTAATGCAAAACCATATGGTTTTTCTGCAGATTTTTGGGCTTTAGGCGTTATTATATATGAATTAATGAATGGAAAAAGACCTTATCCTGGTATTCATAGGAAAGAATATAAAGAACAAATTTCTTCTACTTTTGTTCAAATTAAAGAAGGTGAACAACCTAAAGATTGGAGTGATGATTGTGTTGATATCACAAATAAATTATTACAAAGAAAAGAAGATTTAAGATTAGGAAATAAAGGTATTGATGAAATTAAAAATCATAGTTGGTTTAAAGATATTAATTGGGATCATTTATTTGAACAAAAAATTGTTTCTCCCTTTATTCCAGTTTGTACTGAAGATTATTTTGATGAAAGTTATCTTCAAAGTTTTGGAATGAGTACTAAATTAAAAGATGAAATAAATATTCAAAGTAAAAATATTAGAAATCCTAATATGCAAAAATTGTTTAAAGGATTTTATTATGATAAAGATAAAGATAAAATTAAAGATAAAGATAAAGAAAAAATTAAAACTAATAATAAAGAAAAAGAAAAAGTTAATAATGGTAATTCTAATAAAACTACTACTGTAACTACAAGTACTAAAAGTTAAAAATTATTTTAAGATATAAAATTTTTATTTCGTATATTATTTTAGACATCATTAAAAATTTATTTATTTATTAATTAAATTAAAAAAAATGTGTTCAAAAATTATAATAAATCTTTATTTTATTAAATTAATCATTGTTTAGAATAAATTATTTAGTTTTTTAATACCAAAAATACAGAATTTTCTTTATTTTTTACGAAAATATTTAAATTATAATATTTTTATTCATAACATTTTTAAAGAAATGAATATTATTCAAAAAAATTAAAATATTGTAAAATAAATATTCAAAAAGATTATGATTAATAAAAAAATATGGAAAAAAAAATAAATTTAAATGAAGAAATTATTCCTCCAATCATTAATGACAGAGTTTCACCAACAAACAATAATTTAAAAAAATCTATTTCACATAATTTAGAAAAAAATGAAATAAATCCAAGAAGAAATTTAATTCAAGAAAAATTGAAATTAAAAAAATTACAAATAAAAAAAGGAAATAACTTAGAATTATATAAATATAAAAGTGAAAAATTGAATTATCCTTTTACTTCTAATCAT
>JAEEGL012076799.1_pt1 | contig 23773 bp, 20 predicted proteins | sample 9134231 | NCBI WGS metagenome assembly JAEEGL01 (sample SAMN16246548, study PRJNA631951) | gut metagenome | biome: gut microbiome; feature: rumen; material: fiber-attached | host: Bos | place: Iran: Karaj | collected 2018-10 | reverse complement strand
TGCTCGGTGGAATTATCGGGGTCATCTGCGGCATCATCGGTCTGATCCTGTTTATCTTCTGGATCATAGGGCTGGTCTCTGCCTGCCAGGGCACTGAAAAACGTGTCCCGGTAATCGGCGATATCGTGCTGTACAGATAACACTGCGCAAAGCAGAGGAGCAGGCTCATGCCTGCTCCTCTGCTTTTTTCTGCCGTTTCAGTGCCAGTCGTCCCGGACAGCGGGCCTCATCAATGCGCCACTGACAGGTTTTGCAGTCCATACACCGCCCCGGAGTCTGCCCGGCCAGCGCTTTTTTCGGCCATTCCGGATCCACCAGGACACTGCGTCCGATGTCCACCATGTCCACACCTGTCGCCGCCAGCACTCGCTCCGCGTCCGCCGGCGTGCGTATGCCGTTTACGGCAAACACGGGGATCCTGACTGTCTCCTTGATGGCACCTGCTGCACGGACCGCAGCCGACAGATCCGGATCTCCCGGAGCTCCAAGATCCATCTCTCCGGCAAAACCATAAGAGATATCAAGGAATTCCACTCCCATCTCCTCCAGCGCCTTAGCATGGGCAATTCCGTCCTCAAGCGCAGGCTCAAAGCCCCCCAGCCGGATACCGACGACAAACTCCGGAGGTGTCTGGGCCCGGATCCCATGATAAATCTCCTCTACCAGTTGAAGTCCGTCTGCGTATTTGTCTCTTCTGCGGTTAGTACGCCGGTTAAGAAACTGGCAGAGCAGATAGCTGTGGCAGCAGTGGAGTTCAACTCCGTCATAGCCTGCCTCGAAAGTCCGAAGAGCGCCTGCAATAAAAGCATCCCGAAGGTCAGTGACCTCCGCCGTGCTCAGCGCACTCACATCCTTCACTGTCCCATAGTGAATCTGCAGAAAGATGGGGCAATTCTCTTTGTGTACTGCCCCCGTGATCCTCCGCAGGCCGGGAACCTGCTCCTCCGACCAGATTCCAAGCTGATCCGGCCGAAGGCGTCCCTCCGGGGCAATGCAGGTCGCCTCCTGAATGATCAGTCCTGCGCCGCCTGCTGCCAGCTCCCGGTAGTGTGAAATGTGTGCATCTGTTGTCATGCCATCATCTCCGGCGTGACCGTAGTATACCATGGGCGGAATGCAGATCCGGTTTCTAGTGATAACCGCTCCAATCCGAACGGAATCAGACAGATTCCTTACCGATGCCACGTAGTCCCCTCCTTGGTATCCACCAGAACGATTCCCATTTCCTTGAGCTGATCTCTGATGCGGTCCGCTTCGGCAAAGTTCCGGGCTTTTTTTGCCTCTGTGCGGGCTGCCACCAGTGCGTCAATCTCCGCGTCTCCCTCCTGAGGAGCAGCGGTTTCTTCCCGCTTCTTTGCTGCAGTTTCCAACAGGCTCAGAGACAGCACCGTGTCAAACTCCCCGATCAGTGCCAGCTTGGTACCGTCGGATACCTTCGCCTTCAGCACGTCATACAGGGCTGTCACTGCCAGGGAGGTGTTAAGGTCAGTATCCAGCGCCTCCCGGAAACTCCTGCGAAGAGCCTCTGCAGTCTCTGCATCAGCGGGATTCTCCGGCTCGTCCTTCAGGGCTGCAATCCGTGCCACCAGCTTGTCATAGGCGGTCTGCACATTGTCGAGGTTCTCCCATGAGAACAGCAGTACCTTCCTGTAGTGGGACTGGAGGCAGAACAGCCGATAGGCCATTGGATTATATCCTTTTTCCTTCAGCAAGGATACCGTAAGAAACTCACCCTTGGATTTGGACATCTTGCCTGAGGCGTCATTAAGGTGCCGGACATGGAACCAGTAGTTGCACCACTTGTGGCCCAGATAGCTCTCCGACTGAGCGATTTCATTTGTATGGTGCGGGAAAGCATTGTCGATGCCTCCGCAGTGTATATCCATATACTCTCCCAGATGCTTCAGAGAGATTGCAGAACACTCAATATGCCAGCCGGGATATCCCAGTCCCCAGGGACTCTCCCATTTGAGTTCCTGATCCTCAAACTTGGATTTGGTGAACCAGAGGACGAAGTCCGTCTTGTTGCGCTTGTTGTCGTCGGCCTCCACGCCCTCCCGGACGCCTACGGCGAGATCCTCTTCGTCATGCTCTCCAAAAACATAGTACTTATCCAGCTTGGATGTATCGAAGTACACATTTCCGCCGGCGACATAGGCGAATCCCTTTTCGATGAGTCCCTGTACCATGGTGATGAATTCGGCGATGCAGTTGGTGGCGGGCTCCACCACGTCCGGGGTCTTGATATTCAGATCGGCGCAGTCGGCAAAAAACGCGTCGGTATAGAACTTTGCAATCTCCATGACAGTCTTGTGTTCCCGCTTGGCGCCTTTGAGCATCTTGTCCTCTCCGGTGTCCGCATCGGAGCTGAGATGGCCCACGTCGGTGATGTTCATGACCCGGAGCACATCGTAGCCGGTATAGCGCAGATACTTCTCCAGTATGTCCTCCATAATATAGGTGCGCAGGTTACCGATATGCGCGTAATGGTACACCGTGGGTCCGCAGGTGTACATTTTGATCTTACCGGGCTCGTTGGGGACCAGTTCGTCCCTGCGCCGGGTCAGGGAATTGTAAATCAGCATGATTCTGTTTCCTCCTTCTCAATGTCCTCCGGCTCCGTATGCAGGAACGGCGCGTCGAAGCCGTAGTTGTTCTCTAAATCCTTTGTATACTGTTCGTCCAGCTGTTTTTCCAGCGTTTCGATCCGGGACATCAGGCTGTCCAGGGTCTTCTGCACCGGGTCTGTGACATGGATCTGATCCACGTCGTCCGCGAAGCTGATCTTCTGTCCCGCAATACGGACCAGCCGGGCCGGCACACCCACGGCGGTGGCATCCTCCGGCACCTCGGAGAGCACCACGGAGTTGGACGCGATGCGACTGTTGTCCCCCACCTTGAAGGGGCCCAGCACCTTGGCGCCGCAGCCGATGAGTACGTTGTTGCCGATGGTGGGATGGCGCTTGCCCTGGTCCTTGCCGGTGCCGCCCAGGGTCACCCCGTGGTAGAGCAGCACGTCGTCTCCCACCTCTGCCGTCTCGCCGATGACGATACCCATGCCGTGGTCGATTACAAAACGGCGGCCGATCGTTGCGCCGGGGTGGATCTCGATACCGGTGCGGCGGCGGTTCCACTGGGACTCCAGCCGGGCCAGGAAATAAAGATGGTGACAGTAGAGCCAATGGGCAATCCGGTGCCGGATGATGGCGTGGACGCCGGGGTACAGCAGGAATATTTCCAGCTTCGACCTTGCCGCCGGATCCCGGGCCTGGTATGCACCGAGGGTTTCATAGAGTCGTTTGAACATAGAGCATCCTCCTTTGAGGGTCTACTTGAAATTCATAGTAACAGATGTCCGCGCTGGAATTCTCGCTGCCGGCTCCGCCCTGCACCATGAGATCATATTCTCCTCCACAAACAAAAACCCGCCCCCTGAATTGCTTCAAGAGGCGGGATAAACATCTCGCGGTTCCACTCTGATTTCTCACTCAAATGGCCTTGACGCGGCCAACGGGGTCTCCCCTTCGCTCCCGGGCGCACTTTCACAGCCTGTCGCCGCCGCGGCTTTCAGCCGGTGACCGCAGCTCTCTTGGACGTTTCCCGCCGTTACTCTTCCCGTTCGTCGCGATATTCACTTTTGTTACATCATATTAACACAACGCAAAAAATGTGTCAACCTTGTTTGCTGAGATTCAGCACGTCCCAGTTCTTGATGAAATACTCGATTCCGGAAACCAGTGTAGTCAGGACAATGACGATGGTCACGACCCAGTCAAGCCACGCATACTCAAACACCATTATGATGCAGAGGCCCACCATGGTAGAGAAAGTCTTGACCTTGCCGCTCATGGCAGCGGCAATGACACGACCTCCCTCCACAGCCACCAGCCGGAGTCCTGTCACTGCAAACTCCCGTGCCAGGACAATCATCACTGCCCAGGCCATCATCCGGTTCCACTGCAGGAAGATCACCATGGCGGAGATCACCAGGAGTTTGTCGGCCAGCGGATCCAGGAACTTGCCGAAGTCGCTGACCTGGTTGTGGTGCCGGGCTATGTAGCCATCCACAAAATCCGTACAGGAAGCAACGATAAACACAATGAGCGCAGGAATGTTATGTCCTACTTTCAGCAGGAGCAGGACCATAAACACCGGAATCAGCACAACCCGGGCCAGAGTTATTTTACTTGCAGTTGTCATAGGTTCAATCCTCCTTGACGGTACCAATCAAATCTCCGTCCAGGTTTTCTTCGATGGTTACCGGCACAAAGCTTCCGGGCCGGTACCGATGTGCAGACGTGAAGTACACCATGCCGTCTATCTCCGGAGAATCGGCATAGGTACGGCCGAACTGGCACTCGGCGTACCGGTCGTAACCCTCCACCAGAACTTCCACCGTACGGCCAACCATACTGTTGTTATAATCATCCATGATACGGCTCTGAAGCTCCTCAACGATCTCCGCTCGCTTCTGGGCTGTTTCCTTATCAGGGTATTCCATCTTTGCTGCAGCAGTGCCTTCCTCCGGAGAGAACACAAAGCAGCCAACCCGTTCAAGCCGGTGCTTCTTCAGGAATTCGCACAGCTCCCGGAATTCCTCCTCGCCCTCACCCGGAAGTCCGGCGATAAGGCTGGTCCGAAGAACCAGATTTGGGATTCTGTCCCGCAGGTGGGGAATCAGCTTCTCAAGATATTCTTTGTTGCCCCGGCGGTTCATGTGCCGGAGTATTTCGTCATTGCAGTGCTGGATCGGAATGTCCAGATAAGAGCAGATCTTTTCCTCTTCTGCAATGGTGTCGATAAGCTCCTCGTCCATCTCATCAGGATAAAGATAGTGAACCCGGATCCAGTGCAGGCCTTCGATTCTGCACAGCTCCCGCAGCAGTTCGGAGAGCCGTCTTCTGCCGTACCGGTCAATGCCGTACCTAGAAGTGTCCTGGGCGATGACAATGAGCTCTTTCACGCCCTGATCCGCCAGGAGCTTTGCCTCTTCTATCAGATCCTCAAACTTCCGGCTCCGGTACTTGCCCCGCAGCTGGGGAATCACACAGAAGGCGCAGTGGTTATCACAGCCCTCTGCAATTTTCAAATAGGCATAGTATTCTGGAGTGGTAAGGACTCTTCCCACCTCTTCCAGCTCACCATTTATATCGTCCATGCGCCGGGGTCTGTCTCCCGCAAGCACGTCATCAACAGCAGAGACGATGTCTGTATAACTGCCGCATCCAAGAATGCCGTCTACTTCCGGCAGTTCCTCCAGCAGCTGATCCTTATACCTCTGAGACAGGCAGCCGGAAACAAGAATCTTGCCGATCTTTCCTTCATTCTTGAGCAGCCCCAGCTCCAGGATTTCCTGAATTGCCTCTGACTTGGCGCTTTCTATAAAGCCGCAGGTGTTGACGATGGTCACATCGCTGTGTTCCACCTCTGTGGTAATCTCATAGCCCGCCTCATGCAGCAGACACAGCATCTGTTCTGCATCCACCTGGTTCTTGGCACAGCCCAGAGATACCATCGCTACTTTTTTTGCCATCGAAAGCATCTCTCCCAACGTGTAGAATCATTCATAGAAAGACGGATCCTCTCCGTCATGAAACCGGTTCAGGGCACTGCGAATATCTTCCCAGCTGTGACCCCTTCGCTGAAGCGCTGCGATGATGCGGCCCAATTCTTTCCTGTCCGGGTTCCTGTCCCGCAGCTTCTGAGCCAGGAAACGTTCGATGGCTTCCGACATATCGGGAATCTCCTCCAGCGCTTCCTCCCAGTATTCCCGGGGAATGCCCTTCTGCTGAAGCGCCTGCCGGGCACGGTTTGCGCCATAGCCTTTGTCCACACACCGCCGCACAATCCGATGAGCCATGGCTTTATCGTCGAGAGCTCCTATCTCCCGGAGCCAGTCCGCGGCTTCCGCGGCATCCTCGGCCCGTTCGCCCCGCTGTACCAGCCGGCGCTTCAGCTCCCGTTCGGAGACCGCGGCTGTCGACACAATCCGAACGGCACGGTTCTTGGCAGAAGCCCGCCGTGCTGCGTCCTGCAGTGCCGCCAGATCCTCATCGGACAGTGTTTTTCCGGCATATAGTCCATACTCAGTAACAACACCGGTTGCCACTCGCATCTTTGTACCGTCGTCGAACCACAGCATCACGCGGCTTTCATCATTGCCAACCGCTGTGAGTCTTTGCAGGATCATACCAGATCGTCGTCGTCAAAGTCATCCGCGGAGATATTGACTGCAGCTGTGGCCACGGTGGCCGGCTCGGATGACGGAGCGCCGCGGCGCTTGCTCTGCTTCTCCTCCTGCTGCCGGGCCACTTCCGCCCGGATGGCCGCCTCCAGAGCTTCTGCTTCCTCAGGGTTGTCCCGGAGATAGGCCTTGGCATTATCGCGGCCCTGACCGATACGTTCATCTCCGATGGAGAACCAGCTGCCGCTCTTATGCACCAGATCGTATTTTACGCCCAGATCAATGAGCTCACCGGTGTGGGAGATTCCCTCGCCGTACATGATGTCAAACTCAGCCTCCCGGAACGGAGGTGCCACTTTGTTCTTAACCACCTTAACCCGCGTATGGTTGCCGATTACCTCGCTGCCGGATTTCAGGCTCTCAGTACGGCGGATATCCAGCCGGACCGAGGAGAAGAATTTAAGTGCCCGTCCGCCGGTAGTGGTCTCGGAGGATCCGTAGATCACGCCGATCTTGTCGCGGATCTGGTTGATGAAGATGACCATGCATCCCGTTTTGGCGATGGAGCCTGCCAGTTTCCGAAGGGCCTGGGACATGAGTCGTGCCTGCAGGCCTACTACGCTGTCCCCCATCTCTCCCTCAATCTCTGCCCGGGGTGTCAGGGCTGCCACGGAGTCCACTACCACGGCAGATACCGCTCCGGAGCGCACCAGCGCATCCGTAATCTCCAGTGCCTGCTCACCGTAGTCCGGCTGAGAAATCAGGAGGTTGTCGATATCCACACCCAAGGCTGCGGCATATTCCGGATCCAGTGCATGCTCCGCATCCACAAAAGCCACCTCGCCGCCCTGCTTCTGCGTCTCGGCCAGCACATGAAGTGCCAGTGTGGTTTTGCCGGAGGACTCCGGTCCGTAGATTTCGATGATGCGTCCTTTGGGAAGACCTCCTACACCCAGAGCCAGATCCAGGGTCAGAGAGCCTGTAGGGATGGCGTCCACATTCATTTCCGCCTTGTCGCCCAAACGCATAACAGTACCCTTGCCGAAAGTTTTTTCAATCTGCAGAAGAGCTGTTTCCAACGCTTTCTTCTTGTCCGCCGCAGGCGCTGCCGCCTCAAATACGGGCTTTTTTGATGCCATAGTCTATTCTTCCTCTCTGTCTGGTTTCCGGGCAAGAACCGCTCTGGCGCGCTCGCCGCTGTCCCTGGCGATCTTCCCCAGCTCATATCCCTGTTCCATCAGAATGTGGCAAACATCTGCCTCCTGACCCATCCCGAATTCAAAGCAGATATAGCCTCCCGGTTTCAATACCGGAGTATAGTTCCGGACAATCGCCCGGTAAAAGTCCAGTCCATCCTGGCCGCCATAAAGGGCGAGGCGGGGTTCATAGTCCTTTACGGACTTGTCGAGCATCTCCATCTGGGCTGCTGTTACATAAGGTGGGTTGGAAACGATCATGTCATATCTGCCCAGGAATTTTGGAGGTTGCTCCCGCGCATCCAGCTGAAGACAGCTGACTCGTCCTGTAAGGTGATTGTCCTGGATATTTCTCTTCGCCACACGAATTGCTTCCGCGGATATCTCTCCCAGTGTCACCCGGACATCTTTGACCCGGGCAGCAATGGCCAGACCTATACACCCGCTGCCCGCGCAAAGGTCCAGGATCCTGGGATTCTGTGGCAGCAGCATGGCCTGATGGATGGCCAGATCCGCCAGGGCCTCCGTATCGTCCCGGGGAATCAGCACATCCGGTGTTATCGTCAGTGTCAGACCGTGGAATTCCCATTTCCCAAGGATGTATGCCAGCGGTTCTCCTTCCAGGTGGCGTCGGGTCAATTCATTGACCTTTTCCCTATCACGGCGAAATACCATCAGAGGGAAATCCGCCACCAGCTGAGTAATGGTCCGGTCAGTTGCCGCAGCGACAATCTGCCGGGCGGTGAACTCTGCGTTTTCTCCATCTACCTGCCGTAGTGTCTCCCGGGTAGCACGAAACAGATCATGATAGGTCCATTTCTCATCCGTCTTCACCAGTTATCTGCTCCTTCCTTCTCGGGAATCACAGCCTTCATGGCCGCGATGGCACATTCGATCATGCCGTCGTCTGGCTCATTGGTTGTAAAGTGCTGAAACCACATCCCGGGAGCGGACAGAAAACGTGTCAGCGCATTGTCATGACGTCCCACCAGTCGGTTGAACTCATAGCTGATTGCCACTACCGGCAGAAGCAGCGCCAGATGGCACAGGATCCGCAGGGGTGTGCTGCTCAGCCGGATGACGCTGCCCACCAGGATGCTGATGATAATTACCACGAACAGGAAGCTGGTGCCGCAGCGCGGATGGAACCGCGTACATGGCCGCACATTTTCCACTGTCAGATCGTTTCCGAGCTCGTAGCACTTGATGGTCTTATGCTCTGCACCATGGTAGGAAAACACCCGGCGCATATCCTTCAGGCGGCTCACGGCGATCATATAACCCGTAAAGATTACAACCTTCATCAGGCCTTCGCAGAGATTCCGGAGCAGATAGTTTTCATGGATGGGACGAATCAGCCCCACCAGCGCTGTGGGCAGCAGCATGAACAATCCCACAGAGAACAGCGCACCCAGTGCAACAGCCAGGTAGATAATCAGGGATTCCAGCTTTTCCGAGCCGATGTGCTTCTCCAGCCAGATTTCAAACTTTCCGGGTTCCACAGAAGCCTCCTCAGGATAGAAAGATGCTGAATACATCAGCGCCTTGACTCCGGAAACCATGGCCCCGCCAAAATTGACAACGCCCCGGATCAGGGGCAGGCCAAGTACCGGATAACGGTCCTTGATAAACTTCAGGTCTTCCTCTGTCAGGACGATTTCACCGTTCTGGTCACGGACGGCAATGGCCTGCTTGAAAGGGCCGCGCATAAGGATGCCCTCTATCAGGGCCTGACCTCCGATAGAGGTTCGTTTTTCTTGTTTTGCCACGTAGACTTCCTTTCTAACGTTCCGCACTCAGTTTACGGCGAAACGTGTACCAAAAATGGGATATCAGATCGGCAGATGGACGGTAACCAGACAGCCTCCCGCCTCATCTCCGGCATTATCTATATCCAGAATGCCGCCATGCATGGTGACAATTTCTTCACATACCGCAAGACCGATGCCGCTGCCGCGCGCTTTGGAAGACCCCTTGTAGAATTTCTTTTTTACCAGAGGCAGCTCTTCCTCAGGAATGCCGGGGCCAAAGTCCCGGATTGTAACGACTACTTCCTCGTCGTTCGCGTGCATGGCGCAGACAATTCTGCCGCCTTCGCCTCCATACTTGGCTGCGTTGTCCAGTATGTTCAGGAATACCTGTTTCATACGCTCGGGGTCACAGTTGATTTCCGGGATGTCCTCATCGGATTCCTCATATTCCAGTTCGATTCCCTCCTGACGGAGTCGGCTGCCGTACATGAAGATGGTGTCCTCAAAAACCCCCCGCAGATCGCAGGTTTCCACATTGAGCTTGAAGCGGCCGTCCTGAATGCGGCTGAACTCCAGTAGTTCCTCCACCAGGGAGGTAAGCCGTTTTGTCTCCTTGAGCATAGTAACAATGCCCCGATGGGTGTCCGGATCCACGTTTTCGTTGCCCAGAAGTGTTTCACCCCAGCCGGAGATCGCTGTCAGGGGCGTGCGAAGTTCATGAGATACTGAGGACAAAAACTCCGACTGCATCTTCTCCGTCTGTGAGATTTGCAGTGACAGATTGTTGATAGCCCGGGCCAGTTCCCCGATCTCATCATCGCCTTCAGCGAATTTTTTCTGGATCTGGGTTCCGTAACCGCCGGCAGCAATACGCTTGGTTGTCTCCGTGATTTCTCCTACCGGCGTGACAATGGAATGGATGAAATACATGCCGGTAGACCAGATCAAAAGAAGAATTACCACAGCCAGTGCCAGTGCCACGCCCATGACTATCAGGATCCGGCGATCCGCAAGGCGCAGGGATGTCACATATCGCATAAGGCCTACCACTTCGCCGCCGGAATAGGCCACCGGTCCTGAGACCGCCATAATCCGCTCCCCAGTACCAGGATCCCGGCCTGTGAACACAGTAATCTCCATGTTCTCCAGTGCTCCCAGCACATCCCCGGTCTGGGGACGTGTGCCCGCGGCAAGACCGAAAGAAGAACTGAGAATCTCTCCCTGACCGTCCAGGAACTCCAGCTCCAGACGGTTCTTCTCCTCGAAATCCTGGGTGAAGCGGTATATGCTGTTGTAAAAATCATCTTCTGACGCGGAGACATAGTTTTCAAAGAAATCCGCCGTGGACTTGAGCTTGGATTCCAGGCCGCTGCGCATGGTACTGTAGTAAATGCTGGAAATGGCAAGGGCCGATACAGCCACAGCCACTACAACAAGCAGTGCCATGATGCTCACATTGTTTATAAGCCAGCGATGGCGGATTCCGGAGGTTTTTTTCATGAGATCATACGCCCCACTTGTAGCCATAGCCCCATACGGTTGTGATATAGACGGGGTTGGAAGTATCATCTTCAATCTTGATGCGCAAACGCCGGATATTCACATCGACAATCTTCAGTTCCCCGTCATAGTCGCGTCCCCACACTGCTGCCAGGATATCTTCACGGGACAGTGCGCGGCCGGGGTTCTGCATAAAGAGTTTCACAATGGAGTACTCCACCTGGGTCAGCCGGATTTTTTCTCCGCCTTTTTCCAAAGTGCGGTTCCGGGTATTGAGCACAAACGGCCCCTGCCGGATCTCCTCAGTGGCAGCGCCTGCCTCTCCGCCGATGCGCCGGTACAGCGCGTCCACCCGGGCAGTGAGTTCCGCCGGGGAGAATGGCTTTGTCACATAATCGTCTGCTCCGGTCATCAGGCCTGTAACCTTGTCCATTTCCTGTGTCCGGGCGGTAAGCATGATAATACCGATAGCTTTGTTGGTGGCCCTGACTGTACGGCAGACTTCGAATCCATCCATTCCCGGCAGGTTGATATCGAAAATCGCCACACCGATGTCAGGGTTTTTCCGAAGCTGATCCAGCGCTTCTTCGCCGGTGCCGGCTTCAATGACATCGTAGCCCGCACGCTGGAGATTGATAACCACAAAGCTGCGGATACTGACTTCATCTTCCAGAATCAATACTTTTTTCATCGTACTACTCCCTTATTTCATCCGTTTTGTTCGGTTGCTGCAGTTTTTCCGCCCGAGGCGGTACAGTGGAACAGTTCTGCGATTTCTCCTACTGTGGTGGTTCCCTCCCAGAGTTCCGCCGCTGCCAAAGTCACGGCAAAAACCGTCTCGCTGTCACTGAACAGCGTGGTTAGGCTGTGCTCTGCCGCGTAGGTCTGCCTCTGGACACCCCGCAGGGTATAAATCGTCAGAATCTCCTGCGGTGTTGCTCCTGTCCTGGTTTGATAAAAGGTAACTGTGCTGACCGTCGGGGATTCGTCTCCAGCCTTAATAGTCAGATTCTCGGTCCATGCATCCAGCAGCACCAGATACCAGTTCTCGCTGAAGCTCTGAAAGGTGGTGAACAGCTTTCGGCTCGTGCCGTCTGCTGACAGACGATACCAGTCTATCACCCACTGGGCTGTGCTTCCGCTGTCATATGCGGGAAGCTGCCTCGTCTGCGGAATCTCCAGAATGCCATCGCCGTCCAGGTCCTCTGGATAGACATAGTAGCTGTGAACGGGACTGGAGGCCAGAATCTCCTCCCGGGGACTGACCGAAACCAGCTCCCCATCCCGCAGTGTGAAGACATCCGTCAGGAGTTGACCCTCTGGGCTCACCCCGGATAACAGGAGACTGTTGACCTCCTGTCCAAGGTATCCCCAACGGGATTGTCTTAGATTGTCGTAGGAAAAGTGCAGCCGTTGCTCCCCTACCCGCCGCAGTTCTCCGTCGATGTATTCGTAGCACTCCAGCGCAGCGGGACTGTCTGATCCGCTCCCTGTCAGGCAAAGCAGTTCCGGCAGTGCGTCGTCGTCCAGATCATACAGCTCATAGCGGCTGCAGCTGGCAGTCAGCATGGTGGTAGCCTCCGCATCTGCGTACCGATACACCTGCAACGCCTGTGGTACCGACTCGCTGACCTGACAGGTAATCAACAGTTCCAGGTTTCCGGACCCGTCCAGATCGGCATATTCCACCGAGGATACCGAAGTGCCTGCCCCGTCCATCACGGCTGCAGGAGCATATACCCCATCCTGCTGGGACAGGATATAGATCTTGACCTCGCCTGCTGCGGATCGGAAGAAAGCCACTGCTTCATCAACACCGTCTCCGTCCAGATCTGTCAGCTGCACGGGTTCCTGCCGGGCCCCGGAAGCGGGGGCCAGATAGTTCAGTCCTTCCGCCTCAATGCTGTTCAGTGCGTTCTGAAGATCGTAATAGTCTTCCGACGCCCGCGGGAGGCTGTAAAGCTCCTCGTATGACAGGCCGCAGCCCGAAAACATGCATATCGCCAGCGCACATACCAGCAGCCGAATCCGTGGTTTCACAGCCTGTCCTCCCTTCTTTAACCTTGTGTCCATACAGAAACAATTATAACATACTCTGTAACGAATTGATAGCAGTTTTTCAAGACTCCCTGCGAGAAATTTACAAAAAAACTTCCTGCCGGTGACGGCAGGAAGTTTTTTTGATTCTATTTTGGTACCACATTTTCCGGCCCCAGCAATTCCCGAAGTTCCTGAATCAGCATGGCATCCATAAGGCAGCCAATGCCCACCCGCTGCCGGGTATCAGCATAGAACAGCACCGTTTGGGTTCTGCCCGGAAACATCTGCAGTATTGCCCGGGTCCTCCGGTCCACATTCCCGCCCATGGTGGGAAGCCGCAGATACAGCGTTTTTATTTCCGGCTCCGGTGTGGGAGCTTCCGGAACCTCCTCTGGGGCGGGAACATCTGCACCTTCCAGCGGGACGGCACTGTCCACCATAAGCTGCGGTTCCTTTTCGTCCCGGACAGAAATCTTGCCCTTTACCAGCACAGCCGTGTTTTCTGACAGGCATCCGCCATACTGCCCCAGAACCCGGGAAAAACACAGCAGCTCCATCGCGCCTGTATCGTCCTCCAGCGTCACATAGGCCATAAGGGAGTTGTTCTTTGTCGTTTTAGACTTGACCTTAGTGATCACCCCGGCCACAGTCACACTCTGTCCATCCTGGAACGCCCCGTCCTCTTCCTCGCCGAAGGCTTCCAGAATTCCGCCGATGGCCACCGCCCCGGCACGCTTCACCCGGTCCCGGTATCCGTCCATGGGATGTCCCGACAGATACAGACCGGTGGTCTCTTTCTCCATATTCATCATTTCACGGGCAGAGAGCTCCGGCACCTCAGGCAGTGCCACGCTCTGGGGCGCGGTCTCTTCGGAGTCAAGCATGTCAAACAGACCTATCTGGCCTTCCAGGTTGCGCTTTTTACTGTCCGCTACAGCACTCATCACCAGTTCATAGACCAGCAGAAGCTGACTGCGGCGGGCACCGAAGCAGTCCATGGCTCCGCATTTGATGAGGTTTTCCACGGTACGCTTGTTGAGCTCCGTGTCGCTGAGTCTCCGGCAGAAATCTTCCAGGGAGGCAAACGCTCCCCTCTCCGCCCGCTCCTCCATGAGCTTCTGAACAAAGCCCAGGCCGATGCTTTTGATCGCCCCAAGCCCGAAGCGGATATTCTCCCCGGAAACAGTGAACTGATCATCGGACTCATTGACATCCGGCGGCAGTACGGAGATGCCCAGGTCCTTGCATTCGGAAATGTACTCAGATATCTTGGTCGTACTGTCCAGCACCGATGTCATCAGTGCCGCCATATACTCCCTTGGATAGTGGCACTTAAGGTAGGCGGTCTGGTAGGCTACCACGGCATAGCACACTGCGTGAGCTTTATTGAATGCATAGGAGGCAAAGTCTATGATCTGATCATAGATTTCATTGGCCACCGTCTCTGATACACCGTTGGCAACACATCCCATAATGTCCTGTTTCTCGTCTCCGTGGATGAACGCCTGTCGCTCTGCCTCGATGACGGAATGCTTCTTCTTTGACATGGCCCGGCGGATATTGTCTGCCTGAGGCAGGCTGTAGCCTGCCAGCTGTCGGAAAATGTCTATGACCTGCTCCTGGTAGACAATTACACCGTAGGTAACTGAAAGAATCGGTTCCAGCAGCGGGTGTTTATATGTTACTGCTCCGGGGTTATGCTTGTTGGCAATAAACTGCGGGATGTTGTCCATGGGTCCCGGACGGTACAGGGATACAATAGCTGTCAGGTCCTCTATGCTCTGCGGATGCAGCCCCACACAGACTCCTGTCATGCCGGTGGATTCCATCTGAAACACACCGGAGGTCCGGCCTGCAGAGATCATGGCAAATGTTTCCTCATCGTTGTCAGGGACGCTGTGGATATCAAATTCCGGCTCCCGGCGACGGATGAGCTGCTGGGCATCATCGATAACCGTCAGGTTTCGAAGCCCCAGGAAATCCATCTTCAGCAGGCCCAGTTCCTCCACTGTAGTCATTGTATACTGGATTACCACAGTATCATCATTGGTGGCCAGTGGCACATAGGTATAGACAGGGTCCTTGGTGATGACCACAGCCGCCGCATGCGTGGATGTGTTCCGGGGCATGCCCTCCACCTGCATGGCTGTATCGATAAGCTTCTTCACCTGGGCGTCGGCATCGTATTTTTCCTTGAGCTGCGGTGACATCCGCAGCGCCTCCGCCAACGTAATATTCAGAGTACCGGGCACCAGTTTGGCAACCTGGTCCGTATCGGAATAGCTCATTCCAAGTGCGCGGCCCACATCCCGAACGGCACCCTTAGCTTTCATGGTACCGAAAGTGACAATCTGCGCTACATTGTCCTTGCCGTATTTCTCAGTAACGTAATCGATAACCTCCTGCCGCCGGTTGACACAGAAGTCGATGTCAATATCAGGCATGGTCACACGGCCGGGATTCAGGAACCGCTCAAAATACAGGCTGTACTGCAAAGGGTCTACATCCGTTATGTCCAGGCAGTAGGATACCATGCTGCCCGCGGCGCTGCCTCTGCCCGGCCCTACCGGAATGCTGTTTCTCTTGGCATAACCAACGTAGTCCGCCACGATCAGGAAGTAATTCACAAAGCCCATCTGGCGGATCATGTCCATCTCATAGCGGAGCTGTGCTCTCTCCCGTTCACCGCTCTCCGGGTATCTCCGGGCGAAGCCTTCCAGACAGAGCTTCTCGAAGTATTCGTCATTGGTATAGCCGGCCGGAGGAAAAAAGTCCGGCAGATGATAGCGTCCGAATTCAAAGTCCACACTGCACATCCCGGCGATTTTCGCCGTGTTGTCCAGAGCTTCCCGGTCCTCCGGGAACAGCGCTTCCATTTCGCTTTCGCTCTTGATGTAGAATTCCTCTGTCTCGAACTTCATCCGGTCCGGATCGTCCACAGTCTTCTGCATCTGGATGCACATAAGCACATCCTGCATTTTCGCGTCCTCTTTGGTGATGTAATGGGCATCGTTGGTGACCACCATGGGCAGGCCAGTCTCCCGGGCTATGCGCCGGAGGCCCCGGTTCACAGCTGGCTGGTTCTCGTATCCGTGATCCTGCATCTCAAGATAGAAATGATCACGCCCGAAAATGTTGCTCATCCGGAGTGCCGCAGCCTTGGCACCCTCGTAGTCGTCAGACAGGATCTTCCGCGGCAGCTCTCCCGCCAGGCAGGCCGACAGTGCGACCAGGCCTTCGTGGTGCTGCTCCAGCAGTTCATAGTCGATCCTGGGCTTGAAGTAATAACCCTCCAGGAACGCCTGAGAAACCATATAGCAAAGATTCCGGTACCCGGTCAGATTTTCGCACAGAAGCACCAGGTGGTACATCTCGTTGTCCACCCCGTGAACCTTGTCGAACCGGGTTCGCGGCGCCACATATACCTCGCATCCAATGATGGGTTTCAGCCCCTTGGCTTTTGCTGCCCGGTAAAAGTCGATGACGCCATACATGGCGCCATGATCTGTCACCGCAACGGCCTCCTGGCCCAGTTCTTTGACCCGGTCCATTAGCCTTCCGATGCGGCAGGCACCATCCAGCAGGCTGTATTCCGTATGTACATGCAGATGTACAAATGCCATGGTCTTATCCTTTCCTGTCCGCAGACTCCTTCTGCCGCTTTTCCGCCCGGAGACGAAGATGCTTTTCCGCCGCCCGCAGTGTCATCTTGTCGTTTTCAAATGTCAGGGCCCGCAGAGCTTCGTGGTACGGGAGCACCAGCACTTTGAGAAACTCCTCCGGGTTTTGCCTGGCCTCCTGCCGGGAATATTCCCCCAGAAAATACACCACCCGCTTGTCATTGCCGCTGCGCATGTGGTATGTAACGGTTCTGCGGAATCCCGGCACCAGCCTCGCGCTGACACAGGTCTCCTCCTGAACTTCCCGGATGGCAGTTTCCCGTTCCGTCTCCCCGGGTTCCATATGCCCCTTGGGCAGCCCCACATAGCTTCCCTTTACCAATACGTAGTACCGCACACCGTCCCGTTCCGTCGAGACCACGGCACCGCAGGATCTCTCCAACATATCCTTTTGCTCCTCATTCCTCTTTGCTTCGTTCCATGATTGTCCGCAGTCGGTGACTCATGGCCGGCTTGCTTACCGGCGGATCCGCCAGAGCAGCCAGTTCCGCCAGTGTTGCTTCCGGATGCTCCTCGCGAAGTCTGGCTGCCTCCAGCAGCTTGGGCGGGAGCCGGTCCAGACGTCCGTCCTCCCGCAGGCTCCGGATGGCCGAAAGCTGCCCCTGGGCCGCATCGACCGCCTTGTCCAGGTTGGCCGTCTCACAGTTGACTCTGCGGTTAACCCGGTTGCGGACAGACTTTTCCATCTTTGCCTGAATGATCTTCATGGCCTGCAGCTGAGCCCCGATCATAGTCAGGAAATCTACGATCATGTCGCTCTGCTTCAGGTACAGCACGCTGCTTCCGGCGCGCTGCGTATCCTTGGGTTCAAAACCCAGCTCCTGCAGCAGGCTCCGGGTTCCCGCGCTGACCTTGCGGTGGCTGGTAATCAGCTCCAGATGATACCGTTTATCCGGGTCAGTGACGCTTCCTCCTGCAAGAAACGCCCCGCGAATGAAACTCTGTCTGCAGCAGTCATTCTCAAGCACACCGAAGTTAATGTGCAGGGCCAGGGCATCATGCTCCTGTCCGAAGGCAGAAAAGATTGTTTCCAGTTTTTCCGGCGCATTGATTACAAATGTGTGCTTGCCTGGCTGCTCCAGGTCGGGATCCTGGTCAAATTCCAGTCCGAAAGTTCTCCGGAACAGCTTGGGCAGCCGTTGGGCAAAGGGCAGATTCTCCGTGACGATCCGGATTTCCTGCTTCCGGAAGGTATTGCAGTAGAGCAGGATGCCGTAGCATTCTGCCAGCCGGCAGCACCTCCGCTCAGGCAGTTCCCGGCACAGCTCCTCACGGACTTCCGATGCAAAGGACATGGCCCCTCCTCCTATCTGCGGGAATTGACAATCCCTCTTCCCTCTTTGCGCCACAGCTCCAGAATTGCTTTGGACAGAAGTTCCGGATCATGCCGGGCATACTCGCTGCTGTCCGACAGCAGCGGTGCTGTAAACAGCTTTACCCCCAACTTCTCAATCTCCTCCCAGTCCAGTTCGATCTCTCCGGCACCCTCCCGGACATACTCCTCCCGGAGATGCTCCGGTACCGGGCAGAGGTTTGCGAGGCAGGCGTCCACCACCCCGGGGCCGCTGTGGCGGGTCAGCTCCCGCACATGGTCTGAGGCGGAATAGCCTTCCGTCTCGCCGTCCTGTGTCATCAGGTTCATCACCATCAGCTTGTAGGCGCGTGCGTTCTGCACCGCCTCCGTGACGCCGCTGACCAAAAAATTCGGAATGATGCTGGTATACAGGCTTCCTGGGCCGATCAGAATCAGGTCTGCCCGTTCAATGGCCGCCAGGCTGGCTGGATAGGCTTTGGGATGCTCCGGGGTCAGTACTACACGGCGAATGCGCTTGCGTGTCTCCTTCTTGTGGTAGAAGATGGCGCTCTCCCCCAGAACAGTAGAACCGTCGTCAAACTGGGCCTGAAGATGGATATCCTGCTCGGTCACGGGCAGCACTCTTCCCGTAACGGCAAGGACCTCGCCCATGGTCCGGACCGCTTCCGCAAAAGAGCCGCAAATGCCGTTGAGGGCTGCCAGAAGCAGATTTCCGAAGTTCTGTCCTGTCAGGGAACCCTCTGAAAACCGGTATGTCATCAGCTGCTCCATGACCTCATCGGTATTGGCCAGAGCCAGCACACAGTCACGGGCATCTCCCGGGGGCAGCATTCCGAGGTCCTGCCGAAGCATGCCGCTTCCGCCGCCGTCATCCGCCATAGTGACAATTGCTGTGATGTCACGGACATGCCGTTTCAGCCCACGAAGCATGGTGGACAGTCCATGGCCGCCGCCAATAGCGACAATCCGCGGAGTCCGTCCCGGTGAGTATAATCTTACTTCCTCATCCATGATACCCTCCAGGTCAGCCTCTCTCAATGTCCCGGTGATTGACTACCGTCGGATATCCCCGCTTGGCAACGTATTCCCCGATTGCCTTCGCCATCACCACGGACCTGTGTCTCCCGCCGGTGCATCCGACTGCAATGACCAGAGAAGTCTTTCCCTCCTCGAAATACAGCGGCAGAGAGAAGGACAGGAGGTCCTCCAAACGTGAGAAATAATCCGTTGTCTGCTGATAGGAGAATACGAAATCGCGAACCTCTGGCATCAATCCGGTTTTCGGCCGCAGCTCAGCGATATAGTAAGGGTTGGGCAGAAAGCGCACATCAAATACCAGATCGGCATCCATGGGCAGTCCATACTTGAAGCCGAAGGACTGGACATTGACCACCATGGCGCGCTGCGGCAGTTCTCCCTCAAACAGCCGGATCAGTTCACTGCGAAGTCCTGCCGTACTCAGCGTGCTGGTATCAATAATGTAATCCGCACGTTCCCGCACCCGGGCAAGCATCTGCTTTTCCTTCAGTACCGCATCCTGCAGCGGGGTGCCGTCCTTGCTAAGAGGATGGGATCTGCGGGTCTCCTTATATCGATGCATGATAACCTCTGCGGAGGCTTCGACATAGACTATAGAGTACTGGATCCCCTTGGCATCCAGTGCGTCCATTGCATCCAGCAGGCCTGTAAAGCTCTGGCCCGCTCTCACGTCCGATACCAGCGCTACCTTTTCAAACCGACCGGTGGTTGCCAGACAGATCTCCGCAAACTGGCCGATGAGCTCAAGGGGCAGATTGTCTACACAGTAGAATCCCAAATCTTCCAGCGTTGAGGCTGTCCGGCTTTTTCCAGCACCGGATTGTCCCGTTACGATCAGAAATCGCATTCCGCATCCCCTCCCAGGATCCGCACTTCCGGCTCAAGCCGGATGCCGCTGTTTGCAAACACCTTCTCCTGAATCTGTGCCATCAGCGACTTAACATCCTTTGCTGTGGCACCCCGGGTATTGATCACAAAGCCTGCGTGCTTCTCACTAACCTGTGCACCGCCCACAGAAAGGCCTTTCAGCCCCGCCTGGTCGATGAGTGCCGCGGCATAGACCCCTTCCTGGACAGGGCGTTTAAACGTACTGCCTGCCGATGGATACTCAAGCGGCTGGGACGCCTTGCGTCTCCCCATAAGTTCTGCCATCTTCGACCGGATCTCATCCTTGTCGCCCGGACGGAGCCGGAAGCGCACCCGGAGAATAATGCAGTCCTCATCCATAAACCGGCTGTGGCGATAGCCAAGACCCAGCTCTTCCGCAGGGATCTGTGCCATGGTTCCATAGGGATAGAGAACGTCTGCTCCTGCAGCCACCTGCCGCAGTTCTCCGCCATAGGCTCCGGCGTTCATGAAGAGTCCACCGCCCACCGTTCCGGGAATTCCGTGGGCAAACTCCAGTCCTGTAAGGCCAAGCTCTGCGGCAAATGCTGCCAGCCGGGACAAGGTGGCGCCGCTCTCTGCCTCCAGTATTCCGTCTCCCAAATCGGAAATTCTGCTGAAATTCGTCTTCGTTTCCACGACAAGCGCATCCATTCCCTCATCCGGCGCCAGCACATTTGTACCCGCTCCCAACACAAGTGGATGGATCCTGGCCTCCCGGCTCAGCCGGTAGATATCTTTTATCTGCTGCTCAGACTCCGGAAAGACCATCACCGCGGCGGGTCCTCCGATCTGAAAGGAGGTATGCCGGTACAGGGGTTCTCCCTGTTTGAGTGGCACTCCGCAAAGCTGCAGTTTCGTAATCAATGTGCTCCGTTGTTCCATCTTCAGCCCTCACTTTCAGGACGGGTATAGATACTATTATTGTACCACAGCTTCCGTCTGTTGTCACGGGCTTTTGCGCCTTCTGCCGAATTAAGAGGAACTGCACGCCACCATGCGAAAAGCCCGCCGCAGATGCGGCGGGCTATGCCTGATGTAAGCTGTCCTTATCTGTCTGCTGCGTTCTTCAGCACTGCGGCACACCGTGGGCACAGTTCCGTTTCCGGATCTACTTCCTCGCTGTGCGTCCAGCAGCGGCTGCATTTGGGCGCCTGGGACGGCGTAACGGCCACTGTAACACCGGGGAAATTCTCTCCCGGAAGGCCCTCGCCCTCACCATCTGCCACTGTGACCTTGGACACGATGCATATGGAAGCAAGGTCTTTTTCGCCCATGGCGTCAAAGGCTTTCCGTCCTTCCTCGCTGAGATACAGGGTCACCTCGGCATCCAGGGGCTTGCCCACGGTCTTCTGGGCACGGGAGAGCTCCAGTGCCTTGTTGACATCCGCGCGCAAAGCGATCACCGCGTCCCACTCTGCCTTCTTCTCCTCAGAGAGCGTCAGGCTCTCATCATAGTCGGGAATATCGTTGAGCAGCACGCTGCTTCCGTCATCTTCCGCTCTGTGGGGCATGGCAGCCCAGATTTCCTCAGAGGTGAAGGCCAGCAGCGGCGTCAGCAGACGGGTCATGCCGTCCAGAATCCAGTACAGGGCCGTCTGGGCGGAAAGGCGGGTTTCGTCATCACCGCAGTATAGCCGGTCCTTGATGATGTCCAGATAATAGTTGGACATATCCACCACGCAGAAATTGTAGATGGCCCGGTAAACAAGATGGAACTCATACCGGCCATAGGCTGCCCGGACTGTCCTCACCAGCTCATTGAACTGGCTGAGGGCCCAGCGGTCCAGCGGCTCCAGTTTGTCATACGCAGCCGGATGATCGGGATCAAAGCCGCTTAAGTTTCCAAGCATATAGCGGGCAGTGTTGCGGATCTTCAGATATGCCTGAGACAGCTGTTTGAGGATCTCCTTGGAAATACGCATATCCTGAGTGTAATCCGCGGAGGCAACCCACAGCCGCAGCATATCCGCGCCGTAGTCCTTAATAACTTCGCTGGGTGCCACTGTGTTGCCCAGCGACTTATGCATGGCCTTACCCTCACCGTCTACGGTCCAGCCGTGGGTGATAATCTGTCTGTAGGGCGCCACTCCCTTCATGGCGATGGATGTCAGCATGGAGGACTGGAACCATCCGCGGTACTGGTCGCCACCCTCCAGATATACATCCGCAGGGAATGTCAGTTCCGGCCGCAGATCCACCACGGCAGCATGGGTGGATCCGGAATCGAACCATACGTCCATGATATCCGTTTCCTTGGAAAAATGGTCATGGCCGCAGGCAGGGCAGCGGAATCCGGCAGGCACCAGCTCGTCGGCAGTTTTTTCAAACCAGATGTTGGAGCCGTGGTCCCGGAACAGATTCGCCACATGGTCAATGGTCTCCGGGGTGACAATATCCTTGCCGCACTTGTCACAGTAGAAAATCGGAATGGGCACGCCCCACTTACGCTGGCGGGAAATGCACCAGTCTGACCGCTCGGTGATCATGGAAGTCATGCGCTCCTTGCCCCAGGCGGGATGCCACTGGATGTCATCACATGCATCCACCGCAGCCTGCTTGATGGCGTCCACGGAGCAGAACCACTGCTCAGTAGCCCGGTAAATGATGGGCTTCTTGCAACGCCAGCAGTGGGGATAGGAGTGAACGATGTCCTCCCGGGCAAGCAGCAGGCCCTTTTCCTCCAGCACCGGAATTACATAGTCGTTGGCCTTGGAAACGTGAACACCGGAGAAGGCCTCATCTGTCATGACGCCCTTGGCGTTGACAGGCACATCAGTGCCGATATTGGTCAGGCCCGCTCTGTCGTATTTCTGGCAGATGTTGAAGTCATCTGCACCGAAGCCGGGGGCCGTGTGAACGCAGCCGGAACCGGCATCCAGGGTCACGTGATCACCGCAGAGCACTACACTTTCCCGATCCAGGAATGGATGCTTTGCGGTCATCAGCTCCAGATCGCTGCCCATAACCGTGGCCAGGATTTCATAATGGTCAATCTTTGCGGCCTTTGCAACAGCCCCGGCCAGCTCTTTTGCCAGAATATAGACCTCGCCCGCATCTGTCCGGAGCAGCACATACTCAAAGTCCGGATTCACACAGATGGCCCGGTTGCCGGGTAGCGTCCACGCTGTGGTAGTCCAGATAACAAAGTAGGTTTTGCTCAGATCCGTCAGGGAAGCGAGCTTGCCCTTGTCATCCGCCACGGGGAACTTTACAAAGATGGTGACGGCGGGGTCATCCTGATACTCGATCTCCGCTTCAGCCAGAGCTGTCTCATCGGAGTAGCACCAGTAAACGGGCTTAAGGCCCTTGTAGATATAGCCCTTTTCGGCCATCTTGCCGAAGACCCTGATCTGCTGTGCCTCGAATTCGGGTTTCAGCGTCAGGTAGGGGTTGTCCCAGTCGCCGATCACACCCAGCCGCTGGAACTGGGTCCGCTGGCTGTCCACATACGAAAGGGCGTACTCCCGGCACTTGTCCCGGAACTCGCCGTCAGTCAGCTCGTCCCGCTTGATCTTCTTGTTCTTGAGGATCGCGGATTCAATGGGCAGGCCGTGTGTGTCCCAGCCGGGAACATAGGGAGCCCTGTAGCCGGTCATGTTTTTGTAGCGGACAATGATGTCCTTGAGAATCTTGTTCAGGGCATGTCCGATATGGATGTCGCCATTGGCATAGGGAGGGCCGTCGTGGAGCACGAAGGTGGGCTTCCCGTCATTGCGGATCATGATCTTCTTGTAGATTTCCTGCTCGTATTTCCCATTCAGGAGCTCAGGCTCCCGCTTGGGAAGTCCCGCCCGCATTGGAAACTCTGTTACGGGCAGATGGATTGTCTCGTTGTAGTCCTTTGCCATTACCTGCTTATTCCCTTCTACCGCCGTTTTCGGCGGATATGTACTGCGTTATTATCTGGCGGGTTCTCTGACCTTGGTGCCTTCCCGGTCGTCGTTTGCGGAATCCCCCAGAATGCGGTTGATGTTCTCCTCGATGGCCTTAGCCGTATCCTCAGGTTTTTCTTCCGGTTCTGCCGGAGCATTTGTCACAGCTCTCCTCAGCAGCGGATCCACGGATCCTGTAACAATTTTGGAGTTCTCCTGCGGCTCCTGGGGCGCCTTGACAGTCAGGTCCATCTGTTTGAGCTTTTCAAGGGTCACAAGCTGTGCTTGCACCCGGTCCTCCAGCTCCAC
>JAEEGL011531545.1_pt1 | contig 23773 bp, 7 predicted proteins | sample 9134231 | NCBI WGS metagenome assembly JAEEGL01 (sample SAMN16246548, study PRJNA631951) | gut metagenome | biome: gut microbiome; feature: rumen; material: fiber-attached | host: Bos | place: Iran: Karaj | collected 2018-10 | reverse complement strand
TGTTTGTGATTTCAACGGTTCAAAGTCAATTTCTTCGCTGTTCAAGCATACCTCGCTAGGCAAGTCGAAACTTACCGTAGGTAATTTACGAATAGCATAGATTACGCTTATAAACGGACTTTCACACTGTTGATCTTCATCGTATGCAGTCACAAAGAACACGTTTGATCCAACTTCCGACAATTCAGGGTCGAATGTCCATACGACCGAGGACTCTTGTTTTAGTTCTCTGGCAGTATTATACCAGCGTACCACCATTCCATACGCATCGGTAACGACGTTAATAATACGTTTGTCAGGGTCGGTTTCTCCTTCACAAACTGATACTGAAGCAGAATTAATTTTTGGAGTTTGCACCATACAACTCAATATCTCGAGATGTACCGCAGTCGCTTCCGATGTACAACCTTCTTCGGTACTTACTACATAATATGTATAGGTACCGATTCTTCCATGGCCTTCATCAAGCACAACAGTTTCGCTTGGTGTATATGAATCCCCCGTTTGAACTTGGGTTGTCAACGCTTCGTCGCTATACCAAATCATATTGGTTCCCGTTGCAGTCAACGCAGGAATATGACCTGAAGAAACTTTTGTATAAACTTCGGCAGCATCATGTCCAACAGGCTTTTGTGGGTCGTGAACGGTGATTTTGTTTGATGTAGAATTAGTACAAACACCGTCGCCATATTCATAGGTAATGGTATATTCTTGTCCTACAGTAGCGTTTGCAGGATTAAATCCCGACGTTAAGTCAAGACTTGGTGTCGCAGTAAATGTTCCGCCCGTCTGATTTCCAGTCAGTGCAATTACATCGCCCGAAGCACACGCAGTTGTCGGCAATGAGAACGAAACCTCTGGTTTTTCCTGAACTGTTATATTGATTGATTCTGTCTTTGAACAACCATTTACCTCGTACGTGTATGAAATTTCGTGGATGCCAGCACCAGCAGTAGCAGGAGAGAACACTGTGGCAGACACACCAGTACCACTGAATGAACCTGTACCTCCTGCAGGAGATGTTGTCACATTCAAAGTAACATTTTGATTGTCAACACATTGATTAGCAACTGCATCAATACTGACCGTAGGTATAGGATTAACTACGATGGTAGCCGTTCCAGCCTCGCTCGTACAATTGCCGACTTTCACAACCAACGAATACTCTCCTGCTGCATCAGCGGTAACGCTTGCTATTTCAGGATTTTTATCCGTTGACGTAAAGTTATTCGGACCTGACCACGTATATGTTCCTTCAGATTCTGTTCCCAATGTAAGGGTATTGCCTACACAAACAGGTGAATTTGAAGTGATTACAGGCGTTGTAGGTGGCTCGAGAGTCTTCACTTCCAAATCGGCACGAGGGCTTTCGCAACCATTAACGGTTTGCGATACATAATAATGTACACTTCCTACAGTTGCTGTAGTCGGTACCAACGACGTATATCTCACATTTCCGTCAGCGGTAGTGTACCAAGAAAGATTATCTCCTTCGGCAGTAACCTCGGCAGAAACAGTTTCGTTCTGACAGTATTGAACTGGTGTCGTTATCGTCGGAGCGTCAGGAATTGCATTCACGACAACCGTTGTCGTTCCTGCCTCGCTCGTACATCCGGCAACGGTAACTGTTACGCTATATTCACCCGCAGCAGTTGTTGTAGGATTTTGGTCTGTTTTTGAATAGTTGTCTGGTCCTGTCCAAGAATATGTTGCATTGGCAACAGCCGATACCGACAACGTTATGTCTTCTCCCTCACATTTTGGTCCGTTATTCGATGGCGAAGGAGTAGCAGGAATCTCATTTACGACAACTGTTGCCGTTCCTGCTTCACTCGAACAGTTACCAACAGTAACTATCAACGAATATTCACCTGCCGAAGCCGCAATGGAATTTGCAAATTCTGGATTCTTATCCGTTGACGTAAAGTTGTTCGGACCTGTCCACGCATACGTTCCTTCTGCATCAGTTCCTAATGTGATTTTATCACCGGCACATACAGGAGAATTTGTTGTAATAACTGGCGTTGTTGGTGGTTCAAGAGTCTGCACTTCTAAATCGGCACGCTCACTTTCGCAACCGTCAACCGTTTGTGATACATAATAATGTACGCTTCCGACAGTAGCCGTAGATGGAACTAAACTGGTAAATTCCGTTGTTCCCGTTGCCGACGTGTACCATTTCAATGCTGTTCCTGTTGCCGTTACCTCGGCAGAAACCGATTCATTCTGACAATATTGAATTGGCGTCGTCACCGTTGGAGCATCGGGGACAGCATTCACCGTTACGGTAGCCGTTCCAGCATCGCTTTCACAATCATACTGACTTGTCACAACAACACTATACTCACCAGCATCGGCAAGTGCAGCCGCTGATGTCACCGTAACTTGACGGTCGGTTGACGTAAATCCGTTCGGACCTGTCCATGCATAGGTTGCATTTTGCATCAACGGAGCAGAAAGCGTTATTTCTTCACCTTCGCACACAGCCGTTGGTGCTGTTACTGTCGGAGTTGAAGGTTTTGGATTGACTACGACATTGATTGCCGCACGTGGACTTTCGCAGTCATTTTCTGTCTGCGAAACGTAATAGGTAGTCGTACCAGCAGCACTTGTCGATGGCGTTATTGATGTTTGGGCCGTACCACCCGTTTCCGACGTGTACCATTTCAATGCTGTTCCTGTGGCTGTAAGAGCTGTAGCCGTTGCACCCTGACAATACGTTATAGGACTTGTAACTGTTGGTTTCGGCGGACAACCTGCACCACATTCCACTGTTGCTTGGGCCCGAATTTCATTCTCATCATGACCGAGAAGATTTACGTGAGCCGTATTGATAATCTTTTGATTGCAAGCATTGACTTTTGCTTTCACCGTAACGGTGTATTTCTTACCATAAGGAATAGGATTATTTATACCTTGTTCAAACGTCCACGTAACCTTATCACCCGACTGCACACCACTATTGGAACTTGAAAGGTAAGTAAGTTCACTTGGAAGTTCATCAACAATAGATAAATTATAGGCATTGTCAGTATGGACGTGGATTTTTGAAAATGTATGAGTACCATGTGCTGGGTTTGAAAAACCGAAGTATCCAGAATTTGTAGAAATATTTTCTGCCGTAAACGCCGCTGATTCCGAGGTATCTACGGAATTTGTCTCGCTTGCCCACATACGTAAAATGTTATCCTGTACTTGGACTGCCAAATGTAAGTTTCCAGATGAAGCAACTAATTCGGCTGATTTTATTTTTGTACCATTGTTGTAACAATCAACTTTTAAAACGCCATAATCTACTTTCAGATTTAATTTTACATTATCACGGAAGTACCAAACGACATCTGCATATTGTGCAAATTGACAATCTGCCTCGACAAAAATATTTTTTGATTTAGAATAGTTATATTTCAAATCACTACTATTACTTTGAACAAGTGTCACAGTCCCGTTGCTGACGCTACCTCCTGAAACAGTCCAATCGCTTGAATTTAGTCCTGCATTATCAGTTACAAAACCATGAGTTTGTTCATATTCCAAAGTATATGTTACTTCATCGCCTACGGCAACAGTTTCCACGTCTGGCGTTTTTGTCAATGTGGTGGGTTCTATCGGTTCGGGGACTTTTGCACAAGTCACTGTAACAGAAGCCGTATCACCAATAGGAGAATTCATGTCGGCATAAATCCATGCAACATTGTCAATGACTTCGTCATCAGTTTGACAACTTTTTCCTGACGGGAATTTCGCCACAGCGGTATATTTGATAGTTCCTTTCTGTTTAATCTGCATTGTCGGTATAGTCCAAACAATTACATCTCGTCCGTCAGATGTTCTTGTTGTCGTCATTGTTGCGCCAAAAGATTCAAGAGGACAAGAATTTTTGAATTCAATGAACGTCAAACCCTTAGGTAATGTGTCACGAACCACCACATTATACATATCACGACCTGCCATAGGTCCTGTTCCCAAAATACGTCGCCATACGTAACCATCGTATTCTTCAACAAGAATATTCGACACAGTATGAGTCGGTCTGTCACATACTGACGGAATATATTCATTTACAGGCGTTTCTATTGATTGTCCTGTTGTTTGGTCAATTCGTTGCCAACTTGGAGTAACAGGATAATATGCTCCATCCTCCGCTCCTTGCGCCCCTGCATCCCAAGACCAGTCATCAGAGAAATCGGTATCAACCCATGGATTTGGATGAATATAACCCGCCACACGCAACGGTTCCGTACCACCTCGGTGGATACGGGCTCCCATACCATAATAATTACTCAAATGTCCTGTTATTGTAACCAATAAAGGTGCAAACTGCAATATCATTCGCTGATTCCACTTGCCGTATGCATCTTCTCCTTCAACCACAGTTTCATGTGAGACAGATATGGCATCTGAAGAAGAACGTTTTCCTTCGTAAATTGCTGTATACCATCCCCAACCTGGGTCGCCTAAACTTTTACGTGCCGCATCGTACATATAATATGAGACACGATAGTTGCCATAATTTATATATGGTTCGATGGCATCGTTATACAAACGAAAACGAAGCCATTCCTGTTGCGTTGCAAGTCCGCCATTTGAAAATGCGATATTTACACGTGGACGACCACCGTCGAGCCAACCTGCTTTCGAAGAATTTTCGAAATTGATAGTATAGGTTACGATATGGTCAGGATTTGTTTCTTCAAGATTTGCCTCTTTTTCAATAATCAACGAACGATTTATGACATCCACACAATTTCGTTGCATAGTTGCCGTAACGTAGTTTGGATATTCGTTGCTTGTCCAACCAAATCCATTTGAACAAGTAATTTCAGCCGTGGTACAATATCTACCAAATGCTTTGGGACCGACTTTCACTTTATATGAAACTTGTCCTTTAGTTACATCAAGAGAACCTGTCTTGAATCCGGGTACTGTTCCGATATTCCACGTTACCGTATGAGTTGCAGCATCATATACACCACCACGTTCTGCGCTTACAAAAATGAAATCGTCGGGAACATGTTCTACAATCTGAACATTTTCAGCATCTACAGAACCATAGTTTCGGTAATCCAACAAATATGTAAAACTATCACCCGTGTAGGCAAACGACAAACTATCCTTAATGGCACGATAGATTTTCATATTTGCTTTTGGCACCATCTTGCTTGGAGCAATATGGTTACCAGTGGCCGTCAACATACCAAGCAAACGGAACCAACCATGAAAATAATGTGGTATTGAATTTATATAACCATCATTTCCTTCATCTATATCCCATTCTATATTACACGTTCTATACAACACGCCCAACAATTCCAAATCTTCTGCCGAAATAGCCGACATGGTACCACAACCTGCAATCCAGTTGAAAATAAACTCACTTGAAGGAAAACTACCATCTGGTTCAATATCCCAGTGCAGTGTTCCTGGCCCTTTGTATGTAACCTTCGGACCACCGCCGAATTTTGTACAATTTGAATTCGACCAACCTTGTGGGTCATTCATAAACTGAGAATAGCGCACGGCACCATCGTATTCATACATATTGCTTGTTTCAGAAACAGTGTGTGTAGCAGGATTCCACGTGTACGTCGGGTTACCGTGCCATACATAGTTCAACGCGGTACGCCATACCGAACGGAATCGTCCACCTTGGTTTCCTGCATGCATTGTAACGCTTGTACCACTTACAGTAGCTTCCTCTCCTACAAAAATGTTTTTTGCATTTTGCGAAATCCAATTACCTACAATCCAGTCACATGAAGCGGCACATCTTTTAAATTGATTTTTTTCAAACTCTGAAAACTCAGAAAGATTTAATTCATTTAACAACTCGTAAAATTCATGAAAATACGCAGGAGCAAGATAATCAGTATGAATATTGTTGCTTCCACCAAATTCTGGACAAATCTGTACTCCATTAACTGTTATCGGGTTTGAAGAAGAAACAAAGTTTGTTATTTCTCCTGGACCTGTATTACCACCTTTTAAATATCCATCTAAACCAATATCTCCACTTAGATAACGACGAGGTTCCCCATCATCTGGAAATCTTGTTTGTAAATGAACTAATCCTTGTAAAACATCAATGAATTCTTTTTTATAGGAAATAGGATTTCCACGAACATCATTTATTCCCATATTATCCCCCCACTGCATCCATGCAATATACAAAGCCAATGCAATATCAACGTCACCATCAGTTGCCGCATCTTGGTTGTCCTTTATCGTATAATCACCATAAATGTAGCCAGGTTGAAAAACGACACCATCACTATAACGAGGTTGTTTAATTCTTGTTTCGTCGTGAACACGCATCCACAAACCATCAAATGAAACTTTGTCACCCATAATTGCGGCGGCCAAAAGAGAATACCCGTCACCTTCACGGCAATCGTACGGACAGCCCAAGTTTCCTCGAATATATTTTACGCCATTTAATTGAGTACCTGTGTAAGTCCACTCGTTGGCAAAAATCTGATATGCGTCTCGAATGTCCTGTTCCATTTCGGCGTGGACGACACCTTCGGGGTTTTTCGTACCTAAATTCTCCAAATGGTGGGAATTTCCATATTCATACGCAAGAAATTGTGGGAACGGAAAACGTGGGTTTCCCGAATTGATATGCACAGTTACCACATGTTGTTGTAACTGCTGAGCATTTAATACAAATGCAAATAAAAATAAACTAATAATAGTCGTTATACAACGTTTCATACTATTCTTCCTCTTTTACATATAAGACACAAAAAGCGTCTAAAAAGTTTCATTTTCTCGTTCAATAAAAGTGGTTCAAAAGTACAAAATTTATTTCATTTTGGAGGAGAAAAGAGGGGAAAATACACTCAAACGCTAAACAAATATTATTTTCAAACAAAAAAAAGAGACTGCCTCTTTCGAAACAGTCTCTACAACACCTTGTGGCTTATTTTATTCGTTACTCAAAATCTTAAACTCAACACGACGGTTTTGAGCACGACCTTCAGGAGTATCGTTCGTATCAATTGGTTCGTCAAAAGCATATCCCTTGAATGTCAGGCGATTAGAAGCAATTTTCTTTGATAACAAATAATTTACGACTGCTTCCGCACGATCTTGTGACAATTTTTGGTTATATGACTTTGAACCAACATTATCGGTGTGACCGCCAATTTCAATCTTAATTTTCGGATTATCATTCATGATTTTTACCAAGTTATCCAACTCGGTGTAAGACATAGAACTTAATGTTGCTTTCGCAGTTTCGAAGAATACGTTACGCAACACAATCTTAGAATCTTTCTTGATAGGCATCAACCTAATATCCAAGTTGATTTCTTGGTAATCAGATGTTTGTGGCACATCGAAATTTTCCGAGTGGAACAAATATCCATCTTTCTTCACTGCAATACCATAGTTCTTACCAGAAGGAAGCGGAATCAAGAATTTACCAGTTGATGAGTTTGCATTGTTGGTGAACAAGATTTGCCCCGTTGCGTTGTCGGTAATTTCAATCAAAGCATCCAAGAATTTCGTTGAATCTTCAGCATCCGATACGATACCTTTCACCACCGTCAAACGAGATGTCTTGATAGCAACAGATTTTTCCATAACAACCTCCTGTTGGATAGGATTTGCCTTAACGGCAATCAAGTTGTTTTCCGTAGTCATACTCATCTTCTTTTCTGGGCCAAGGAATGTAATCATATAAATATCAAGACCTCCCTCACCACCTTTACGAGAAGAAGCATAATATGCCTGAGTACCACTACCAGCCATTACGAAATACATATCATCACCTGGTGTGTTGATTGGATAGCCGATATTCTCTGGTTCCGACCATGAACCGTCGTCTTGTAACTCCGTTCTGAAAATATCATAACCACCCATCGTTTTGTGACCGTCAGAAGCAAAATACAATGTTCTGCCGTCCGGGTGCATAAACACGCCTATCTCATCATGTTTAGAGTTAACCACAGGACCCAAGTTTACAGGTTTACCCCACTTTCCTTTAGAATCCATCTTGCACATAAAAATATCGTGCTGTCCGTAGTTTGTCACACGTTCATCGTTATCACTACAGAAATACACGGTTTTCCCATCGTATGAGAAACTTGCCGCACATTCGTGTTTTGGAGAATTGATGGCAGAGAACATTGAAGGCACACTCCATTTATCACCTTTCTTTTCGGAAATCTTAATATCTCCACCTTTTTTACCATAATAAATAAAGATTTTTGAACCATCAGGCGACAAACCGATAGTTGCGTCGTTTTCTTTTGTGTTCAACGGTTCACCAATTTCAACGGCTTTTGACCATTTTGTTCCCTTTCTATATGAAACCCAAAGGTTTTCATCGTATTCGCCGTCTTCCTGAACTCTATTCGTATATGGATTTTCACGAGTAGAAGTAAAAACCATCATTGACTGGTCTGCCGAGATAATTGGCGCATAATCGCGATATTTCGAATTGATAGCCGGACCCATGTTGTCTATAAATGCACGGACAGAGTCTGCTAAAAATTCTTTACCATTATTACATTCATCAATGGCTTTTGCCAAGTCATTACCTTTAGTTCGTGCTTCCTCAGGAGTCAAACGGGCTCTTGCCATTTGATAGGCATTGATGGCGTCATCAAACTGATATGTTGCTTGATAACATACGCCCAAAGCCGAGTACGCATTACCAGCACCGATAGGATCCAATTCCAATGCATGTAAATAATAAGGAATTGCATCTGTTGGATTGTCGTCAATCAAATAACACGTTCCTATTTTATAATTCAAATCAGCATTCTGTGAATTGAATTTTTGTGCCTTTAAATAGTTTGACAAGGCCGTTTTCACATCACCAATCTCATAATAGGCGTCACCTTCATCAATATTTCTCAGTGCCTCTTTCAATCCTTTTCTGTCATCGAAATTTTTGGCAGAGAATTCAACATTTTTTGATTGTCCGAATGTTAAGCTCACAACCATCGTTAGGGTTATTACGCTTACAATATATTTCATCATCTGTTTCATCATTGAAAAATTCTAATTTAAACAATCAATTAATTACAACCAGCCGTGAATGAAGCAGGAACATTTACACCATACTCCCGAGCTTTTACAAGAGACATACAAGATTCTTCAAATTGGCGAAGCATTTCTTGTGCTGCCGCACGATGATAATATGCCATACCAAATTGAGGATTTATTTTAATCGCATTGTCAAACATTTTCAAAGCATCCTCATACCGTTTCTGATTAGCCAAGACAACACCCATATTATTGTATGCCAACGCATATTGTTTATTCAGCTCTACAGCTTTTTTGAAATCGTTGTAAGCTGCTTTTACATCTCCTTGTTGAAAATATGCCTCACCGCGATTGTTATATGCCGCATAGAAATCAGGTTTCTTTGCAATTGCCAAATTAAAATTCTTAATGGCAGCCTGCAAATCGCCTTTCTTTGTCAGCACAGAGCCAAGATTATCGTAGGTGTTTGCTAACTGAGGGTCATACGTAATAGCTTGTTCGTAATCCTTGATTGCTTCGTCATATTTTTCCAACATACGGTAGCAACTTCCTCGGTCATTGTAAGCAAATGCATACGAACCATCTACTTTTATCGCCTCGGTGTATGCCGTGATTGCCTTCTCATATTCTTTCAGGAAAAACAAATCTACACCTGTGTAATAATAGGATTCTGCTGTTTTGTAACCATATTGGTTAGCAATCAAAAAATCTTGATATGACGCACTAAACGAATTTTTATTATAGTTTGCCATACCTCTTGAAAACCACACCTGCCCTTGTGTAGAGTCCAAATCCAAAGCTTTATCGAATGCAGCAATTGCACCGTCGTAATCTTGCATTGCCGACTTCGCACCACCTAAATTCACGTATGCCTGACGGAATGATGCATTGTACTTGAGAGCTTCCTCAAATTGAGCGACAGCCTCTTGATAATTCTTTTGTCCCATAAGGGTAATACCCTTATTATAGGCCAATTCCGCCTCCTGATTCGCTTCCACCACAAGAGTGTTGATCGTATCCTCTTGTGCAAAAACGAACATTGCCGACGAAAGCAAAAGCCCAATAATCACAAATGTTCTTTTCATTATATAACGATTTATATTTAGTACTAAAAACGTCCAAAGTTACCAAAAAGATTTGTATCAGATTGAAAAAAAATGAAAAAAAACAATGTTGAAGCTCTGTTTTTTCACTGAACGAACTTTAAAAGCCGTACCCCAAAGGATATTATTCCCCTTTCGCATTGCCATAGTTTCTCCATTTTTCTATCAAATCTGTCATATCACTTGGCAACTCGGAATCGAACTGCATAAATTCTCCCGTTGTAGGATGAACAAAGCCCAACGTCTTTGCGTGCAACGCCTGACGCGGACACACGGCGAAGCAATTTTCCACGAACTGCTTGTACTTAGTGAACGTCGTGCCACGAATTATCTGGTTTCCGCCATACGTTTCGTCATTAAACAACGGCAGTCCGATAGACTTGAAATGACATCGTATCTGATGCGTACGCCCCGTTTCCAGATTGCATTGCACAACCGACACGTATCCTAAATCCTCCAAAACTTTGTAATGCGTAACCGACCATTTTCCGTGCGTGTCGTCGGGAAATAACGCCATTACTTTCCTATCTTTCAGACTTCTGCCAATATAGCCAGAAATGGTCCCTTCTGGCTCTTTCGGCACACCCCACGCTACGGCGACATAGGTTCGCTGTGTCGTTTTATGAAAAAATTGATCTGCAAGAAAACATTTTGCCTGCTCGTTTTTTGCCACCACAAGCAAACCAGAGGTGTCCTTGTCAATTCGGTGAACTAATCCCGGCCGTGGGTCGTTTGCCTCAAACTGGATATTTCCCCGCAAATGCCACGCAATCGCATTCACCATCGTCCCCGTATAATTTCCACAACCTGGATGAACGACCATTCCTGGCTTTTTGTTAATCACCATCAGCTGGTCATCCTCATACACAATATCAAGGGGTATATCCTCGGGAATTATTTGTAATTGTTGTTTGGGGGCTTCAAATTCAACGGTAATGACATCGTTGGGTTTTACCTTGTAATTTGCCTTAATCGGGTTGCCGTTTGCAAACAAAAATCCTCCATCGGCAGCTTCCTGAATTTTTGTCCGAGAAATGCCTTCTATCCTATCGTTCAAGAACTTATCAACGCGCAACAACGACTGTCCCTTGTCGGCAACATAACGATAATGCTCAAATAACTCCTGCTCTTCTATGTCGAGATTTTCTTCCATTCTCACTCACTTTTTCCTAAAAACAACCACTTCGTTTGTCTGTTCCGTTACGGCAAATTCATGACTAATCCTATACCCTACAACCCACACTATTTCGCCGGCAGATTCCAGCACAAGAACCTTTTGTTTCTGTAAAAGCGGGACTTTCACATCAATCAAAAAATCGCTCAACTTTTTTCGACCTTTCATTCCAAATGGCACAAAACTGTCGCCATTCTGCCACACACGCAATGTAAGGGGAAATCGAAGTTTTGCCGCATCCAGTGATGCCACATCGCTCCTTTTTTCAAGATTAAAATCTTTTATAGAAACACGTTCAAACTGCAACTCGCAATCGCCAAATCTATAGGTATGGGCTTGTTCCGAAATCAACAGATTTTGAGGGGTTTCCTCCGCCTGTTTTGCCTCGACAAACAATGTGTTTCTATCGTGAACAACGACGAAACATTCCGATTCGAACTTCTTTCCCGACTGATTTCCAATAGATTGATAAATTTGAGATATCACATCTGTATTAAAACCGCACGGATATAAAATTTCATACAACAACGTTGGGGAATTATCTTGTTGAAGCAGTTTCAATTCATCGACCGCAAATCCACGGGTATTCGAGGTGCAGCACAATGATTTTTTCCCTTCCATCGCTTGTGAATACACAGCGTGAGCTTGCTGCAAATGCGACATGCTTGTTGAGATTGCGTCCATACAATTCGGAGCAATTTTTTGAATTTCGGGCAAAATGAGATTACGAATCTTGTTTCGCACATAATTGTTGCTCAAATTCGTGGAATCAACACGATAGCGCAACTGTCGAAGTTTGGCAAAAGTTTCAATTTCGACACGCGAAACGTTAAGCATCGGTCGAACCACATTTCCGTGAGTCATAGGAATCCCTGTCAAACCCTTCAGCCCTGCAGAGCGGAGAAGATTTATGAAAAATGTTTCCACGCTGTCGTTTTGGTTATGAGCTATTGCAACTTTAGTGTATCCATTTAGGCGACACACGGTTTCAAACCATTCGTATCGCAAGTCGCGAGCCGCCATTTCAATTGAAATCTTCCTTTCCGAAGCCGTTTTCTTCGTATCAAACGAACAAACATGAATCGGAATTTTTTTCGCATTAGCATAGGCAACCACAAAATCTTGGTCGCCATCGGATTCGTCACCCCGCAAGTTGAAATTACAGTGCGCAATAGCAACGGAATAACCCAATTCATACAAACTTTGGATTAACGTCATTGAATCAATACCGCCACTCACGCCAACCAAAATCGTATCATCTTTTGTAAATAAATGATTCGTTTCAATTGTTGATTGTATTTTTTGTATAAATTCCGTATCTATCACTGTTTCAACGATTTATAATCAGGAATATCTTCTAAGAACGCATACGTCTTGTGTTCAGAATCTATTTTACAAATATAATGTTCCAGACCATTTGTTACCAATAAATACTGCGATTTCAGCAAGATATTATATTGTGCGATTTGGTCAAACACCGCCTGCGTGATTTTCACCTCGGGTGCCTTGCATTCCACCACCAAGACCACATTACCTTGAGAATCGTAACAAACAATGTCGGCGCGTCTTTTCATAGTCTGGATTTCCATACCAACCTCAACGCCCATCAACGATGCAGGAAATTGTTTTTTTTCCAGCAAAAAATGTACGGCATGTTGCCGAACCCATTCCTCAGGAGTTAGTTTCACCCATTTTTTACGAATCACATCGTAAATGGTGACAAACTCCTTCCCTTTTTGTACACGGACATCAAACGATGGGAAATTCAACTCGTACATTTTCTTTGTTTTTAGCAAATGTACGGAAACCAAACAAAAAATGGCAAGAAAATTCACATCTTCTTTTGTGATTCGACATTCGTCGCGGTCAAGATTTCTTATAGAGAAAAAACACTGTAGTTTTTCCGTGTAATGTTTCTATGCTATACTTGGTAAAGTATTTCTTGAGTTGCTTTGAAAGTTTCTTTGTGACAATATTTTCGTCCTGTATGGTGATTTGTCCTAATATGTATGTGCCTGTTACGAAAACATCCGTATAGGTTATGTCACATTCTTTTTCATCTATCATTATGGTACCATGCCCATTGGGGATATGCACTCCGGCAAAGGTAGTGTAGCCATTTTTCAGAATAAAATCCGCAAGAAAATCCGGATGTATTTCGAAAGCCTCGTAGAGCTGCGTTCTGTGATAGACCTCTGCCTTTTCTGCCTTCAGTATGCATTGCTTACCTCCGATTGCAGCAGTTGTAAAGCAGAAATCTCTTTGGTTCTCTAAATAAAAACCTTCATCACTACTTATACTAATCGGATTAACGCTTAGCAACAACCTTGCTCCTAATGACGTACCATTGTACGTCGCCAGTTTTTTATTCTTGCTGTCCCATTGTGCGAGAATATCTTTCGGAAAATCTATGGCAATTTGGCTAATGTCGATAGAAGCATCATAACTCATAAACATATAGCTTACAAACTCTTCAAATGCAAAGTTGTAGAGGAAAAATATATTGAATCTTCTTTCAAAATCTTTGTTTACCGATTCCAACTTGATTTTACCATAATTGAAATATTTCTTTGCCATAATGGAAACCATCTTGTCTTTATTCTTCTCAAAAGCATCGTACTGCTCTTCGGAGAGTGAATCGAGCTGGTGGATGTATTCTGGCAAAACAGTAATACCGTTGGATTGTAATAGTTTTTTCAAATGGTTATACCCTTTTTCTTCTGAAATGCCCTGAATTTTTGAAATAAAACGTGAGAACAACATAACGAATTCCAATGGCTCAAAAGTCTTGAACATTGAAATTGCCGCCGTAAAAAACGATGTTGCCTGATAGTCAAATGAATCCTCATCAAACTCATAATAATATGACATTTTGTTACCCATAACCATAAGACTTATGGCAGTTGAACTATACTGATTACGATTCAGACATGGATTGACAACAAATCTAAGACCATGAGTTGCCGGAGTTTCAAACCAGAGGGTATCGAAGGCAACGACATCCATTGCAACCCATCGTGAACCCATACCTCCATCTGTAGAAAATTTGTTATAACGTAACTTGTTGTATATATCTTCTTCAAAATGAATATATTTACTTGTTGCCTTACTAAAAGTTTTATAATCGGCAAGATTCTTTATCGCTGGGAAATAATGAGATCCCGACTTGCTTTTATAGTTCGTGGTACACTGACATTCAAGTTCTATAGGAGCGAGTATTTCATCACCGTGTTCATACTGTACCCTCTCAACCTCCTGTCCCGCCTTATTATATTGTATCCATACGCCATGCCGCTTGTCGTTGTAGTAGTTCCCTTTCCACAGAATGGATCCATCCTTGGCGTAAATAATCGCTTCGCCGTGTTTTTTCCCTGCCCGATACGTACACGTTGAAGAATGGTAGTGCTCTGTTTTATCGTAGCCCTTAATCAGACCCTCCACTATTCCATTGTTGTAGTGTGTATGATACAGAGTGTCGCCATTCACGGAAAACTGGTACAAATCGCCATTGTACTCATTGTTGGTATAGTTCGACACTTTTGCCAGATAGTATGTGCCGTCCAATTCCTTCCATTCTTTCATAACACCGTCCTTCTTCCCTTCGATACAATGTTGTTCAATAAGTTTTTTCCCCGAGGTTGACCATTCCTCGTATGTGCCGTTCACCAGACCGTTTTTAAGTTGAACCTTCTTTACTATTATACCATCGATACTCCGAACTATATAGTCGCCATCCAACAAATCGTTTCGAAAGTTCATTTCTATCCATACGTCGCCCGACGGGTAATACAGAGTCCATTTTCCCTCGCGTTTCCCGTTAATGGAATCGCCCACCTGTCTTATCTCGATTTTGCCGTTCTTGGGGTACATCCAGGTATATGGCACTTCTACAACAGGTTTTTTGTTTACTCTATATTCATTTCGTTTTATTTCTCCGTTTTCAAAATAAATATATGCCGAAGTATCGTTATCGCCATAACAAATATTAAATAGAGTTCCATCCTTCCTCCAGTTTATGGAAAACACATCGCTTCGTAATTCAGTACAAACCCCATTATCAGCATATTTTGCTGTTAATTTTACATTCTCGTACGAAACATATTCGAGGGTTCCTTTTCTATAATATTCTTTTCTTTCTCCGTAATTCCAATAACCGTTATAATAGTATTTTACAGACTTCAACGTATCTTTTGCATAATACACATATTCCCATCCCTCGAGCTTGCCGTTCTTGTACATCTTCTTTTCTTTAAGGGATCCATCGGAAAAGTATTCAAAATATTCGCCGTCCAAAACATCATTTTTATACGATGCCTGCTTAATAAGTGTTCCGTTCTCGCTCCAAAACCTCCACGTGCTGTCTTTCATGCAAAGGTTCATCCTGCCCTCGGCGCGCTTGTTCCCGTTCTCGTGCCATTCGGTGTATTTACCGTCAATAAAGCCATCGGTAAAATGAGCACGTATTTGAGGATTCCCGTTGAAGTAGTAAGATTCGTAATCGCCCACGGGAACTCCGTTTTTATATTCAATTTTGAACCAAAGTTTGTTATTGGTGTAATAATCTTTCCAAACGCCCTGCGGACGATTGTCTTTGAGCGAATATTGAAGTTTGTTTGTAACACCGGTTGTGTTAAACGTAACGGTATCGTTTTCTATAACCTTTAGCATGTTATCAACACGTTGTCCTGCCTCGTTCCACCGGTACCAATATCTTTTCTTCCCTTCGTGAAAATATCCGTCAACTTCTCGTAATATGCCGTTCTCATGCCAAGCCACCACGTTTGTTCCACATCGAACTCTAGCAATGCTTCCGTCATCATAGAAACTTATATTCGGTAACCAATTTTTCAGTAATAGATTGTCGTCGTTATAGCTATATGAAATTCTAGAAAGATGTTCGTAAAGACAAGAATTTTCGTATGCTATTTCTTTTTTTGCCCGTGTTAAAAAATGTTCCAGCCACCAATTACAAGAACTATACTTTCTTTCAAACACAAATTTTGGATGCAGGTTATAATATGTTTCTTTCCAAAGGCAACCTCCATTGTAATTTTTTTCTACCTTAACAACTCCATTTTCATATACGATTTCTTCTTCAATATCGCCGTTTTCGTTCCATGTGGTCCACGTGCCGTCTTTGTTGCCATCAATCAGAGTACCTTCTTGTTTCTTATTGCCATTGGGATAGGTATATGAAACCTTTTTTTGTGCATAACAGACGGTTGAAACAGTCAACAGTAGCGATAGGAAGGAGAGGATAATTCGTTTCATTCTGTTACAAAATACGTGTGATGCAAAGATTATTTGACTTTATGTTCCGCAAGAAACAATAGTTGTTGCTCAATGACTTCGGTCTTTTTCATCTCAAATCCTGCTGCCCGGGCAACTTGTATCGGGTTGGAATACATGGTGCGAATCTCCATAGGCCGACGGGCATCGTAGTCCAGTTTCATACTTGGTGAATATGGCGTCATCTTCTCGGTCATCGCAATCATTTTTTCCACGAACGTGTCCGAAATGGATGCTCCGCACACTCTTCCAGCCGTAACCACTTCGTTCATTATATCAATGACGAGTTTCCGCGTCGAAGGATTAAACGTCAATTCATTTGTGGCAGCGTTCAAAATAACCGTCAGACCGTTGTAGGGGATATTCCACACAAGTTTTTTCCAACGGACCGAATTCAAATCATCTGCATACGTAACCGACACCCCGGCAGAGATAAAATCCTCGGCGACTTGTTTCAAGACCTTGCCACTGTCACCACAATACGGGGCAATGGTCAATGCTCCATATTCGGCATGGTGAATATGTCCGGGTCCGACTTTCGTAGTACAGATAAATGCCGTGGCACCTGCTATTGTCGTGTCGGGCAATGCCTGCGAAAGTTCGTATTCTATGTTCAACCCGTTCTGTACAAGAACGACAACAGAATTCTCGTGCAATATGGGTGGCAAAATGTCTTTAAGCATAGCGTTGTTGGTTGTTTTCATACACACCAGAACAACGTCGCACTTCGGCATATCATGTGAATCCTTGTATGCCGACACCGTTTTCAAATGAAAATCACCCCGTACGGAATCAATTTTCAACCCATTCTGTAATACATATTCATAATCGGAATGCAGTAAAAAATGGACTGGGTGTCCGGCTTTTGCCAAACACCCTCCATAATATCCGCCTATGCCACCCGTACCTACAACGGCATATGTCAAATTCATTTCGTTATCGTATCACTACACGTTGTGCAATATTAGCAACTTTCACTATATAAAGTCCTGTACGTTCGACAAAAATCTCATTTTCCGACACGGCATTCATTCCGTCTTTGCTAATGCAACGTCCACTGATGTCGAATATCTGAACATCGTGAATATCGGCATTCTCAACTACGACTATGTGAGATTTTGTATAGATAATCACCTGATTTTCTGCAACATCATCAACAGAAACATTGTCAGGAATCTTCGAATTGATATATGCATCTATCGCATTACGCAACACAACTACCTGAATATCAACGTCTTCTTGACGAGGGTTATCCTTTGCATAAATCTCGTTTGCCGAGATACGGGCAGAGAACAAATCCATATATTCCAAATATGGATATTGTCCCGGTTTGTCGCCCGGACTTGTGGTATTCAACAAATTCGTGGCAATAGCGATAATTTCTTCCAATTTTGATTTGTCAACCGTAATTGGATTTGCCGATGCCAAGAATGCTTCAATAGCATTTGTCAAAATCGTAACTTGATTATCAACAACCTCCTGTATTGTAGCCATCTCATATGTTTGTTGAGCTTCGTTGATAGCAGATTGGAATGTTGCAACGGCAGCAATAGGATATTGACCTGAGCCATCGCCCATATTTCCATTTGCGCGTGCCATTGTTGAATTTGCCTTCGCAATTGTCATTACCAAAACTGACTTGTCCGCGGTTATCACCAAAGACTGGAACAATTCTATTGCTTCTTGTAGATTCTCAACGGCAATATTCAAGTCGATTTGCGTCAAAGAAACAGTTTCGTACACTGCTTTTGCTTCATTTATCGCATTCTGCAACACTATCTTAGAACCGAAAGGATACTGTCCTTTATTTTGTCCTTCAACCGCACCTGAGTATAATGAGTTTGCGGTGGCGATAGTTGTTGCCAACGTCGTTCTGTCAAGTCTTTCAAGAGCATTTATGGCATTTCCCAACGTCGTATTCGCATTATTTACAATTTGTTGTTGTTCTTCAAACAGATTTCTATCAACAGCATTAGCCTGTGCCAAGGCTTGTTGCAAAGCAATCCACGTATTCACAGCATAATCTGCCTCACGCAAATTAGCCACCGAAGCAATTGTTCTGTCAAGTTCGGTGTAAGATGCCTTACCTTTTTCCGTATAGATAGCCGTAATCGTCACGTTTGAAACAACATTCTCGTATGAACCGTTCCATCCGTCGAAAACATAGCCCTCACGAGTAGGATTAGTAGGAGCAGTAGCCGAAGCACCATATTCTACCGTCTGATCTGACAAGATAGAATTATTCCAATCGACAAATTTCACGGTAAACGTTTTCACAGTGAAAATAGCCGTGATTGTCATATCCTTCGTTACCGAAGAGAAATCCTGATCCCAGTGATCGAAGTTATATCCAAGTTTCACTGGAGTGCTTGGTGCAACAGCAGCAGCATTTTGAGTAACTTCCTGCGTTGAAACCACTTCACCGTCAACCACAAATTTTACGGTATATGTTTGAAATACCAACGCTCCGATAGCGGCATTCAACGCCGTAGTTGCCTGGTCAATTTCCGACTGATTTTCAGCGAGCAGATTTCTGTCAACTGCTTCTGCCGAAGCCAATGCAGATTGTAACACATTCCAACTATCGCTGGTGTAATCTGCCTGAATTTTTGCCTTCGCAACTGCAATTGCTTGGTCAAGAGCGGTGTAATTTGCCTTGCTCAACTCGATATAATTTGCAACCACAATAGCATCGGCAGCCACATTTTGATACGTTCCGACCCATTCTTGGAATACATATCCTTCACGTGTCGGAGCTGACGGTGGAACGGCATTATTTCCGTACTCAATTATTTGAACGTTCAATTCTGTTCCATCCCAGTCAACAAACTTAATCGTAAACGTCTTGACTGCAAATTCGGCAACAACCGTCACATCGGCTGTCACATTCGTATAATCGCCATTCCAAGCGACGAAATCATATCCTTCTTTCGTCGGTGTTACCGGAGCAGTTGCATTCTTGCCATACTCTACCGTTTGCGAAGAAACCTCAATGCCATCAACTGTAAATGTCACCGTGAATGTCTTTACAACAAGACCACTCATTGCCGATGTCAGTGCCGACGTCGCAACATCAACAATATTCTGGTCTGCGACAAACAAGTTTCTGTCAACTGCCTTGGCTGCCGTCAATGCAGAGGCAACTGCACTCCACGTAGATTCTGTATATTTTGTTTGCGTCAATGCTTCTGCAGCAAGTATCGCATTATCAAGTTCCGTATATACAGCCTTGCCGTTTTCGGTGTAACTTGCCCGAATCGTTACATCGGCAGTAACATTTTCGTAAGAACCGTTCCAGCCAGAGAATGTGAAGCCTTCAACTTCTGGTGCTTCAGGAGCCGTTGCTGACTCGCCTTTCTTCACTGTCTGTTTCTTTAATTCATTTCCTTCCTTACCAAGGAACGTTACCGTATAAGTTTGTTCTACCAATGCGCTCATTGCCGACGTCAACGCTTCGGTTGCAGCATCTACTACAGACTGACTTTCAGCATACAAATCTTTATCCACTGCTTTTGCTGCCGTCAACGCTGTTTGCAATGCCGACCACGATTCTGCCGTGTAATCATCTTCTGTCAGAGCTTCTGCCTGAGCAATTGCAGCATTCAATTCCGTGTAGTCTGCCTTGCCGTGTTCCGTGTATTGAGCGGTAACAGTCACATCGGCTGTCACATTTTCGTAAGAACCGCTCCAGCCAGAGAATGTAAAGCCTTCAATTTCTGGTGCTTCAGGTGCCGTTGCTGACTCGCCTTTCTTCACCGTTTGCTTCTTCAATTCATTGCCATCTTTACCAAGGAACGTTACCGTATAGGTTTGTTCTACAAGTGCGTTGATTGCCGATGTCAATGCTTCGGTTGCAGCATCTACTACAGACTGACTTTCAGCATACAAATCTTTGTCTACTGCTTTTGCTGCCGTCAACGCCGTTTGCAATGCCGACCACGATTCTGCCGTGTAGTCATCTTCTGTCAGAGCTTCTGCCTGAGCAATTGCAGCATTCAATGCCGTGTAGTCAGCCTTGCCGTGTTCTGTATATTGAGCGGTAATTGTCACATCGGCTGTCACATTTTCGTAAGAACCGCTCCAGCCAGAGAATGTAAAGCCTTCAAGTTCTGGTGCTTCAGGAGCCGTCGCTGACTCGCCTTTCTTCACCGTCTGTTGCTTCAATTCGTTTCCATCTTTGTCGAGGAACGTTACAGTGAACGTTTTTTCTACCAATGCGTCAATTGCCGATGTCAACGCCTCGGTTGCAGCATCTACTACAGACTGACTTTCAGCATACAAATCTTTATCTACTGCTTTTGCTGCCGTCAAGGCTGTTTGCAATGCAGACCAAGAATCTTCGGTGAAATCACTTTCTGTCTTACCTTCAGCAAGCTCGATTGCTGCATTCAAGGCTGTGTAGTCTGCCTTGCCATTTTCTGTATAAACAGCGGTTACAGTCAAGTCCGATGTAACATTTGAGAAATCAGTATCCCATTCTTTGAACGTATAATTTTCTCTTGTAGGAGTTGTTGGAGACGTAGCATACTTACCCGATTCAACTTCCTCTGTTTTCAGTGTTGTACCATCATAATCGACGAATGTCACTGTGTACGTTACAATTGCAGCAGCATCAGCGTGTAAGTACAATACCACAACGCTATCGCAGTTATGCGATGAAGTTACCGTAATTTCTTGTTCAGAATCTCCTTCGACAGACGGAGTTACAGAAAATCCGTTCTTAGCATACAACGTTCCTACCGTAGTCGTATCATAAATCTTCGTGCGATTATCCCAACCACCCATATCGCTCAGAGTAATTACGCGGGAATCGTTCATTATTGTATTCCAATCCGATGCTGTATTATGATTGCTTGATGTTACATAATCGCCATACCACGGCATAAACCATGACCACATAGCGTCGTCATTATCCATATTTTCCGGATATGGAACAGCTCCATTTTCTGCCAACGTAACCAATTTCTTTCCATTCGTTTGCTTTGCAAGTGCTTCAAAATCACAGACTAATGATGAATGATTGTACGTTGAACCCTCGGAATAATAGAAGTCACGTCCAACAACGTCAACATATTCATCGCCTGGATACCAATCTGCATCGGTTCCGTCGGAGTTCCATACCCAAATCAAGTTGTGAATTTGATGATAGTTAACCAAACGGTCGAACAATAATTTGTACAATTGTTTGTATGGTTCAGCACCTTGGGCACCCCACCAGAACCATTTTCCACTGGCTTCGTGAATTGGACGCCACAAAATTGTGACGCCAGCGCATTGCAATTCTTCCAAATATCCAGCAATGATGTCGATATCCTTTATCATATTCTTATACTCGGTAGAATTTGTGTTCCACGCAGTATAAGATGTATTTGCGAATGCCTTTGTCAGGTCAAATGACGTTTCGCTCGTGTTGAAACTATCATTATTTTGGTTCGGGTCTCTCCAGTGCCAAGAGAAGGTTGGAATGCCACCTGCATTCCACAACTCTTCAGCCATTGCAATAGCAGCTTGCGTATAAGATTGTTGCCAATCATTCGTAGAATTTTTTCCTGTGCTGTGCATAAAGTCAAACCCAACAAGAGCAGGAGTTTTACCACTCTTACTATTAATATATGAGACTTCTGACTGACTTGCCAACGGCAATGTATTGCTACCATTAAGAAGGTCGAGCGTCATCACGCCACTGATAGTTTTCTTGCCGAAATTATCTTTCAAGAACTCATATACTTCAACCGTTGCTGGCTGTGGATTTGGCGTAACAAGAGCTTCGTCAATGTTGAATTGTGTTCTTTCGTACGATGATATTTCCAAATAATCAATAGCAACATAGCCCCATGACTTAGTTAGTGCAATGGTATTGGAACCTTCGTTAAGCATTACGTATGCCTCAACCGTTGCAAAAGTCGGGTCACTTGAACCAGATTTATTGAATCCGACCGTGCCGACTTGCGAACCGTTCACCGACAAATATTGTGCTTTATAATCTTCGGTCAATGAATATGCGAATTTTGCGGTGTACATACCAGCAGACGCAACATTTACCGTAAACGTAAGTGAGCCCTCGTTCATTCTTACATATTTGCCACCCGAAGCATTCGCATTGGTAACGGTCTGTGTATTATTATTTTGTGCATTTTCAGCTTCGTATTTTGAACCTGCATCTTTCTTATTATACGTTGCCTTTACGGTCAAATCCGAAGTCACGTTTGTAAATTCCGTATCCCAGCCCACAAAGGTGTATCCTTCACGTGTTGGATTTGCAGGAGCTTGAGCAGCACCACCTTTCTTAATTATTTGAGCGTTGCCGATAGGTGTATCGTCCCAGTCAACAAATGTTACTGTGAACGTAATTTCCTGCAATGCTGCTATTGCCGACGTTAGAGCCGACGTCGCCGCATCAACAATAGCTTGGTCTTCCACATACAAGTCTGCATCAACGGCTTTTGCCGCCGTCAATGCCGTTTGCAATGCCGACCATGTTGCCGCAGTGTAATCATCTTCTGTCAAAGCATCTGCTTGTGCTATTGCTGCATTCAAAGCATTATAGTCCGCCTTGGCATTTTCCTCATACACCGCTTTTACCGTCAAGTCTGCCTTCACGTTTGAAAAATCGGTATCCCATTGTTTGAATGTATAATGTTCGCGTGTTGGTTCAGTTGGAGCAGTTGCTGCCTGTCCATATTCAACCGTTTGTGCTGTACCAATTGGACTATCGTCATAGTCAACGAAAGAAACCGTAAATGTCTTAATTGTGTATGTGGCCTTTACCGTTAGATCAGACGTTACGTTGCTGAAATCGGTGTCCCAGCCAGCGAAATCATATCCTTCGCGAGTTGGGTCGTCAGGTGCAGTTGCCGCTTCGCCTGCCGCAACTTCTTCCGTTTTAAGAACTTCGTCATTGTAATCAACAAATGTCACCGTGTAATTTGAACTTGCCTCAATTGTAATTGTCACATCGTAAATCTTACAATCAATCAAGGTCTTGAATGTCGTATCTTTGCTATATTGTTCACCATTGAATTCAATAGGAGCAGGACCGCTCAGATTTTCCTCAACAACTTCAGGACACGGTTTGTAAATCTTGAAATAGCCCGAAGCGTGGAGCATCGACAAGTAATACACCATACCATTATAATAGCGCCATTGACCCGTCGGAAGATTTGTGTCCCACATTTTTTGTAGCACGCTTTTAGCCAGGGCATCATTGTTT
>JAEEGL011090193.1_pt1 | contig 23774 bp, 20 predicted proteins | sample 9134231 | NCBI WGS metagenome assembly JAEEGL01 (sample SAMN16246548, study PRJNA631951) | gut metagenome | biome: gut microbiome; feature: rumen; material: fiber-attached | host: Bos | place: Iran: Karaj | collected 2018-10 | reverse complement strand
GTCCTAAGGCGATTAAAAGTATTGCGGCTTTTTGTACGCCATTAAGCTCTTCTGCTGCCATAACCTTATCCCCAATCCTCGTTTAGCCAATCTCGTAAAAGTTGAGCTACAGCCTCCGGCTTTTCGTCTACAAACTTTTCGATTAGTATGCGGGCCTCGGATTTCTCCGTGTAGCCAATATCTTCAAGCTCCTCTTCCTCCTCTTCTTGAGTAGAAGCAATAAGATCATCAATTGTAAGTTCCTGCTCCACTGGCTCTTCTTCCTCGGTCTTGAGACTTCTGAATACAACAAAGCCAAGCATTGCAAAGATAAGAAATGCAAGAACAATCTGTAAAATATCAGTGATGTTAATTCCAGAACCCTCAGAATACTGGAACATTGGAATCTCATAAGCAACGACAGTAACATTTGCCGTTGGGAAGCCTGTAGTCTTTGCCACTACATCAATAATATCATCGCTAACTTCCATCTGAACAGGATCAGAATTTGCCTTTACAAATTCATCAAAGGTCTGTCCCAGCTCATCTAATGTGCCATCAGATTCCATCTTGTCCTGATTATAAATAGCGTAGGTTCTACAAGTAACAGAAATTGTAGAATCATCCAAGCTTCTCTTGCCTACCTCATCCTTGTGAGTAGTAATTGTCTCATCAGGGAGATAATCCTTTTCAAATTCTTCTGTGGAAGATGAAGTCACATTACCGTCTTCAGTAACGTATGTTGTGTCATCATCATTCGAGTCAGTGCCAGGTACACCACCGCTTCCACCAGTAGAGCTTGAGTTGGAGCCTGATTCCCAATCAAGATAACCCTCTGTACGACCCTCATCGATGGAATAATCATAGGAAACCCAGCTATTCTCGTCAAAATTCATGGAAAGGTTTACACCAACAGAAACAGTGTCATAGAGATTTGTCCCCTCGAGAACAGTTTCAACTCGACTCGCAATCTCATTCTTTGCTTTTTCTCTAATATCCTGATAAACCCCAGCCTGACCTTGAACAGTATCAGCAGAAGGACCAGGATAAAGAAGATTTCCATCAGTATCCATAATGGTAATGTTATCAATTGTTTCATTACCAAGATTTGTAGCCATGTATTTAGCGAGGCCAGCTGCCGCTTCCTCATCCATCGGTGCCGAAAGCTTTAACATAACCGATGCCCATCCTGGCTCCTGATGAGAAATCAATGTACCATCTTCATCTGGAAGATTAAGTGTAACTTCAGCCGTCTCAACCATAGAAAGAGACTCTATGCTTTTCGCAAACTTTTCTTCTAGGTATAACTTATATTTCTTTTGTTTATCCGCTTCTGTTGTTGAGAAGCTGCCATCAATGGCATCATTAATGGTATAGCCAGAACTTGGTATAGAATTCGAACCTAATAAGATATTTGCGGTAGCCTCATCCTTTTCATTTATGTAAAAGGTATAGCCATCATCGCTAGTCTCGAAGGAAATTTCATTTTCCTCAAGAAGGGTCTTTACAGCAGCAGCCTGAACCCCGTCTTCACATTGAACCAGCTGTATAATTGTTGGCCTCGTAATAATAACCGCCAAAATAATAAAAGACACAATTACAACAGCAGTAATTGAAACAATTAAAACCTGCTGTCGTCTTGTGAACTTTCTCCACCACTCTAATATGCGATTCAGAATAGCTTGAATTTGTTCTGGCATATTTACTCCCCCTTAATCCTAGTAATAACAAGGACAAAGTGCCATGGAAAAATTGCCTGCGGCAATGGCACTTTTAAACAATGTTAAAGTGCCATGGAAAAATTGCCTGCGGCAATGGGCACTTTAAAACAACGTTAAAGCGCCATTGAAGATTGCCTGCGGCAATAGGCGCTTTTAAGCATACTTTTTACTGCTACGCAGATAAAAAGCATGCTATACTTGCATCTGCATAATCTGCTGATAAGCCTCGAGAACTCTATCTCGAATTGTTACTGTGTACTGCAATGCAATATTTGCTTTTTGTTCTGCAACCATTAAATCGTGGGTGTTATCTGTCTCTCCAAGTTGGAAAGCCACCTGCTCTTTATTAGCATTCTTTACCGCCAGATTTGTATCTTCCAAAAGAGACATGACAGAATTAAGCATGCTTTGAAATCCTTCATCAGCATTAACTTTTGTCTCTGTAGAAGTTACAGGTGTAGAACCATATAAGCTTTGAATTGTACTAACATCCATCTAATAATCCCCCAACATCAGCCTTGTCCAACTGAAATACCAGATGAAGCCATAGATTTAATCGCTGCAAAAGCAGTTACATTTGCTTCATATGAACGACTAGCGTCAATCAAATTAGTCATCTCTGTAACTGTATTTACATTTGGATATCGAACATAACCATTCTCATCAGCATCGGGATGAGAAGGATCATATTCCATTATGAAATCAGTGTCGTAATCCTCAGAAACCTTTGACACCTTTACACCATTTCCCTTATACTCATATGCTTTTTTTGTATCTTTAAGTACATTTCTAAAGGATGGAAGTCCTGCATTTAATTGTTTTTCCGTAAAAGTAACGATTTTTCTTCTGTAAGGTCCTCCATTTTCAGTTCTAGTAGTACTAACATTTGCAATATTCTCAGCAATAATGTCCATTCTAAAACGCTGAGCTGTCATGCCAGATGCTGCAATATCAAAAGGTTGAAATAATCCCATACAAATACCTCCTAACTATGCAAAAAAACTACTTGGAAATTACCATCTTGAAACGTCCAAACTCATTACTCATGCTAGTAGTTAACGCCTGGTATCTAAGTTGCTCAGAAGCCAGTTCAACGTTTTCAGTATCCATATCAACATTATTTCCGTCTAGCCTATAGGAGTAGTTTTCATAATCGGTATATTGAATTCCCTCAACATGATGTCCATCATCATCAAGAGCATTCACAGCCCTATCAAGAGTAGGCTTGTGGGTGCCCAGCAATTCCTTCTTAAGGATGCTATCAAATTCGATATCCTGTCTTTTATATCCAGGCGTATCATCATTAGCCATGTTGTTCAAAATTAGTGTCTGTCTCTTCCAGCTAACATCTGCTGTATTATCAAGTAAATTGATATATCCAAAGGCATCAGAACTAATCATACTTAAACTCCTCCTAGATTACTTTTAATTATAAGTTAAGTTGTATAAAAAACAAAGTATTTTTTCACATTATATTGTGTAAATTTAAAATAGTATACACAATAAATAGTGGAACTATAATTTATTTCGGCAGTTTAGAGTACATTTATAACTATAATAAGGGATTTGTGTGTAAAAGTTATGAAAAGTAATGATTTTTATAGAGAAAATACTAATAATTTATAAAAAAGAGACCTTACAAAGAAGGTCTCAATACTCATTTAAAATTTATTTATTTTTCTTGATTTCATCAAGCTCGTCGAATACAACATCATTAAGAACCTTGATGTATGTACCCTTCATACCAGATGAACGAGACTCGATAACACCAGCAGACTCAAACTTGCGAAGAGCATTTACGATAACTGAACGTGTAATACCAACTCTGTCAGCAATCTTTGATGCAACAAGAACACCCTCGTTACCATCTAACTCATCAAAGATATGAATAATAGCCTCAAGCTCTGAGTATGAAAGAGTTGAAATAGCACTCTTTACAACCTGGAGCTTACGATTCTCTTCTGCTGACTCTTCGTTTACAGAACGCATCATCTCAAGTCCTACAACTGTTGTACCATACTCTGTAAGGATGATGTCATCAATATCATACTGCTTGTCAAATCTGTAAACAAACAATGTACCAAGACGCTCACCAGCGATATCGATTGGTGCAATAATTGCAGAATACATATCAATATCACTCTTTTCAAAACCAAGAGTCTTTAAGTTTACATTTTCCTTTGTTGAAAGAATTGACAACAATCTCTCGTTTAATAATGGATCAATAAATCCGCCAACCTCATCAACAATAAGCTCGCCGATTTCAGTTGTGTTTGGTAAATGAGAAAGTCCTAAAACTTTACCCTTCTTAGAAATAACAAGGACTGAAGAATCTAAGATTTCAGTCAAAACTGAACAAATATCATTAAATACTACTTTTGAAGAGTTGTTGTTATGAAGAAGCTTTCCAATCTTTCTTGTCTTATCTAGTAACTGTACACTCATTTAAAATTTATTCCTCCTAATAATTAAACAAAATTGTTTCAAACTCCTCATACACAGTATTCCCCTCGTTCCAAAAGGAACCCACTAAATAAATTAATATTTGAAATTATAGCATCTATTTAAGAAAATTTCAATAAAATTCAGACTATTTGTTTCGTTGTATGCATTTTAAAACAGTTGTTTATTTATCCGCGTCTTTATTGACACTTTGAACAAATCTGCATTCATCATTTGCACAAACAAGCTTATTGCCCTTTTCTACCATGTAAGTACCGCACTTAGGGCACTTTTCTGTAGTAGGTCTTGACCAGCTAACAAAATCACAATCTGGATGGTTAGAGCAACCAAAGAACTTACGTCCTTTTTGCGATTTTCTAATAACTATATCACCACCACACTTAGGGCAAGGGATGCCAATCTTTTCAAGGAAAGGCTTTGTATTTCTGCACTCTGGGAAGCCTGGACAAGCCAAGAACTTTCCATGAGGGCCAAACTTGATAACCATGTTGCGACCACATTCTTCGCAGATGATATCTGTAACCTCATCATGGATTTCAATCTTTGCCAGTTCCTCTTCAGCAACACTAACCGCCTTTTCAAGGTCAGGATAGAAGTTTCTGACAACAGATTTCCATTCTACAGAACCTTCCTCTACTCCGTCAAGTAATAATTCCAAATTTGCAGTAAACTTATCATCAACTATTATCGGGAACGAATCCACCATAATAGAATTTACTACTTCACCAAGCTCAGTAACAAAAAGGTTTCTTGCCTCTTTTGTAATATAATGACGCTTTAAAAGCGTTGTTATTGTAGGCGAATAAGTACTTGGTCTACCAATGCCCAACTCCTCAAGTGTCTTTACAAGAGATGCTTCTGTAAAGTGAGGTGAAGGCTGAGTAAAATGCTGTTTCTCATCAAAGCTATTGAATGTAAGCTTTGTATCCTCTGTAAGCTTTGAAAGCGGATGTGTCTTTGCCTCAGCTTCATCATCTGCAGAAACATAAATCATCATGAAACCGTCAAATTTAATTGAAGAATCCGATGCAGTAAACACTTGATTCTTAGCTTGAACATTGAGGGAAATTGTATCATAAACTGCATTTGCCATTTGACTTGCCACAAATCTCTTCCATACCAACTGATATAGTCTAAACTGATCTCTAGTAAGAGAATCCTTTATTTCAGATGGTACTAATTCAATGTTGGCTGGTCTAATCGCTTCATGAGCATCCTGAACCTTACCAGAGTTTTTCTTTGAGCTAGGAAGTGGAGCTGATAAATACTCGTCACCGTAATTTCCAGTGATAAAGCTCTCAGCTGCGGCTCTTGCCTCATCAGAAACTCTTGTCGAATCAGTTCTCAGATAGGTAATAAGACCGATTGTTCCATGGCCCTTTACACTAACACCTTCATATAACTGCTGTGCAACGCTCATTGTCTTCTGAATAGAAAAATTAAGAGCCTTTGATGCTTCTTGCTGCATAGTAGATGTAGTAAATGGAAGTGGCGCCTTCTTTTCTCTTGTGCCACGCTTTATTGAGCTGATAGAAAACTCTGCATTCTTTAGCTCAGCCATAATCTTGTCCAAGCTTTCCTTGTCAGAGATATCCTTTTTGCCACTTGTATCACCATAATATTTTGCAACTATTGGCTTCTTTGCTCCAGCAGTATCAAGTAATACATCTAATGTGTAGTACTCCTGAGGAATAAACTGCTCAATTTCCTTTTCTCTATCGCAAATTATACGAAGTGCTACAGATTGAACACGACCTGCAGAAAGGCCTCTTTTAACTTTTGCCCAAAGAAGTGGTGAAATCTTGTAACCAACCATTCTGTCAAGCATTCTTCTAGCCTGCTGAGCATCGACTAAGTCCATATCGATTTCTCTAGGATTCTTAAGAGAATTCTTTACAGCAGTCTTTGTAATTTCGTTGAAGGTAATTCTGTAAACCTTTTTGCCTTCAAGGTTGAGGGCGTGAGTAAGATGCCATGAAATGGCTTCTCCCTCACGGTCGGGATCAGTTGCAAGATATATTTTGTCTGCTTTTTTAACTTCTTTACGAAGCGCAGCTAATAATTCACCTTTACCGCGAATTGTAATATATTTAGGTTCAAAATCATTCTCAGGATCAAAACCAAGCTGACTTTTTGGCATATCACGAACATGTCCTTGTGAGGCCATAACCTCATAATTGCTTCCCAAGAACTTCTTAATGGTATGTACCTTTGCTGGCGACTCCACTATAACTAGATTTTTTGCCATTTAAAAATGCTCCTTAAATAAAATAATTTCAGCAACTTTATTCTCGTCGATAAGTCACATTAAATTAAAATCGGTTCTCACTATACAACATAAATTTTCTATTTTCAAGGTAAATTTCTGTTATTGCCGTAACAATTCATAAAAATTTCATCTGTATTTCACATAATTATTCTTGAAGACTTCATATATTAACCCCTGTTTTTCCAATGAATACACAACTGAAAGTAATGATAAATAATCGATATTACATTCCTCTACCAACGTTGCAATACTCTTTGGATATAAATCGAGCTTTTCAAAAATTTTACTTTCAATTGGATTCAATGCAATTTTTTCAGGAACCTTTCTTTCTATAGAAATATTTTTACCACACCGCTCCGCCAACTCTTTTACAAAATCATCTACGCTGTAGATTATTCCAGCTCCTTGAGAAATCAGCCTATTGCAACCAAGACTTAGTGAATCTCCTATTCGCCCAGGCACCACATATATATCCTTCCCCTGGTCTAATGCTAAATCTGCGGTAATAAGGGAGCCAGACTTTTCTCGAGCCTCAATCACTATTACAACATCAGATAGGGCTGATACTATCCTATTTCTCCTTGGAAAATTAGCAGCCAAAGGTGAGGTACCCATTTTATATTCTGAAATCACTGCACCGTTAATTATAATTTCCTCATAAAGCCTGTAATTTTCAGAGGGATAAATAACATCACAGCCACTGCCTAAAACCGCAACAGTCTTACCACCGCCATCCAAACAGCCTTTATGACTATAGGTATCAATTCCTCGGGCCATACCGCTAATTATGGTAAAACCTTCCTTTGCAAGTTTATTACTTAAATCATTCGCCACTTTCTTGCCGTAAGCACTACAACGCCTAGCACCAACAAGAGACACGCAGTTATTAAAATCAGGTAGCTTTCCATTATAAAAGAAACCATAAGCGCCATCATAAATGTTAATAAGCTTTTGAGGATAATTCTCGGATTCCATAGTAATAAATTCAAAAGGGGATTTGTAAAAAGCCTCATACTCTTTGAAAATATCATTATCCTCACGAGATGCGATAAAAGCATCAATCACATCCTCCTTCAGTATCTGAGAATCAAGCAATTCTTTTTTTGATGCATTATATATATTGAAAGAATTGTAAAAATACTCAATTAATTGGATTTTTCTAAGACTGCTTATTACATCATTACTTAGAAGCCAATATTGATAAACAAGCTGGTTCATTAAATAGTTACCTCCCAAAACTTTTTATCCACACCTCTATAAAGCAAGGCCTCCTGCAAATGATAAATCTTTATATTCTCACTAGCATCCATATCTGCAATAGTTCTAGCCACTCTTAGCACTTTGTGGTAGGTCCTGGCTGTAAGAGAATACTTTTCATACATCTCCTCCATGAAAATCTCTTCGTCCCGACCAAGCTTGCAGAATTTTTCCATTAAATTGTTTGGGATTTGACTATTGAACTTAAAACTATAATCCGTATATCGCTGAAGTTGAATCTCATGACAAGCAATCACCCGATTTCTTATAGCCTCAGAACTCTCATTATTTGCCTTTTGAGTTATTTGAGAATAATTCAGCGTAGGCGCTTCCACACAAATATCAATCCTATCCAATAATGGCTGCGAAATCTTTGCCAAATATCGTTGAATAGAAGCTCTAGAGCAATGACATTTATTAAGGTCGGGATAATAGCCACATGAGCAAGGATTCATGGCTGCAACAAGTACAAAATCCGCAGGAAAAGAGAAACTTCCCATTGCTCTTGCTATATTAACCTGCTTATCCTCCATTGGCTGTCTAAGAATCTCCAGTGTACTTTTATTAAATTCTGTCAACTCATCTAAAAATAGAATTCCGCTGTGCGCCAAAGAAATCTCCCCTGGCTTTGGAGTCTGACCTCCACCAACAAGTCCCTGTGGAGAAATAGTATGATGAGGATTTCTAAAAGGACGATTTTTCATAAGTCCTTTTCTCTCATCAAATATCCCTGCAACAGAGTATATTTTGGATAATTCCATTTGCTCATCAACATCCATTGGAGGTAGGATTGATGGAATGCATTTTGCCAGCATGGATTTGCCAGCACCAGGTGGTCCAATCATCAATAAATTATGCATACCAGAAATTGCTACCTCACAAGCTCTCCTCAAAGCATGCTGTCCGTTTATCATTTCAAAGTCATATTCTGTTTCTATAGGAAGCTTTACTGATGTCTCATCAAGAGGCTCCTGTTCATACTTGTTTTCATTTATTATTTGTATGACATCAGAAAGTCTTTCTGCTCCAATTGTAGTAATTCCAGTAATTAGTCTTGCCTCCAACAAATTTGCTTTTGGAACAATAACTATTTTGAGCCCTTTCTTCTTTGCTTCAGTCACCATTGGAAGCACACCGTTTATAGGCTGTATTTTCCCATCTAAGGATATTTCTCCCATCATGCATATTTTATCCAGCTCATCTGATTTCACTATGTCTATGGCCGATAATATAGCTATAGCAATAGGTAAATCAAATCCAGCCCCCGTTTTTTTGATACTTGCAGGTGAAAAATTAATGGTGATGCGCTTTACAGGAAGAACATAACCCTCATTCTTTAGAGCGGCCCTAACACGTTCCTTAGCTTCTTTAACCTCTGGTGAAAGGTGTCCCACCATTTCAAAAATGGGCATACCTTCAGAAATATCTGCCTCAACAGATATAATTTTAGAATCGATACCAAAAATGGTAGCGGTATTTACAATACTATACAATTAATCTCCTTGGGAATTAATAAAGAATGAATATTAATATAAGAAAAAAGACAAGAGCATATTATCATACTCTTGTCTGACCTGTAAACAATTATTATCTTATTCTCTCAACTAAGCCCAACTTTTTATGAACCTTGCGAAGTGTTTTATTTGCAAAATAAGATGCCTTCTCTGCATTTTCCTTGATGCACTCATCTATAAAGGTCTTATCTTTTTCAAGCTCTGCACAACGAACGTGGAATGGTTCTAACATATCTGCTACAGCCTCACCAACAGCCAACTTGAAATCTCCGTAACCCTTTCCTTCAAATTCCTTTGCTACCTCATCCATAGTCTTGTCTGTAACAACACCATAAATTTCCATAAGGTTTGATACACCTGGCTTATTTTCAACGTCGTAGCGTACCTCTGCATCAGAATCAGTAACAGCCTTTTTAAACTTGCGAATAATAGTATCCTTATCATCAACAAGATAGATTGTGGCATTAACATTCTCATCTGACTTAGACATCTTCTTAGTTGGCTCAACTAAAGACATGATGCGGGCGCCAGCCTTAGGAAAATATCCCTCAGGTATTGTAAATACATCTCCATAAATATTATTAAAACGCTCTGCCACATCTCGGCAAATCTCAAGATGCTGCTTTTGATCAGAACCAATTGGTACTAAATCTGCCTGATATAACAGAATATCAGCAGCCATAAGTGCAGGATATGTAAATAAACCTGCGTTAATATTATCAGCATGCTTTGCTGATTTGTCCTTGAACTGAGTCATTCGATTAAGCTCGCCCATGTATGTAAAGCAATCTAAAACCCAACCAAGCTCTGCATGTGCTGGCACATGAGACTGAAAATAAATGCAATTTTTCTTTGGGTCAAGACCTGCTGCCACGTACTGAGTATATATACGTCTTGCATTTTGCTTGAATTCTGTAGGATTCTGTCTAACTGTAAGAGAATGCAAATCCATTACTCCAAAAAAGCAATCGTAATCCTCGTGTAAATTAACCCAGTTTTTAAGGGCTCCAATATAATTTCCAATGGTAAGCTTACCTGTAGCCTGCATACCTGAATATAAAACTTTTCTTTCTTTTTCCATAGTACTTATTCTCCTGCTATCGTTTATTATGTAAAATTTCTTTGCGAATGTATTGATTTGTGGCCTTTTCTCCATGCTCCGCAAGATATGTCAGCATGTCCTCTAAAAGCTTTGCCGTATTTTCATGCATCATGTATTTTCCTTTGCCACGATTGTAGTACTCAAGGGCACTTTCTTGAGTGTATTTTTCCTTTTGGTAAATCTTGCATGCTGCAACTCTATCGCAGTACATTTCAACCACATATCTAACAGGCATTTCCATGCCAGTAATTGCGTGATTGCCGCTAAGACTATAGTCTATCCAATATTCAAAATGATGTTTATTTCTGCCCTTGTGATGAAGCCATGCCAGCGAAACTCCATTTGCCACCCTCTCGGCATCATTTGGGCTTTTAAATCCTTGGTAATACTTCGCTCCCACAGAAAACTCTGTCCATGAATACTTTGACAAATCATGAAGCAGTCCCTGCTTATACAAGCCAACTGCAAAACATAACTTCATTACTAGATGTCTGTGTCGAGTAATTGTAATAAAATGTTTTAAAGCCTTCAATTAACTATAACTCCTAATAATTACTTCTTATCAACCTTTATGCCTACAAGCACAGTGATGGAGCTACCAGGTACAATAATTGACTGCTGGTCATGGATAGGCTTTGGTTTAAAATCGCTTTTATCTGTAAAATCAGCGGTATTGAAGCATAAACGCCATCGTTTTCCTGGCGACAATAAAGGAAGTGCCATGCTAACTTCGTCGTAATGGAAGTTGTAGCAAACAAAAACCTCTTCTTTTTCATTTGCATATGCGCCATTATACAAAACTCCAAGAGCCTTTTGCTCCTCACCAATGGACATCATCCAAGGCTCCGAACCATGGAATGACATATCTGGAAGTCCTAAATGCTTGTAATCATTCATCAAAAATGGAGCTTCAGGCCTCAAGCATTTATGACGTTTTCTAAACTCAGCTAATTCGCAGACAAATTTCTGAAGTGTAGATTTGCTTTTTGTCTTTGAAAATACTGTATAGCCGGTCTTATTATCCTGACAATATGGATTATTATTGCCAAGATGAGTCGCTGCCATTTCATCTGCAGCAACAATAAGTGGCACACTCTGAGAAAGCATAACTGCTGTAAAGGCATTACGCATCTCTCTAAATCTATTTGCATTGATGGTTTTGTTGTTAGTCTTGCCCTCTATTCCATAATTGAAAGAATAATTGTTGTTTGTACCATCTCTGTTGTCTTCACCATTTTCGTAATTGTGTTTTTCTCCATAAGAATAAGAATCCCAAAGTGAAAAACCATTTACGTTTGCCATATAATTTACAAATCCATAAGCCTGATTTTGTCTACGCATATGATTTGCAAACTGGACCATGCTTCCATTCATGTGATTCTGAATCTGTCGGGTCACATTCATAAAAGAATCATTATAAATAAATAAATGCTTCTTACCAGATTCCTTGCACAAAATCTCCTCTGGAATAAACTCATAGAAAATCTTTGTATCTGCAAGATATGGCTCATGCGCAATTCTCTCGATTGGTATAGTACATCCAACTAAATGGAATCCATCCACATGGAAATATTTAACATAATGCTTGAGGCAAGAAATAATGTAATCGTCGGAAATTTTCTCCGTAAAGGACATCTCCATAATTGCTTCCATGCCTTTTGAATGCACCCCGCTAATCATAGCACGCATTCCCTCTACCGCAGTCAGTTCTCCGCCAAAATAAGAAGCCTTTGGAGCAAAATAATTGGCAATACCATATCCCCAATAGTTAATCTTTTCTGTATATTCAGGTGCTAGAACTCTCTCACCTTTTTTTGAAATGAGAACCTTATTCTCAATAAATAATTCTTCGAAATCATATATAGGCATCAATTCAATACTTGTAATGCCCATATCCTTTAAATAATTAAGCTTTGAAATGAGCCCCTTATACGAGCCAACCTTGGAATCAGACATTCCAAATCCAGCTGTAAAACCTCTCATATGAAGCTTGTAAAAGACCATATCAGCAGGCTTTATATAAACTTTTGTATCCTTCCACTGCTTCTCAATATGGCCAATACCACTGTAGGTCCTATATTTTAACTTTAAGCGTTCCTTGTCTGCTCCCCATATATCACGACCAACAATCGTGGTAGCAAAAGGATCAACGTATTCCTCACCGTCTTCTTTTAACAAATAACAAATGTCATCAGGATTAAATCCTGAAACTAACACTGAATAAACCCTACCGATACAATAATCTTCTGATAAAATGACCTCGGAAATCTGCTTTTTTGTTTTTTTGTCAAATAACAAAATTGACGCAGATGAACTAGACGGATTTGCACTAAAAGTAAATACTACGCTGTCTTTACCAGCAATCCGAGCACCATACTCTCCAAAATCACCCTTTAAAACCTTCATTTTTTGCCCCATTTCTACGTAAAAGTGTATTTATATATATAAAATCGTGAAATATACTAGACATAATTCCTGATGAATTATATCATAAGGGCATGTCTTAAACAAATATTATGTATAACGAAGGAGTATAAAATGGACGAAAATCAAGTTTTCCCTGTAGATAATGAAGACGATGATGTTGTTGTAACATTAAACTTAGATGATGGCTCAGAGGTAACATGCGAAATCCTTACAATCTTTGATTTAGATGATCAGGATTACATCGTTTTACTTCCACTTGACGACAAGGGCGAGCCAAACGAAGACGGTGAAGTATACATCTACCGTTACTTCGAGGATGAGACAGGTTCACCTTCACTTGACAATATTGAGTCAGATGAGGAATATGAGGCTGTTTCAGCACGCTTTGATGAAATTTTCGACGAGGATTCAGAAGAATAATCATCAAGCTTCATTTCATTTATAAATCGGGACTTGTCCCGATTTTTTTTATTGGTATAAGTAATGTACAAATTCTTTTTACAACGGGTTATCCCCACATAAAACAATCGTCGTTCTGCTTCTATCTCCCTAATACTATCAGCCTTGTTGGTTGGAATAATTCCCTCATTTACAGAAACAATAAAAACCGTATCAAATTCTAATCCCTTGCTTGAATGCAATGTAAACAGGCCCACTTTTCCAGCTCTATCCACAACTTTATTTTTGTTTTCATAATCAATTTTGTAGCGCATAAGATTTGTTTTATCTAACGCTTTTTTTATCGTCTTACAATCACGAATCAATTCCTTATAAAAATCAATTACATCTGCATACTCCTGAAAATCAGTACCATTTCTAACCGCCTCCTGCCGCAAGAAATCTCCATAGCCAATTACATTAAAAATATAGTTCACAGCAGCAATCGGTGACATCTTTGATAGTAAGGTCAAGTCTGCTTTCAAGGCCTCAACCCGCCTGTAAAGATCTCCATTATTTTGATAAAACCTCAGCAAGCCATTAATGTCACTGGCGTTTTCAGCACTTGCCCTATGTAAAAATCTATTTGGTCGATTCATTATTCTTAAAATCCTAGCCCTAGTAGAATTACCTATTGCAATTTGAAAATACGCCTCTATATCCTCAATAATAAAATGAGAATAATAATTTGCCATTTGCTCCTTGAGATAGATTGGAACCTGATTTTCTACCAGCTTTGTGATAACAAACTTTGCATCCGTATGATTTCTATAGAGAATAGCATAATCCTCATAGCTTTTACCATCAGCTATTCCCTGCCTTATAATCTGGCATATTCTATCCGCTTCTTTTATTTCATCATCTACAGCCTCAATAATAATATTCCCCTTATGGTTCGTGTGATTAATATCTTTCTGAAATCTCTCGATATTCACACCTATTAGCTTTGTAGATGCTTCCACAACATTACATGGATTTCGATAGTTATAATTCAATAGAATTCTATTTGTATCTGGGTACTTTACCGTAAAATCCTTCATAATTCCGGGATTTGCCCCTCTAAATCCATAAATCGACTGATCGTCATCCCCCACGCAAAAAATATTATTAGTCCTTTTTGCCAGCATACTAATTAACTGAAACTGCAAATTATTCATATCCTGCATCTCATCTATCAAAATATAAGAAAACCGTTTCTGCCATTTTTCAAGAATCCTTTTATCAGAAGAAAACATTTCATATGCTTTTGTGAGCATATCATCAAAGTCAACTACCCTATATTTTTTCTTTAATGCAACGTAATTCTTGTAAATCTTTCTAAAAGTATGGCTATCCACTAAATTTGATTCATAGGAAGTTAGTTCCACAAACTTATTTCCAAATAAAGATATCTCACTAGATACGGAATTAAACATAATCAAGTCATCAGCATCTTCTCCAGCCATTGTAATTGCCTCTTTTATTAAATTTTCCCGATATTTCCCCATAATAATGTCACTGCTTTTGAAACCTAGTTCCTTTTGCAAAATTCCCCAAAACAAAGAATGGAACGTTCCAAAGGTCACCTGATGATTTCCACCTGATAACCTATTGAAACGTTCCTTCATTTCAACCGCAGCTGCTTTCGTAAATGTGATTACAAGTATCTCTTCAGATGGGATTCCACTATTAATTAATTGCAATATTCTTTGGGTAATGACTGCCGTCTTACCGCTACCGGGTCCTGCCAAAACAAGGCATGGACCTTCCTTATGATTTATTGCCTTTATTTGCGAGTCATTAAAATTCATTAAATCTCCTAACTCGCCTATCTTTAATAATGTCTAGGGTTCCCCAACCCTGTTAAGATAATTTTTCTATAGCCGCCTTTATTCTCTTAACTGATTCATCCTTGCCAAGGATTTCCATAAGCTCTGTTGCGCCGCCTGGAGTCATCTGCTTTCCAGAAACAGCTGTACGAACTGGCCAAAGAACATAGCCGTTCTTATATTCATGCTCAGCTGCAAATCCTGAAAGTAGTGCATATAAAGCATCATTAGAGTAATCATCCTGTGCCTCGAGCACTGGTAAAAGTTCTTTTAAAACTGCAAGTGAAGACTCCTCATTTGTCTTCATCTTTTTGTGAGTATACATTGCACTGTCATACTCAGGTACCGCATCAAAGAAATCAACATGATCCTTGATGTCTGGGAAGATTTCAATTCTAGTCTGAACCATCTTTGCAATCTTCTTTAAATCTACATCACTCTTGATATATTCCTTGAGGTAAGGCTCGGCCATCTCATAGAATTTATCAAAATCCATAGCCTTCATGTATTCGCCGTTCATCCACTTAAGCTTTGTGATATCAAATACTGCAGGTGACTTTGAAATACGATGATAATCAAATTCCTTAACGAGCTCCTCTAATGAGAAAATCTCATTGTCATTCTCTGGTGACCAACCAAGTAAAGCAACAAAATTGACAACCGCCTCTGTCAAAAATCCCTGCTCGATAAGGTCCTCATATGAAGAATGTCCAGAACGCTTTGAAAGCTTCTGATGCTCTTCATTTGTGATAAGTGGACAATGAATATACTTTGGTACTTCCCAACCAAATGCCTCATAGAGACGATTGTACTTTGGAGATGAAGAAATGTACTCATTTCCACGAACAACATGTGTAATCCCCATAAGGTGATCATCAACAACGTTTGCAAAATTGTATGTTGGATATCCATCAGACTTGATAAGAATCATATCATCAAGCTCAGCATTATCAACTGTAATCTCTCCATAAAGCTCATCAACGAATGTAGTTGTGCCTGTACGAGGATTGTTCTGACGGATAACATATGGCTTACCAGCAGCAAGATTTGCCTCAACCTCTTCCTTTGAAAGAGAAAGACAATGCTTGTCATAAATGTGAATTTCCTTGTCACCAATTACCTGCTTGCACTCTGCAAGACGCTCATCATCACAGAAGCAATAATAAGCCTCGCCTTTTTCAATAAGCTGCTTTGCATACTCAAGATAAATTCCCTGTGCCTGGCGCTCAGACTGAACATAAGGACCGCAGCCCTTATCCTTGTCTGGCCCCTCATCATGAATAAGACCTGTTGCAGCAAGAGTTCTGTAGATAATCTCAACAGCCCCCTCAACCTGTCTTTCTTGATCAGTATCCTCTATTCTAAGAAGAAAATCTCCATTCTCATGCTTAGCAACAAGATAAGCATAAAGAGCTGTACGAAGATTTCCAACATGCATTCTACCAGTTGGTGATGGTGCAAAACGTGTTCTAACTTTGCTCATTTATATTTCCTCTCATTAATAATTAATACGAATTTAGGACTGCAATATGCAGTCCTAAATAATTCTATACCAAAATTAATTTTTTTCAAGTGGTTCTGTATTTTGTTGTTGTGAATCATTTGGGTTTCCTTGTCCACGTCCACCACCTGGACCTCCTTGTCCTCCTTGGCCACCTTGGCCACCAGGACCACCTGGGCCTCCGCCCATACCAGCATTCGTTTCACCGGTAATAGTTACTTCACCACCATTTTCAATGACATTCGAGTTTGTACCACCCTCTGCAGTAACTGTACCTCCATTGATTATAATTGATGCCTCATCTGCATCAAGCGCTCCTTCTGGAACTCCAGCTCCAGTCAAATCAAGTGTGCCTCCATTAATAGTAATGCAACCATCATAGCCACCGTTACAATCGGCAGCATCACCATTTGTGCTGACAATATTAATCTCGCCATCATTGATTTCAATATAGTTTGTGGCATTTAATCCATCATCCACAGTTGTAATGTCAATTGTGCCACCATTGATATATATAGAATTTTTAGACTCAATTCCCTCATCTTCACTAGAACCAGTAATCGTTCCTCCATTGATAATAAGAGTGTCCTCACTTTCCATCATATCACTAGCAGCTTCTATATTAATTACTCCACCATCAATACAAATCAAATCATTGGCATGAAGTCCATCTGATCCATTTGTTGTTATATTTATAGTTCCTGACTCAATATACAATTTATCATCCGAAACAATACCATGTTTATGATTTCCTGTAATATTTAATGTTCCTTCCCCAAGAATGATGATATCATCCTCGCAAGAAATTACACCTTTGCCAATTTCTTCTCCAGTAGATGAATCAGTGGTATAATCCTCACTATCTGTAAGAGTATTGGCTGTTCCATCAGCAAGCTCTATATACAAATTCTTTACCTGAGCACCATAAATCACAGGGCCACTTGTGCTAGTTAAATCAACGCCATTAAGTATCAGTTTAACATTTTCATCTGTGTTAATTACAATCATACAAGAATCGCTAGAACCGGTAATAGTATATGCTCCACCTTCTGTAATGTATAGAATTCCAGACTCATCTGTACAGCCATTTCCATCTATAGTAATATCACTTCCAGAAATGGTAACACTGGCCATTTCATCCCAGTCTGTTTTAATTGTGAGCTCGCTATATTCAGAATCCACGCTAACCGTCTCAGTTTCAGTGGTTGAGCTAGTACTTGAACTGCTACTAGTTGCAAGAGCTGTAGCTTTAAATCCGCAACCAACTGTAGCTCCAACAATCGTCAGGCAAAGTAGAATTAAAAAAGCTTTTCTCTTCATAATTACAACTCCTCTGCTTCATTAACATCGCAACGTCCACAAATTACAGTTAAGTTTCCATTTCTCATTCTGATTTCATCTAAGAATGCTTTTTCCTTCTTTTCATCAAGAAGCTTTACTCGATAATTAATCTCATACATTGAGCCCATATTTGTTGTTCTAACAGCAATCTGCTTGTGCATGCTTGTGTATTTGCCAAACAAATCATCAAATATATCACTATAATCAAGATTTTCAGGAATGGTGATTCTTAAATCCTTTTCCTGTGAATCCGTAGTCGCATAGCCTGTGCCGCTTAATATAAAGTGTATTCCACAAATGATAATTGTTACAAGTCCTGCAAGGGAAATTTCACCGATTGCACATACTATTCCCACTGTCATTGTAAAGAAAATAAAACCGATGTCCCGGGAGCTTCCCTGAAGGGATCTAAATCTAACAAGTGAGAATGCGCCAACCACTGCAAGACTCGTTCCAAAATTTCCATTTACTGCCATCATTACTATGCATACGAGCATTGGCAATATAATTAAAGTTCTTGCGAAATTTTTTGAAGTTTTTCCTGTTTTAATATAAGTATACGAAATAGCAAGTCCAAGAATTCCTGCAACCGCCGCATACATCAAGGCTTCTGCTGTTGTAAGTGTTGTATCTCCTGTTGATGAGATAAGTGCTGATAATACTGATTCCATTTTGTACTCCTTTGCTAATACCCAAATTTTTTATGCTTCTTTTAACTGTTTTTTATAGAAATTTCCATATTTGGAAAATGAAGTAGGATAAATCTGATATTTTGATAGTAACCTAGCAAACCATAAAGGCATTGCATTTGATATTTTTACTTCCATTAATCTACTACCAGGCTCCAACAAAAAGTCATTGCCCGAATCGCTATATAATGTGAGATTATAGTCGCGGCTCCTAATATTCATGTCGAAGGTTACTCTAAATTCCGGATCCTCCTTGCCATACATTGCCAATCTGTCATAAGCAATATATCTTTTAGGTTCAATAGGATAATGATTGAAAAAATAATCTATTTCCTTAAATATTTGATTTGGGTGAGAAGGCATTACGCCGTCAATCAAATACCGCTCTGCCTCTTCCATAGGAATTGCTACGCGTCTTTTATTTACAAGACCTTTATATTTCTTTTTAATTTCTAGGAAGCACATGCTATCGTATGTAGGTGTACCATAGCAGCGAACTCGAAATTTTTCTTTATATTTAGGCCCCTCAATTGAGGTTCTAATCAATTCATCATCTGGAGTGTCATAGTAAATATTTCGAATTGTATGAAGTCCATAGTCATCTTCAAGCATATATTCATCTAGCTCTTTTTTGAAATCATTGTAAGTATTTTTATCTAGCAAAAATTTCTTTTCATATCTGTTAAATACTTTTTGAATTTGTGCCATTTACTTTACCTCCTGCGGTTTTTTATCTGTATGCTGTAACTTTAAATGGGCTAAGTGAAGATAAAGTGAATGTGAACCGAAGTTATTTGGAATATTCTGAAAATTACACATGAATATTAAGCATCATATACGATATAATGACTATTATATTACACAAGATAACGTTGATGAAAAATCCGTTAATGTGTATAATTAAACTCATGATTACGAGAAAGATACTTAAAGAAGAAAAAGACCAGTTTTATCAATCCAAATTTGATTATTTCAAGAAGGTTAGTGGCTACTGTGCTATTCTAATTGGCTTATTAGAGATTTCTTATTTTGTAACTGATTGCCAATTATATGGAAGATTTGCAACAGAGACATTAATTCCTAGATTATCTATTATAATTCCCCTTGCAGTATTTCTTTTTTTCTATCCAAAAGTGCAGGATTACAAATGGGGTGCACTGCTCTACTACATGATGCCACATGCGGCAATGTGGAGCACCATATGGGCCATCTACCATTTAGAAAATAAAGACTTTGCTCGAGAAGGTTTTATAATAATGCATTTTGCATTCTTAGCAATAGGCCTATGTGCCCCGCTAAAATACCACTTGTTTTATCACAGCCTTTTGATTGTAGACATTATTGTGTCCAATACTTTCAATCATTATCAATACTTTTCATTAATGCTTGGACTTGCTATTCCTTTAATTTTTGGCGTATTTGCTATGATGTTTATTCTCGAATCATCATATGCAGACCACTATTTAACTAAAAAGCAAATTGAGCTAAGTTCCAAGTCAGACAAACTCACAGGTGTTTACAACAGATACATTCTTAATGAAATTGTCGATAATGATGATTGTTTTAAATTTGATAAAAAGACAGTTGTATTAATGTTTGATATAGATCATTTCAAAAATGTAAATGACACCTACGGCCACGAAGCCGGAGACAAAATACTCCGCTACGTTGCAGATGAAATAAAGAGTCAAGTTTACGGTAGCGACTATGTTATTCGCTGGGGCGGCGAGGAATTTATTGTTCTGTTAGTCGGATACAATACAGCAAAGGCATTAGAGCTTGCTGAGAAGCTTCGTTACTCTATTGCAAGAAAAGACAATGGTGTATGTCCAATTACAATTTCCATAGGATTGCACAAATACGATAAAAAAGAAACCTACCATGAGGCCGTAAGAAAAGCTGACAAGGCTCTCTACTACGCAAAGAACCATGGAAGAGATCAAGTTGTAAATTATAAAGATATAAAATAAATAACAATTAAGAATAAATCAAGCCAACTCGTTACGGCTACAAGCCTTAGCGAGTTGGCTGTTTATTATAGTTTTGCGATAAATCTCATAAAGGCTTCCATACCGCTTTCGTTGCATTTGTATACGCCTGCACACTCTAAAACTTCACAAAAGACTTTTCCAATTTCCTTCTGCAATATTTCTTCCACGTTAGTTGAATCAATTGCGTCGTAGTTCTTTGAAAACTCTTCTACCCAGTCAGCATGTTTTTCTAAAGTCTCATTGCTGCGAATATCTTTTCCACTAACAATATAGTCCGCTAACTGTTCCATTTCGCTCTTTAATCGGCTTGGAAGAACTGCAAGCCCCATTACCTCAATAAGACCTATATTTTCCTTTTTAATATGATGTAAATGGGCATGTGGGTGATATACACCAAGAGGGTGTTCATCAGTGGTAATATTATTTCTAAGAGCTAAATCCAGTTCGAATAAATCTCCTCGCTTACGAGCTATTGGAGTAATTGTGTTATGCTTTTCTCCATCTGTCTCAGCAAAAATGAATGCTTCCTCATCTGTGTATTCACGCCAAACATTAAGGATGTGCTCTGCTAAATCAATAATTCTTTTTTCATCCTTACATTGAAGTCTAATTACAGAAAGAGGCCATTTTACGATTCCCGCATGAACATCCTCAAAGCCTTTTACTGTAAACTCCTTTATAATCTCAGCCTTTTCCATTGCGAATGTATAATGGCCGCCCTGGAAATGGTCATGACTTAGAATTGATCCTCCTACGATTGGTAAATCAGCATTGCTTCCAAGAAAATAATGTGGAAACAGCTTTACAAAATCAAAAAGCTTTACAAAAGTTGCACGCTCGATTTTCATCGGTGTATGCTGTCCGTTGAATACTATACAATGTTCATTGTAATAAACATATGGGCTATACTGGAATCCCCAATTGCTTTCATTAACAGTAATCGGTATTATTCTATGATTCTCTCTCGCTGGGTGATTTGTACGACCTGCATAGCCTTCATTTTCCATACAAAGCTGACATTTTGGATATGCAGATTGCTTTGCATTCTTTGCGGCAGCGATTGCCTTTGGATCCTTTTCTGGCTTGGATAGATTAATAGTAATATCAAGAGTCCCATAATCTGTCTCAGTAGTCCACTTTAAATCCTTCTTAACTCTGTATGTGCGAATATAATCAGAATTACGACTCAAATTATAATAGTAATTTGTAGCCGCCTCAGGACCTTCTTGACTGTAAATAGCATTAAACTTTTCAATCACCTGACTTGGTCTAGGACACAGGCAATTCATTAGCTTTGTGTCAAATAAATCTCTATATGTAACAGAATCCTCGATGATTCCTCTCTTTACAGCCTCATTAAGCAAATCTGAAAGCACATCTTCCAAAACTATATTAGATAAATCGCAATCAGGGTCTGTATACTCATCCTCTTTCATACATTCTAATAATAAGTTTGTAGTATAAATGCGCTCACATTCCGGAGTAAGGCCGCAATCTATTCCATACTGAACTAATTTCTTGATACTTTCTTGAAGCATAATTCCCTCCAAACTAAAAAAGTTTCCAAGGACTCTCATCCTTGGAAACTATTTTACATCATATTGGTTTTCTGCATCAAGTATTCTCGATGCTAAAATTTGCAAATTTGATTATAAATCATCAATTGCATCTTTTATCTTATCTGCAAAGCCCTTCTTTTTCTTTTCAGTCTTTACAGTCTTTGGACCACCTGATGTTGTGTTGCCTGTTAGCTCATCATATTTACGAAGAGCATCCTTTGCATCCTTTGAAAGGTTTGTAGGTACTTGCACAATAAGAGTAACATAATGGTCACCTCTTAAAGCCTTATTTCTAAGGGATGGAATTCCCTTGCCCTTAAGTCTAATCTGAGTATTTGTCTGAGTACCTGGTTTTACTTCGTATGAAACCTTTCCATCGATAGTCTCAATGATAACTTCTCCACCAAGAGCTGCCTGTGCAAATGAAATAGGAGCCTCTGAGAAAATATCATAATCTCTACGGTGGAATGTTGGATGGTTTGCAACAACAATCTCAACAAGTAAGTCTCCACGTGGGCCACCATTTCTACCTGGCTCACCCTTATCGCGAATACGAACACTCTGGCCATTATCAATTCCAGCTGGAATTGATACAGCAATCTTCTTCTTGCGTGGTACATAGCCTGAACCCTTACAATCTGGACATGGAGTGTCAATAACCTCACCAGTACCACCACAGTCAGGACATGTTGTAACATTCTGAACCATACCAAAGAGTGACTGAGAAGTCATCATTACACGACCCTTACCACCACACTTTGAACATGTACGCTTTGATGTACCTGGCTTTGCACCAGAGCCATGACAAGCTGCACACTCTTCCTTGAGAGTAATCTCGATTTGCTTCTCACAACCAAATGCAGCCTCTTCAAAAGAAATATGAACAACTGCTCTAAGGTTTGCTCCGCGCATAGGGCCATTTGAAGCACGGCCACCCCCGCCTCCACCAAAGAAGCTACCAAAAATATCTCCAAAAATATCTCCGAAGTCCATACCAGAGAAATCAAATCCGCCAGCTCCACCGCCACCATTTTCAAATGCAGCATGACCGAACTGATCATATTGTCTTCTCTTGTCTGGATCAGAAAGAATCGCATATGCCTCAGAAGCCTCTTTGAATTTCTTTTCAGCTTCTTCATCACCTGGATTCATATCGGGATGATATTTCTTTGCAAGCTTTCTATATGCACTTTTAAGCTCACTATCTGAAGCTGTCTTGGAAACCCCAAGGACTTCGTAGTAATCACGTTTATCTGCCATTTATTACACTTCCTTGAAATCAGCATCAACAACATCGTCGTTAGCTGCGCCAGCGCCTGTAGCACCTGCTCCTGCACCAGCACCTGTGAACTGGCTCATGTCAGGGCCTGCACCAGCTGCACCCTGAGCTGCCTGTGCCTGCTCATACATCTTTGCGAATACCTTCTGAGCTGACTCTGTAAGCTTCTCCTGAGCTGCCTTAAGCTCTCCAATCTGAGAATCATTCATCTCTTCTGGAGTTGTGTACTGATCAAGAAGCTTCTGTGCTGCTTCGATATCAGCCTCAACTGCTGCCTTATCAGCTGCATCAATCTTGTCACCTACTTCATCAAGAGCCTTCTTTGTCTGGAATACAAAGCTCTCAACGTCGTTTCTTGTATCAACAGCTTCCTTTCGCTTCTTATCCTTATCCTCATACTCCTGAGCCTCTTTAACTGCCTTATCTATTTCTTCAT
>JAEEGL010767260.1_pt1 | contig 23774 bp, 14 predicted proteins | sample 9134231 | NCBI WGS metagenome assembly JAEEGL01 (sample SAMN16246548, study PRJNA631951) | gut metagenome | biome: gut microbiome; feature: rumen; material: fiber-attached | host: Bos | place: Iran: Karaj | collected 2018-10 | reverse complement strand
ATAGTCGTCTTTGCGATGGTAAGGCAGGTCAGTATGGAAATACCTGCCGAATAAAGACTTGAGAGCGTCCTTGCAAAACGCGCCGTATAAACTATCTTACGCAGGAGCCCTATGACAGGCAAATGCACCTCCGCCTTATCCCTTAAATATTTTACCTTGGGGATCGAGAATATCAGCTTTAATAACAGATATCCCACCACGCCAAAGAAGATCAGTATATACCATCTGTGCTGCACAAAATCGCTTATCGCCATAAGTATGCGCGTTGCCGGAGGCAGCGATTCCATCTGTGCGAACAGATCCTCAAACTGTGGCAGCACGAAGCCCATTATGATGATCACCACGACCACTATCATAACGCCCAGTATCTTGGGATAGGTCATGGAACTCTTTATCTTCTGGTTTAAGCGGTGCTCCTTGCTGTAATACTCCGCCATCTGCTCGGCTACCTGATCCATGTTGCCGGCGTTTTCGGAGCTGCGTATCATGTTTATGAAAAGGCTGGGGAAAGTATCTCCCTGCTCCATCATCGCATCGGAAAGCGGCATACCCTGACGCACGCTCTTCAGCACATCAGCGTAGATCTCCCTCTCCTTAGGCTTTATCGATTCATCCTCAGATATGATCTTAAGAGCCCTGACCAGTGTAATACCGGCATTTATGAGCTTACCAAGGTTTCGCGAAAAATCCGCAAGACGGTCGGCCTTCAGTCTCCTGGTCCTGGCCTTGCCGGTCAGCTCCTTTGCTTCTATTAAGAATTTTCCGTCGGCTTTGAGCTTCTCATGCAGGTCCTGTTCGCTCGCGGCGTTCATTGTCCCCGAAAAAGCCTTGCCCTGTTCATCTTTTGCCTTATATCTGTAGGCTGCCATATGCTCCTCCCGTATAATACGGTTTAGTAAACAAATATCCTCCAGAGGTAGTCAACAAACCACTCCTCTCCCGTATCCGTAAGAATGTAGGTCACCAGATAATGATCTGTCTTGTAGGTGAACCTCCTTACCTCTCTGCTTTCCCTGTCATAGGACAGCAGCGTCACGCCATCCGAAACTCCGGCATACTTTTCTACGGCTGCCATAGCTCCTTCTGTCAGTCCGTTATGGGTTTCCGGCGCATATATGCTCTTGCCCACGCCGTACATTTCAATATCGGCTGTAGTCAGCGCCATGCGTATATTCTTCGCCTCACGAAGGGCTATGCGTCCGTCCGAATGCACTTTAAACACAAAGAAGCCTGCCAGCAGCACAAATACCAGCACGGCCAGTATCAATGCAAACTTCAGCCAGACTGCCCACCGTTTATTATAATTCTGTTCTGTCCCCATGTGTACCCTTTTTTAGTCTTTAATTTGTACTCACCAGAGTACGTATATTATAATCCTTTGCGTCCTCGTCGCTAAGATTATACATCTTTATATATCTGTATGCATAGAATTCCCCATACTGCGGGCTCTCCAGCGTAAGATAAACGCCCACGACATTACCGGGATAATCGTTTTCCTGATAAGTATATTCATAAGCCGAATCTTCCAGCGTCGAATCCGACATTTCGCTGCCGCCCCTGCCTTTATTTGCGGGTACAAATCTGAGGGAGGTTATCTTATATCCTTGATATACGCCTTCGTCAAAGGTCCAGATGATCTCATCCCTGTGTCCGGCTATATATTCCGGTGACATTTTATCCTTAGGCGGATTTATCTCAAAATATTTAATCTTAAGCGCTCCGTCCTCGGCATAGATCTGTATATGCGTATCGGTCCTGTCATAAAGGTCTATCTTATATCCGGATACATTACCCAGCTCTTTTTCCGCAGGATCCTGATAGATTATGGGCTGACCGAAATTCTCTGTTGCGCTTATCTTTGCCCCTTCTATCTCGCCTGTGATCTTGCCCAGCAGTATATCAGCCACCTGCCTGCCGTAGGACTGTCCTTTAACATCAAAAAATACGGTGGTTACATTGCCTATCACCACTGCAGCCGCGCTCATAAAGATACCCAGCAGTGCAAAACACACCAGCATCTCTACCAGAGTAGTACCTTTATTCTTTTTTCCAGCCTGGCTTTTTCTCATCATTTCTCCTTATTCCTCAGGCGCGATGTAACGGAAACGTATAGCTGTCGGGGCCGGCAGCTGCTCTTCTTCTATCAGCGGGTCAATACAAGTATACGCCGTAACTGTCGTATTATCCAGACGAAATCTGGGCGGATTCTTAAAGAATTCCTCTTCGTTCGGAATATCTATGCCCCTTCTGTAATTATGATCTATATCCGTTCTATCCGGATCCAGCACCAGGTAATAATTGCATACGTGTTCGTCTGTTTCATGAGAATAATTCTCTATCGATACAAAACTTCCGTCGACAGCACTGTCATTCTTAAAGATCTCACGCCAGAACATCTGGTCCAGATGGGCGGTATCGACTGCCTGCGTGCGCAGTCTGCCCGAAAAATCCACTATATGAAAAAGTATGACCATTATAGCCGCCAGCACGGTAAACGCCGCCAGCGTCTCTATAAGTGTCGTACCGGAATCATTCAGTTTTTTTCTTTTTGTTCCGCTCATAATGCTCCGCCTTTATCTATTCGCTTCCCAGATATTTCCAATACCATATGTACTTTCTGTTGATCCTGTTATCCGCCGGATTGACCTCGTGCTGCTCAGATGCCGGATTATATGTGCTGGGCTTGCCCGATCTTTCCGACAGCTCGTATTCACTGGTTATCACATAACTCTGGCTTCCCGAAACGCATTCGGTCTCAACAAAAAGATGAACGATCTCATTTTCGTCATTCTCCGCCTTATCAAGCGTCCACCACATGCATACCGAAGTGCGGCTTGGAAATCCGTTTATACTTACTCCGTCCGTCTTTTCAAGCGTAAAATATCTCTTTGCATAAGAAGCGTCGTGTTCGGCCAGATCCGGATCATAATGAGGCCAGGTTTCGCCTTTGGTATTTAGCAAAGCATCCTGCCCTGCCACTATATTAAATCTGAGATACTTATTAAGAAAGCTGTCCTCTGAACCGGAAGTAAGCTCCTCACGCAAAGCCAGGTCCAGACTCTTGGCCGCTTCTGAATTCTTCTCTTCCTGCATGCTGTTATTCTGGGAACTGTACAGGCTGTAAGAAACCGCCAGCAAAGAAAAACAAAAGATCATAAGTACGGCTATGATGGTAATGCATACCATCATGGCCACACCGCGATCATTGAATTTTAGTCTGCCCTGTCTCATAGTTTAATTCCCCGTTATAAATGCCAGAAATCTCTCATCGATCATATCAGCCCGTCCGCTGCTGCCATATGCAAGCGGGTCGGAATCCATCACGCCGAATCGCGTCGAGTATGCAACACCGTTAACTATAGCATACAGCTTGTTTTTGCCATCTGCCTCGTATACGGAAAGCTGCGTTAAAGCCTTGCCATTTTTGTCAAATGCAGCCGCCGGAGCAACAATACTTACATAATAGCTTACGCTTCCTTCTTCCGGACACTCTTCCGGATCAATACCAAATCTCCTGAATACACCGTTTACGCTGAGAGATATCTCTTCGTCCTTGGAAAGCACCACAGCCTGATCTTCTTTTATTACAACAGCATCTCCGTTCTCATCCTTATACCATACCGTAAAAAGATGCTCTCCGTCAGCCTTTGCTTTATACTTTCTTCCGTCCGCCAGTTCTTTATCATCTTCCTTATGCCTGGTATCGCTGATCCTGTCCGTGATATAATAATTATCCGATGCTTCGGAGGGATCTTTATAATAGTCGCTTTCCGTTACACTCTCACCTGCATCAAGGCAGCGTGTAACTCTCGCGCCGCTTATGCCTGTTATGCCATAGGCCGCAGACCCTGAACTGATATTACCGTAATTCCTGCAGAGATCTATGGTCACATTTCCATCACCCGGTGTTTTGGCTGCTATGCCCGCCGCCTTGCCATTGGCAAAAATATTGCCTTCATTTCTGAGATTGCTGAAAACCGCGCCGCCTTCTGCCGCTCCTGCAAAAGCTGCTGCTGCTCCTGCAAAAGCTGCTGCCGCTTCGCTTCCGCATGCTATATTCGTCTTATTAGTACAATTTTCTATAGTTCCGGCATTCACGCCTGCAAAAGCTCCGGCCGCTCCGTCATCTCCTCTGATCTGAACCGTAACAGCCACATTATCATTAATGGTAATGCCGCTTATAACGCCTTCATTTCTTCCGGCTATCAGCCCCACATAGATGCCCGAAAGCACCACTTCTTTGCTGCGGATATTTGTACTTGCACCGTTCTCATCGCGGATGATACTGCCCTTGTTGAGGCCGCATACACCGCCGGCATACTGTTCGGAATCCGCGCTGATGATGTAGTGGAAGATATCCGAAAGCTTTATTGTCGATACATTTTCTCCGCAAAGGCCGCCTACATACTCTCCGCCGGTGACATCAAAAGTACCGTCATGGTCCCCCCTATCTTTGGCACTGCCAAAGCTTCCGCTTATGCTTCCCTCATTCCTGCCGCAAAGGCCGCCTGCAAACCTGTGAGGGCCGTTATGCCCGGACTTTTCGTCACTGCTGAACCATGCAAAACCCACTACGCAGTTAGAGATCTCACCCTTGTTCACTTCGCAAAGGCTTCCGTAATAATCCGAGTTTGAAGAAATATATCCGGTATTGCTGCATTGATCAAGAACCATCCGGTTTCCCGTTCTGCCGGTAATACCGCCTGCATATGTATATCCTTCTCCCATGAGATCACTTCCTGTAGTCTTTACAGCACTGCTTACATCGCATTTAATATACATGCTCTGTGCCTCCGGAACAAAGCCGAAAACTCCTCCGGCCCAGTATCCCGCTGTTATGGCTCCTGTCGTGATATCCCCATTGTCGGGTTCTATCTTAAGGTTATTGACCCATTCAGCGTTTTTGTTTCCGGCTGAATTATCATTATAGCTTATTCCCGATACATTAAGGCCTCCGGCGACAGAGTCCAGATTTGCTGCCAGAGCAGAAGGATCATTCCTGTAGCCTGCCAGAGCGTTATACAGTGCCTCAACGCCTGTATCCCATATTGAATCGCATACCTGATAATATCCGTAATAACCGCCTGCAACCGCATCGGCTGTAATGGTCATATTTTTGTTGTTTACGGTATAATGATCGCCTTTGACCAGCCATTCACTGTTATCAGGCCAGCCGCCGTTAGATTTAGGTATGATAGCCGCTCCGGCAAAACCGCCAGCAAAATACGCAGCCTTTACTTCCGTTACAGCCGAAACACCTTCGGTCACGCCGTTTTCCGTATATGTATAATATCCGGCCTGCTGTGTTACAGCTCCCGCAAAACCGCCCGCAAAGAATCCGTCGGCAACCACACGCTGTATGCCGCCGTCTTTTGCTTTCAGACCTGCAAAATACTGATAAGGAACACCCTGTTTTGATGCTTCTGTTCCTTTGCCGCAGCCCAGGAAACCGCCGGCATAATTATCCGCATGAACGATGAAATCACCGGTAATGCTGTTTGCGGTCAGGTTTACTACAGCGCCGCGGATAAGCAGTCCGCAGACGCCGCCCGCATAATTGCCGGCCGCGCAGATATAGCTGCCTCCAAACCCGGAAACGCCTTCGTCCGGTATATTGACAGTCTCACCCGAATCCACAAGCAGGCAATTCATGACCGATCTTTTTCTGGTGTCATCATTTTCTGCCAGCTCATCATTATAACCCACAGCTCCGCCGACCATCTCCGATCCATAAACCACCGCATTGATCTTGCTTGAAGCAAAAAGATCATAATTGATCCTGCAACTGTTAAGTCCTACAAGGCCTCCGGCGCAGGCAGCGGTGTATTCAGGCAGATCATCTGCCATAGTCTTAAGTTTGAGCATCTGCTCTTTCGAATATCTGCTCATCAGGCTGTCACAGCCGTCAAGTTCTTCGCCGTTCCAGCCGCAGATGCCGCCGGCCCAGCCGTAATGCTCCGGCTTGGACGCATCGCTTTCGCCATTGCCCATCGCATAGGTCAAACCTGTATTTACAAGGTTCGAAACCACATTGGCGCCCTCACCGTTTCCGTACTGAGGTGACTGCAGTCCCATATTAGAAGGGTCTGTCTGATATACCAGTAATTCCTCGGGCGTAGCTCCTCTTGAAAGCCCGTAAGGATCGCCTATTATAGCAGCTATACCGCCTACACAGGTTCTGCCTATAATGTTGCTGCTGTTAGTGCACTTTTCGTCGTCAGCAGCCTTGAAGCCGCATAACTGCGCCAGCCCGGTAAATCCGCCCACATAATTACGACCGAATATATATGCCTTTCCGGCCGCTCCATCCTCCGGAGCAGTGGAACATTCCTCAAAGCTTACCAGTCTCGCAAAGCCCGTAAGGCCGCCGCAATACCAGCCGCGCAGTTCTGCCGAAAGAGCATCCATGTCACCGGCCTTTCCGCTGATGAGCTTTTCGATCTCATCATCCGTATACAGCCAATAGCTCGAACAACGCAGAAGTACTATAGCCGGATCATCTTCAACAAACGCCTCAGAACTGCTGTTGTCACAGGCCATGCCGCAGATCCCGCCCAGATAGTACGCCGTGCGAACATCCGGAGCAGCGCTGTCTATTGCCGAAAAATCTCCGTTATCATATAACGGCAGAGCAAGTATGCGTCCGCGGTTTTCATTAGCATTGAATACTGCCCCCGTCAAAAGGGTCTCTACGGAAGAAGAGATATGAACATATTTATCTGTCACCATATCGGCAGCCAAAGGTCTGATGATCCTGCCGATGATACCGCCTACATACATCTGGCCTGATACATAAGCCTCATTCTTAAGCTCCGTATAATTTATCCTGCTTGTGGCATCTCCCGAGAGCGCAACATATTTCTGATAACCGCAGATACCTCCCACATCGTGGATACCCGTCACAAAACTGGTATTTGCCTTATAAAGCTTTTCAACGATGAAATCTCTTAAAACGCTTCCATCAGCGGCATCAGAGTAATTTATCTTATAGTAATATGTCCCGTCCACGCCCTTATTCTGACCGTAGAAATAAGGTACCACCAGTCTGATGGCTATCAGCTTGTTTACAAAAGCCGTCTCCTTCTCATCTATGGCCCCGTCGGCATTGGGATCGTTTTTCAGAGTAAGCGCTGAAAGCGTTCCGTAATTCTCACCGACAAAACCGCCCACCTTGTAAGAGCCGAATACCTTATGCTTTTCAAGCGTAAGGCCGCTTATGCTGCCGTAATTATATGCAAAGAGTCCCGTGGGGTGCATGCCCTTTGCTCTTTCAAATTCCTGTCTGTCAAATGCTGCGGTATCGCCCTTTAACGAATCAATGTTATTGTCGTATGCATTTTTACCGTAAATACCATATCTCTCATTGGCATCCGTTGTGATCGTCAGATTTGATATCTTAACATCCTCTGACGCGGTAAAGCTGTCGCCCACATTCAACTGCCTGAAGGAAGGGAATTCGGCCGTTTCCGTATCAATGCCGGCAACGCCTATGCCGTTAAATCCGCTTTCTCCCAGCATATAAGAATCAAAGAAATAATCATCGCCGTACTGATATGCGCAGAAGCTATGCCAGTCTATGCTCTTAAGCAATTTAAAGCTGCGGCTGTACGTATCATGCCAGTCGGTATTGTTTGCCAGTTCACCGGGCTGTGTCAGATTATCTGCTTCTATCTTATCTGCAAAATCTTCAACAAAACGAAGATTATACAGGTGTCTTCCGTTAGCGATACTATACTCTGCCGTATGTGAAGTCTTATTCCTGTTAACACTTTCAAAAGCAACGCAGGCATATTCTTTGCCTTTTTTCTCCTGCCCTTTGCTGCTGCTGTATATCTCTTTGGTTGCTCCGCCGCTCTCATCACCTTTTTCTCTTATAACCAGTCCCAGGTAGATCTGATCGGCATCAAGTCCAAATCGGTAAAAACTGTATGTCTCCTTAAATGCTTTTTCTGCGACATCTTCTTCCATAGAGTCATCAGTCAGTTTAAGCGCGCTGGCGTATAACAGGGACTGGGCGCGTATATCGGCAGCATCCAGAGCTATGCGGATCGCCCTGTCACCTCTTGCCGTAAATTCTGTCCATACAGGCACTCTGAAAACAGGATCTTCCTCTCCGTCCGCTACCGGCAGAGCCACTCCGTTATCATAATATGTAGCTTTCATTTCCAGAGCCTTGTCTCCCTGAGCCGAAGCCAAGCCGTATGGCAGCGGAGCAGAACCGCTGACATCAAACTCCAGCGACATCAGTTTCTGATCGCCGGAATCATCGGGCCTATAAATGTTAAGCATAAATGTATGAGCTTTGTCTGCTCCGAATATATCCTGATCTTCCAAAGGAACATAGAGCGCATCAAGAACCTCTTCATTTCTCAGTTCAAAAGCGCCGGCCTCCAGAAGCAGGGTATTATCTGTTTTGCCTTTTAAGGGCATCGAAAGCGTATTCACGCCGTAATAACCGACGCTAAGTTCGTTCCTTACTATCTCACTGCGGTCCCTGACGCATACGGCGCCGCTGTCTTCCGCATAGCTCATCGTCTTGTCCTTGCAATAGCATACAGCCAGGACCTGCGCCGCATCGGGTGAAAATTCAAGTATTATTGAAGCATCATTCAGTATCGATTTGTCGTAAATATATGCCGTTACCAGCTTGAACAAAAGTTCCGTTCCCGGATCCAGTTCTTCTTTCTTATTAAGAAAGACCTCGTAATCGCCCGGCTCGCAGCTTACGGATACGATCGTTCCCTGATATTCATCTGACTGTGTCCCGTTCCAGATCTCGTTCCAGCTGTAATCATTGCCTTCAGGATCTGTGATGAGCGAAATATTCAGAGTACCGTCCGATCCGTCTTTGCTGAATCTGGTCACCTTTTCGCTGCTGTTTACAGCATCCATTACTTCCCGGTCGATAGCTCCGCCGGAATAATACTCGGAAAGCTGAGTCTGGGCAGCCATAAAAATATCTTCGGCATGGGCGTTCAGCTGTTTCATCTTTGACCAGTCCTGCCATGCGATTATCCCGCCCACAGCCAGCGCGAGCGCTATGACCATGATTATCAGAACCACGATCATCTCGACAAGAGTAAAGCCCCTGTTATTCAGTTGTCGTTTGAACTTTCTCTTTTCCATTTTGCAACACTTCCATAGTTAAAACGCTTTTGTCTGTCAGGGAACCGCTTTGTAAGTATTACGCAGTTCGTTGTATGCTCCTACGGCATCTCCGCTTCCGCCGCAGCCATCCAGGATGTACATTCTGGATCTGAACACTTTATATGTCGAATCCTCTTCCGATACCGTTATTTCATTTTCATCCATTACGCCGCTGAGTGTGCTCTGATCCCAGCTGCCGTTATAATATACCATCGGCTCACTGTCTTCTCTTTCGACATAGACCAGCGCGTAAACTTTATATCCTTTTTTAAGCCCCGACAGTCCTGCCTTCGAATAATTGCCGCCTCCGGTCCCTTCTGTAATGTTCCCCGTAATAAAACCGCAGATATATGTTTTTTCGGCTATACCGGAATTGTATATAACATCCGATGACCAGTCTTCCCTCCAGAAAAACCCGGCAGAATTATCATTAGTCTTGAGCGTATTATCCTGGTTGGGCATTATCCCCTGATCATATAAAGAGGCAAGCTTATTCTGAACGGCATTGAGCACGGCTTTTGCATTAGTCGCCTCTTTTTCCTTCCTGGCATTGTCAATATAACCTAAAAGTGCCGGTGTGAGGATCGCAGCCAGCAGGGCTACTATGATCAGCACAACAATAAGCTCCACCAGAGTGAAACCTTTGTTATCATAATGATCTTTCCTGCCTGCCTTTACCTTCATTTCAGCTATGTTTCTCCGTATGATCAAAGCTGTTAATTGCCTGCGGTTATATCCGTGAAATAGCCGGGATCACTGCTCCCGCCGTCTATTTTTGCATACTTATGGATCTGACGGTTACCGGCGTAAGTTGTACCGCTACCTCCAACCAGCATTATATCTCCGGCGAAGATATCTTTCGAATTCCCCTGTAAACCACTAAAATCCGTTCCTTTATGCACTTTAATAGTCGTAAGCTTTACACACTGCTTAAATAAACTACCGATATTATCAGATCCCGCGATGCTGTTTGACGTACAATTGGGTCCGAATTCTATAAGCGTTAACGCCGACATCTGTTCGAACTGCTCTTTGCTGATGTTGATACCGGCACCATCTACCTTTTTACCATTGACCCACTCACTCATATTGAACATACCGGTTATGATCGTTACATTGGACAGATCAAAATTCTCCAGCGAAACCTTAGGCAGTGAGAAACATCCCTTAAACATCTCTTTGGCATTTGTCAAAGCCGTCCCGGTATATATCTTAGCTGTATCTATTGATTTCAGATTTATGCAATTGTTAAACATCAGCTCCAAGGTGGTAACACTTTCAAGATGCAGACCACTGCCCAGATCAACAGTTTCAAGCCTGTAGCAGTTCTGGAACATCGCTTCTGTAGTAGTTAAGCTTAAAGTCTTCAAACCCGACATTTTTATCCCGGTAAGCGCATAGCAGTTACGGAACATACTCTTCATAGTAGTAACACTTGAGCTGTTCATTCCGGAAATGTCTATATTTTTAAGCGCCTTGCAATCCTGGAACATCGCTTCCATGGTGGTTACGTTTGAAAAATCCACATCTGTGAGTTTTATTTTTTCAAGCTTGGGACAAGCGTTGAACATCTGATATGCAGAGCTAACCCCACTCATATCAAATTTAGTTATATCCAGATCCTTTAACGCCCCGGAACTGCTGAACAGTCCGCTGACATCACTCATATTGGCCGGAGCGCAATATGATGCATCAAGCGTTTCAACACGTGATTTTCCCCAACCTATGATCGCCTTAAATATGATATACTCGTTCTTCCAATAGCTTATGTTTAATTTCTTAAGCGCGGGACAGTTATTTATAAATTTATCAACCTGGCTTGTCTCGGTGATATTCGGCAGCTTAAGCTTCGATATATTCAGCTCTTCCAAAGCCGTACAACCATCAAACATGCTGACCATGGTATTAACAGAACGCGTATCAAATGATGAAATATCGGCTTTCTGAAGTGATGTGCAGCTTGCAAACATTTTAAGCATGCTCTCAACTTTTGATACCGGGAAGGCCGAAATATCAAAGCGCTTTAATGAGCTGCATCCCTCAAAGCAGCTTTCCAGGCTGGTAACAGCTGACATATTAAAGCCTTTTTCCGAAAACTCTTCCAACGCTTTGCAGTATTGGAACATGGCCTTTGCGCTTTCAACTTTACGCGCATCCATTCCGCTCATCTTAACAGTGGTTAACTTGTAACAATCTTTGAACATTTCCACTGCTGATGTAGCATTTAACACTTTAAGATCTGTCAGATCGATAAGCTCAAGCGATTTGGCGCTATTATACATCTGCGCCAGTGAAGTAATATTATCAAACTGAGCCCCCTTAAGTATGACTGTTTTAAGCTTGCCCTTATTAACAGTGCAAAGTCCCTTGATACTTCCCTCATATCCTGTTCCGGTAAACTTCATTCCTGTATAATCTATGTACTCAATGCTGTTGCATCCACCGTATACGGCGTCAAATGCATGATCACCCGCAACGCCCGACAGGTCCCACTCTCTCAGTATCACGCACTGAAGTTTGCCGCATCCGTCAAACATATGCTGGATAGCATTAGTATCATCCCAGGTCTGACCGCTGTCCGGATCCGGTTCATCCGGTCTACCCTCTTGCAGATTTGTGGTATCCCAATAGGAGAGATCTACCGTTCCGGTCATGGAGCTGCATCCTCTGAATGCGCTGGCCACGGAATACAGTTTGCCCCCCTTGGGCGCATTTTCCTTTTTGCCCCATCCATTCACTATGATCTGCGCTGATGAACACTTATAAAAAGCAGATTGCATCGATTTCAGATTAGACAGATTCCAGCCTGAAAGATCCAGCTCTTTTACCAAGCTTACTTCCTGAAACATCTGCTGAATGTTTTCAACCTTACAAGGTTTATTATTCCAGCTCTTAAGATCCAGTTCCTGCAGCGACAGCGCTTTCTTAAACATGGATCTGAAGCTGACAACATTTGTCGGATCCACACCCGAAAGATCTACCGTAATAAGGCTCTTATTGGTGTCAAAGCACTCTCTCATGTTGGTAAGCTCAGGTCCGGTACAAAGCCTTCCGTTTATCCTTATCAGCTTATCGTCATAATAGAACATTCTCTTCATCGAGACGCAGCCGTTCAGATAAAAATCTCCGCCCAGCTCAACATCTGTCATGCCGGTGCACTTACGGAAAGTCTCATAACAGCTTCCTATACCGCCTCCGTTGAATTTCCATCCGCTAAGATCGATCTTTGTTAACGCTGTACAATCGCAGAATGTCCGTTTAAGCTCCGTAACAGTCGTTTTTTTGAAAGCTTCACTGAATTTGATCTCCGTTACATGGTCCATTCCTTTAAAGCAGGTATTCAGATCCAGGGTGCTGCCCAGCTCAAGTATCCCGCTCAGATCCAGCGTGCCGTTCAACCCATGCGTAGCCGAAAAAGCTTCCTTCATCTCGCAAAGCTTAGGCGCTTCAAATTCATCTCCGAATTCCACTTTATTCAATTTCCTGCTTTCGGCAAAAAGCCGGTTTGCAGTCTTTATCCTCGATACATCAAAGCCCTGAAAACTGAACGCGTGCAGCCTATCTGTTCCGCTGAGCATCCCATCGCAGTTTTCAGGCATAAAGGCCACGAGAGCATTGGTCCACCACTTAAGTATTTTCCCATCATACCAGGCGTAAATATAAAACCCGGGATTGGTATCATCATCTATCCTGTTTTCTTCTTTTTTGATATTGGCAGGAAGTGTCTCCAGTTCATAAGCATCCTGAGGCACCATTTCCACTCTGTCAGTGTCATGACCGCTTACCATCTTGTTTAATAAACTATTGGAAACCACTGCCTGTTCCTTCAGATTCGGGTCCCTGATGACCCGGGCATTGAACACAAACAGATCTCCCGGCTGATCAACGATATAATCGCCTATAGCCGTTTTATCCTTGCAGATCTTTCCTGTACCTTCTTCCTCCCAGTCCCTGAAGATATACGTCCTTACAATATTGAGAAGAAACTTTTCTCCATCACGCGTAAAAACATTAACCCCATCGGGCCATGTCCAGTCGGTGCTCCAGCTTTTATCCTCATCGATATAGAATTTGACTTCTATCTCGTCCTTTACAGACTCGGTTGCCTCAGGCTTATCTGCAAAGAAAGCCCTTTTCTTGCCTTCCGGTCTGAGCTTAACTGTTTTACTTGCCAGCACTACAGGCTTATCGGGATTGGGATCAGCCGGATCCGGCCTGGGATCATCACCCGGCTGTCTGGCGGTATCGCTGTATTCGGTATAAGGCCATACATAGATCACGCTCTCATCATCATCTGCTATTCCCAGTACCTCCTGCGCTTTTGCCAGGCTGTCATAAACCTCCCAGCTGGTCCCGTTGTAAGCTGCGTAGTTGTTTTCATCATCCTTATAAATAGCCCTTGCAACGGTATATGCCCCCAGTTCTGCAGTCACTGCAACCGTAGAAGGCCTTTCACCATCACGTTCATCATACAAAGGTCTCTGGTTCCATACCGTAAAAGCAGTATCTGCAGCAGCCCCGGCCTGTATCCTGGTCTGCTCGCGCTTATCCGGTGTAAACTCATTATCATTGGAAGTATAGATATCAGACAGTGATGCCTGCGTAGCGGCCAGAGCGGTCTGCCCCCTGGCGATCACTTGTTTTTTATGCGCATCATCAATAAAGCCCAGCATAAGAGGCACTGCAAGTGCCGCCAGAATGGCGATTATCACGAGCACGACAATAAGCTCCACCAGGGTGAAGCCTTTCGCGTTTTTTCGTATATTCATACTTCTATCCAGTTTCCGTCTGTTCATAAGCGCACTCCTTTGCACTTTATAAGCGTTTAATTCACTTACCACTTCGCATATTTGCTTCCGCTCTTTTGTCGCAGATAGTTCCATACGCTGTTACTTTCCCCGCCTATCATTGTCTTTCCGCAGCTGTTGGTAATAGCGTAATACTGTATAAAAACTTTATTCCTCTTCAGCTGGTTGCCGTTGGCCTCAAACACAGCCTCCGGATCCTCCTGTTTCTTTTCCGGATATTTCGTAGTCCATTGTTCCCCGTCGAAGAACAGGGGTTTTGAATCCTCTGTTCTCATATACATGGCTATATAGACCGTATATGCTTTTCGCAGATCCGTTTTCTCATATTTTTCCCTGTTTCCAAGCCCTACTATCAATATAAAAGGTTCTTCATCCATGTTTGCCAGTATGTCCTTCGCAAACTGGGTGCCCACAGCATTACAATCCCCATTGGTATTATCTCCGGGTTTGCCCGGAACGATGGTTGCATGCTGCTGGTCATTTTCACCTTGTTTCACGCCTGCCTTCTGCCCTTCCCGTTCAAAGGCGTACATCTCCGTAAGCTTCGCCTGAGTAGAGGTGATAGTATTTCGCGCCCAGATATAATCCTCTTTGGTGCGCGCCTCATCTATCCACCCCAGCAGCTGAGGTATCAGTATCGCCGCCAGTATCGCCAGTATAACAAGCACGACAATAAGCTCCACCAGGGTGAAGCCTTTTGATCCGTTGCATAAAGAGCGATTTCCGTTCCGTCTAAAACCCTTCATAAGCGCACTCCTTTGCACTCCCATTAACCCATAAATTATACCACTTGCCTTGTCCACGGTCAAACCGCGCAGTATATTTACGGTATGCCCGGCATACCTCATTAACTATATCGGTCAAAAACAGGAGATTGTTAAGACGGAATAATGCACATTTTGGAGATAATATACAAAAAAAGATCCTTCGCTCAGGATGACAGTAAGCACAGGCTGCTCAGGATGACAGTGCGGACATGTGGCTCAGGGTGACAAGGGATGCATCTCACGCCGCCTTCGCTTTCCGCTCCTGCTTTGCCCCCGGATGCAGGATCAGGGCCGCGATCACCATAAATACAGCGGTGGTTGCCAGGCTTATGGGATAGACCATCATTATGCGGTTAAAAGTAGGTTCCAGCGGAAATACCAGGTATATCCAGCTGATACGGACACCGCAGATGCATACTATGGTTATGATGGCGGGGATCATCGATATCCCGAACCCCCTGAGGTAACCGGAAACGATCTCATAAGTCATACTGAAGAAATATGCCGAAAAGATCAGGATCAGCCTCTGATACGCCAGCTCTATAACCTCCGGATTGGGATTAAATATCGATAATATATTCCGTCCAAAGCCCAGGATCAGCGCTATAGCCGCCCCCAGCGCCAGAGCGCCCTCCGCCAGTGAAATGGCCATGCTCTGCTTGCAGCGCTTTATCTTTCCGGCGCCGAAATTCTGTCCGACGAAGGTTGTCGTCGCCTGCGAAAAGCTGTTGAACACCTGGTAAGCAAAGATCTCCAGATTAAACGCCGCGCTGGATGCTGCCATCACAAGGGTATCCAGGCTGTTGATGGCTGCCTGGATTATGATATTCGCCGCCGAAAACACCATGGTCTGCAATCCGGCCGGTACGCCTATAGCAAGTATCTTTTTAAGCATATGGCCGTCGATCTTAAGCTGCTTCAGATCAAGTTTGATATGGGTCCCGCCTTTTAACAAAAGCACTCCCAGTATAACGCAGCTCACTGCATTTGAAAGTACTGTGGCTATAGCCACTCCGTCAACCGTGCGCTTAAGCCCTACTACCAGGCCTATATTCAGTACCACGTTAAGAACACCGGAAATGACCAGGGCTATGAGAGGCGTCCTTGTATCACCCGTGGATCTGAAGATCGCAGCCTCAAAATTATACAGCAGTATCACCGGCAATCCGGCCACATACAGCCTGAAATAGAGCAGAGCCATCGGATAGACTTCGTCAGGTATATTCTGGGTCCTGAACACCGGCTCTGCCAGCAGTTCTCCCAGTATCATAAGCACAAATCCGGCTATGAGTGCAAAAGCAATGGATGTATGGGCAGCACGGTTTGCATCTTTTTCCGACTTTCTGCCCACGGCGTTGGCTATCACCACATTGCTTCCCATTGAAATAGATACAACGCTGTTCACTATAAGACCTATTATCGGCGTATTTGCACCCACGGCCGCCATACAGGCTTCACCTTTACCCCCGGTAAAGCGTCCCACCACAGCCACATCAGCCGCATTAAACAGCTGCTGTAATATTCCCGTAGCTGCCAGCGGCAACGCAAAAGCTACTATTGACAGCGGAAGGTTACCGCCTGTTATATCATTTTTCTGTTTATTATCCATTATTACTTTCCTTGCGCCCCCGGCATATAAACCGCATTAGCGTCTGTTTTTCAAATCCAAAACACTTTACTATATCGCCCCGATTTTTTCAACAAAAAAATTCTTGACAAGTGTTTTCAAAAATAGTAATATATCCGTGTTGCGCAGGAATGGCGGAATTGGCAGACGCGCACGGTTCAGGTCCGTGTGAAAGCAATTTCATGAGGGTTCAAGTCCCTCTTCCTGCACGGAAGCCCTTGATATCAAGGGCTTTTTCTTTTGCAAAAATCCTTCGCTGCGCTCAGGAAAGTCACAAGACCCGAAGAAGCAATCTTTATATAGACTTATTACTCTAATAATGATAAAATATCTGATTAATATAAGAAGAAACACCCGGAGGCGATCATCATGAACTATTCCCGTGAGGGTATCAAACGAAAGCAAAGAGCGCTGTGCTCACGCGGCACCAAGATCAAAAAGATGCTTGGTATCAACGTGGTCAAAGCCTTTCTTATCTGTGCATTTTCAGCAGTCATCATAGGCACCTGCCTGGGCATAGGCATGTTTAAAGGAATACTGGCCACTACGCCGGATATTTCTACCATCGACGTTACGCCCACCGGCTACGCCACCAACCTTTATGACTGTGAAGGCCACCTTCTTACCAAACTGGTGGCAGAGAATTCAAACCGTACCTATGTAAGCATGGACAAGATCCCTTCGGATATGGCCAATGCTTTTGTCGCTATCGAGGATGAACGTTTCTATCTTCATAACGGTATTGATATCCAGGGTATCATCCGTGCCGCTTCAACCGGCGTAAAGAACAAATTCAAATTCAATCAGGGCGGTAGTACCATCACCCAGCAGCTCATCAAGAATAACGTCTTCACCAATTTCTCCAAAGAAACCGGTTTTGAAAAGTATAAACGTAAGGTTCAGGAACAGGCTCTGGCTATTGAGCTCGAAAAGCGTCTCAGCAAAGAAGAGATACTTGAGCTTTACATGAACACGGTTAACCTGGGACACAATACTCTGGGCGTCCAGGCAGCTTCGATGCGTTATTTCGGAAAGCCCGTTTACGAGCTTAACCTTTCCGAATGCGCCACCATAGCCGGTATCACCCAGAACCCTTCCGCAAATGACCCCATCACGCATCCCAATACCAACGCGGATAAGCGCGAACGTGTGCTCAAAAAAATGCTTGAAAACGGTTATATAGATAAAGCTGCTTATGACGAAGCTCTTGCAGATGATGTTTATGCGCGAATCACCGCTACCAACGTACAGGTTATGGAAGAAGGCGTTTATTCTTACTTTGAAGACGCAGTTATCGAAGAAGTAGCCCGCGATCTGACAGAGAAGTATGTAGCTGAAGGCTATACCGAGAGCCAGGCTTCCTCCAAGGCTTATAACCTGCTCTACAGCGGCGGTCTTTCAATATACACCACACAGGATTCACAGATACAGTCTATCGTAGACGGCATCTATATGGACGAGGCAAATTATCCCGATAACACCCACTGGTATCTGAACTACCGCCTCTCCATTCAGCATCCCAACGGCGAAACCCAGAACTTCTCTTCCGAGATGTTTAAGTCATATTACAAACAGCAGAATTCCAACTTCAACATGATCTATGGTTCACCTGATGAAGCTTATGATGCCATAAGAGCATACCAGGAAGTCGTAATGGAGGAAGGGGACGAGATCATCGCTGAAAAGATCAGTCTTACCCCCCAGCCCCAGGTTGCGATCACCATAGAAGACCAGTATACCGGACATGTTCTGGCAATGGTAGGCGGCCGCGGAGTCAAAGAGACCAGCCGTTCACTTAACCGTGCTTATGCCTGCCCCCGTCAGCCGGGATCCTGCTTCAAGGTGGTATCCACCTATGCTCCCGCTCTGGATTCAGCCGGCATCACTCTTGCCGATACTTTCGAGGACGCGCCCTTTAATTATTCCACCGGCCGCCCCGTTAAGAACTGGTACGGCACCGGCACTTATAAGGGCATCTGTTCCGTGCGCTATGCCATAGAGCAGTCCCTTAACATTATCGCCGTAAAAACCCTTACCGTTATCACTCCCCAGCTTGGTTTTGATTACCTGCTCAAGTTCGGTTTCACTACCCTGGTGGAAAGAAGAGTCACAGAAGACGGAAAGGTTGTAAATGATGTGCACCAGGCTCTGGCGCTGGGCGGTATCACCGACGGCGTTACAAACATGGAGCTTAACGCCGCTTACGCAACCATAGCCAACGGCGGTATGTACATGCAGCCGATCCTTTATACCAAGATAGTGGATCATGATGGAAAAGTACTGATAGACAATAACCAGAAGCAGGAACAGCACCGCGTTATCAAAGAGACCACCGCATTCCTGCTCACCGACGCCATGGTAGACGTTGTTACCAAAGGTACCGGCGGCGGCGTTAATTTCGGAAACATGGCTATAGCCGGAAAGACCGGTACCACCTCCAGTTATAAAGATGTATGGTTTGCAGGCTTTACCCCTTACTATACCGCAACGACCTGGACCGGTTACGATAATAACGCAGATCTTCCTTCCAGCGACCGTAATCTCTCAAAGTCCATGTGGAAGACGGTCATGAAGGCCCTGCACGAAAATCTGGAATACAAATCCTTCGAAGTGCCCAACGGTATCACTACTGCCACCGTATGTTCCGCTTCAGGCAAACTGCCCGATCCGGAGCTGTGCAGCGAACACCTGAAGACCGAATACTTTGCCGAAGGCACCATACCTCACGAAACCTGTAATGTACATTACAAAGGTATGGTCTGTGCCGCTACCGGCCTTCCTGCCGACTACATGTGCCCCTTCAAAGTACCGGGCATTCTGACGCTGCCGCTGCCCGAGCCTCCCGCCTTATGGCAGGGCTCCAACTCCAACGGCAACCAGACTTCCTGCCCGCACAATGCAGAGTTCTTCGCCGATCCCAACTACCATGAAATGCTGGAAGAACAACGGCAGATGCTGCAGGAAATGGGATATGATTTCTCATTAGAAGGTTATTGATAAAAGATAAGGGTGAGCCACGGGGCTCACCCTTTTTTTATTTTCTTTAATCCAGCATCGGTATTTCCGATCTTTCAGCCGGCGTATATTCCCCGCCTGACATATAATAGAAATCAAGATACTCTCCGAAGATAAATCCGATACCGCCTTTATACTCCACTTCTGTCCAGCCGTTGGCGTGATTTCCTATTACCTTGTATTCATCACCGTCTGCTGCCATACCCACTACATCATTGTCGGTTCCTGCACCGCTTCTGATATTAACTCCGTCCGCATTGCAGCGTCCCAGCAGATCCGTATTTTTCTCTTCAACAGGTTCTTCCGTCACTGTAGGCTCTTCCGCCACCGTAGGCTCCGTCTGCACAACCGGCGGCGTATCTACCTGCGTCTCCTGGGCTTCCATCGGTGCTTCGCCTCTTTTTACTATCAGCACGATCAGCAGGATTATAGTGATCAGCAGTAATACTATGAATGCATCCAGTACGATGCTTAATGTTTTTCTTCTCATAAACCCTCTCCTATAGTACTTCTCTCTCCGAATCCCGGGCCATTATCAGGACACGCCGCTTACCCATGTCATCATAATAATGCATTCCGTACATAAACAGTCTGTACTCGCCATCTTCTGTCCTGCGCCTGAAGAACATATGCGATACAGTCTTTCCGGCTGCAAACGCATCATCAAGATTCTCCTTCGAAAGCGCCATAAGGAACAACGGCAGATCGTCGGGATGTATGGGCACCAGATCCTTAAACTCCTGCGAATGCAGCTGGCTGTCCCAGCTCTTTTCGCGCAGAAGCCTTTCTCCGTTAAACTGCAGACTGTAGATCAGATCCGTGTCTATATCATACTCATACATATAGTCGTAGTCAGCCAGCAGCACAGCATTGTACAGAAGCGAAAGCTCCCTCTGTACCATCACGTCCGTGAAGTCCTCAAATATCAGTATAGCTTCGGCATGTCCCTTCTCATCGGACAGCGGATAGATATGCAGACGTATCCAGGTATCCTCTACAGTACGGTAAACATATTCACGCCTGGTATGGTCGCCCGGGTGTTCCAGAAGCTCCGCCCTGGATATGCTGTTCTTGAAAACATCCCTGTATTGCTCCAGCACGTATGCCTTTGCATAATGCTCCATTGCCTCATCTATGGATTTGAACTGCTTTTCAATATATCTGTATTCCTGGGGCAGCTGTATTGAATGATAGCTTCCCTTAACCAGGTCAACGAAATAGACGGATCTGTACCGCGCCGAAAGCACATCTACGATAATGTTCTTCTCATTACGCTCGGCTTCAACGCGCTTATTCTCTGTAATATCCATGAAAGTGAGTACGCATTTATCTTCCATGCCCTGCATATAAGGCGGCATGAAGGCCGTTACGCTCATCCAGCTTTCACCCTCATTTATTGCGGAAGTATATTCACGCACCACATTGTCCACATCACCCGCAAGGGTTTCCTTCAGCGCCTTTGCTGAAAACGTTGTGGAAAGATCCCTTCTCTGTCCTTCATCAGGAATGAATTCCGATACTATCTGCAGAAGGGTATCATACTGTCCCTCTTTGGGTGTACCAAACAGCAGTGCGTCCGCCTTTACCGCAGAATACTCGTTATTCACCATATCAATAAGATAAATGGACCTGTAAGCATTGCTCAGGGAACTCAATATTGCCTCATTGACTCTCTCACTGTCGCTTAAGGACACCTCTCCCTGAACGTCCCTTTCTGTGCAGACTATCTTGCCCTTAAGCTCATCATGCCTCAGAAAGCGCAGCTCTACCCAGCGGTATTCATCTCCGCGGCTCTGCCTGTATTGGAACGCATAATCACCGCGTTCCAGTTTGCTTCGTACAGCCACGGGATCCAGAAAGGTCCTCAGCTGTTCCCTGTCATCGGGATGTGCCAGGGCTTCTATCATATCACGTTTCCATTCATCAAAGCCCACCGGATGGTAATATACAGCCCTGTAATGGCCTTCGCCGCCGTCCACAGGCTTGATAAGGGTAGTTACATCACCCTTCATCATATCAATAAGATAAATATGGCGGTAGTTCCTGCCCAGGAGATTAAAGATCTTATCTCTCTCCTCTTCTTCCTTATCATCCACATGCGCTGTGATAAGGAATGAATAAGCCAGTATGCCCTGGCTCCAGACCACTTTGGATACCGTTACATTCCTGCATTTTCCAAAACCGGACTGTTCCACCACATAGCGGTAGGTCCCGCCCTCATTGCAGCGCGTGGTGGCCTTACGGTAATCCTCCATACCCCATACTTTGGATACGGGTGATCCGGTATGGGCATTAGTCAGCACAGTCACCAGGTGATTGCAGTAAAGCAGAGTCTGGTCACGTCCGCTGACCACAAAAACCGCCACATCATCCGCATTATCCAGGACATTCATCATACCCCAGAATTCTTTCAGATCATTCATATCAGCCCTTCCTCTTAAGTACTTCCTTTACGTAATCCCAGCAGCGTCCCACACTCTTTATATTCAGCTTTTCATTTACAGTGTGAATATCCTGCATATCGGGGCCTATTGAAACAGCATCAAAATCTTCTATCTTCTTTGCCAGTACGCCGCATTCGAGCCCTGCATGGATCACTTCTATCACGGGCTCCCTGCCGTACATCTCTTTAAATACCGCTACCATTTTATCACGAAGCGGTGAATCTTCCCTGTATTCCCATTCCGGATAGGACGATGAAACTTCAGTGCCGGCGCCGAAGCTGCCTGCTATCTCCACCACCCTGTCTTTTAAATGTGCCGCTGCGCTTCCTATCATGCTGCGCAGTTCAAAAGTAGCATCAATACTCTCTTTTTCACTCTTTAATATTCCCAGATTAAGGGAAGTCTCTACCAGTCCCTCAACCGTACCGCTCATAGCCTGCACGCCATCCGGCTCGCAGATGATAAATGCCGCAAAACGCTTGGTCTGCTCGGCATCGGCAAATGCAGGTCCTGTCAGATCCATGGGCGAGAGTATCAGCTCCATATCGTCGTCTTTTCCATGATACTCATGCTTTATCTCATTCTTTAAGCGTTCAAATTCATCGATCACTTCAAACTGCTTCTCAATGGGTACCGATATCTCTGCATACGCCTCATTTGCTATGGCATTGGCTGCCGTTCCGCAGTTGATGGAATTCATTGTCACACCCAGATCCGCCAGCCGGTATAATATCCTGGCCGCGATCCTGCATGCGTTGGCACGGCCCTTATGTATCATCTGGCCCGAGTGCCCGCCCTGAAGGCCTTTCACATGTATGGAAGCCCTGTATGCTTCGGCTTCCCCGTTTTCTTTTGTATCATAAGGATAATGGGCCACTACCCGCACTCCGCCGGCACAGCCCACCGTAAATATCCCTTCATCTTCTGAATCAAGGTTTAAGAGTCTCTTTCCCTTAAGCAGTGATGTATCGAGGCCCACCGCCCCGTCCATTCCCACTTCTTCGTTCGTGGTGATCAGAAGCTCCAGTGCCGGATGCAATATGCTCCGGTCCCTCATTATCGCCATCATCATGGCCACTGCTATGCCGTCATCCCCGCCGAGGCTTGAATCCACGGCATATACCCATTCATCATCATGCGTTATGTCAAGGATATGCTTCTTCATGTCCACGGACTTGTCCGCATGCACCGCCACCATATCCATATGCCCCTGAAGTATCAGCACCGGCTCTTCTTCATAGCCTTCGCTTGCGGGCACTCTGATGATGATATTTTTCTCTTTATCCTGAATGCGCTCAAAGCCCTGAGCCTCTGCGCAGGACTTCAAATAATTGCTTATAGCATCTATATTATAAGAACCGTGCGGTATTTCGCATATCTCCGCGAAGGCTTCAAAAACCTCCTTAGGATACAGTCCTTCCAGCTTTCCCATTTATATTAACCCCCGGAACAGATCCCCTGCTGCAATATTCGCTTTGCCCGGGATCACAAATTATAAAAAAAGTTATCGGGAAGCTGCAGCTCCGTTACCGGGCCACAGTTCCAAATAACTCAGTTTTTACAGAATGATCGATTATGCGATCTTGCTCTTTGCAAGCTCTGCCAGAGCGGTAAAGCCCTCAGCATCATTAACTGCCATCTCGGACAGCATCTTGCGGTTGATATCAACTTCTGCCAGCTTAAGTCCATACATGAACTTGCTGTAGGAAAGTCCGTTCATACGAGCTGCTGCATTGATACGTGCGATCCACAGCTGACGGAACTGACGCTTTCTCTCCTTACGGCCTGCATATGCAGATGCAAGTGCACGCATTACTGACTGCTTAGCTACACGGTACTGCTTTGAACGTGCGCCCCTGTATCCCTTTGCAAGCTTTAATACTCTGTTATGCTTCTTTCTGGCGTTTAAGCCACCCTTTATCCTGGCCATTTTATTATCTCCTTTCTGATTTTACGAATATATACT
>JAEEGL012714020.1_pt1 | contig 23775 bp, 14 predicted proteins | sample 9134231 | NCBI WGS metagenome assembly JAEEGL01 (sample SAMN16246548, study PRJNA631951) | gut metagenome | biome: gut microbiome; feature: rumen; material: fiber-attached | host: Bos | place: Iran: Karaj | collected 2018-10 | reverse complement strand
ATTCATGATATTCCTCCTATCTGTGATTCCCTTACTTTTTTTCGCTATTAATCTTACTTTAGTAACAAGTATTTAGTTCTGTCTGAAAGGTGACGTCTTTTTCTTTCATAAGCATATAGTAAACCTGTAAAAGAATATTGTCAAGTATATTTTACATATTTCTTTTATCAGATGCTTTTTGTCAAAAGCCAAGCATCTTACCAGTCCCAGCCGTAAACATACGCAAAAAAGAGCGCTTCCACTGATACTCTAAAAGATATCAGAGAAAGCGCCCGACTAATTAGCAATTATAGTAAGCTTACAATATTTGAATGCATATCGAAGCCGGCGTCCCGATTATTTATGAAACGTGAGTATTTTGTATCCAGGTCTTGATGTCGGAAAGGCCCGGAACCTTCTGGAAGCTGTCATCGGAAGCGATTACCAGAGTAGGTGCCTGCATAATGCCGAATTTTTCCACCAGTTCAGGATGCTCTGTGGCATCCATAATTTTGTAGCTCACACCGGCCTTATCAAGAAGTGCTCCTGCAATCTTGCAGTTAGGACAAGTCTGTGTCTTAAAGAGCATTACTACTGACTCATCAAGATTCTCTGAACTCTTTGTGGCCTCTGTGTTGGACTTCTTAATTGAAGCTTCTGCAAAGCTGACCGGCTTTGGTCCCTGATGTGTAAGTTTGGAATGCCCGAGATCATAAACCTTACGATCCTTATATTCCTGAGTCTTACCGTCGTTCCAGTTGGCAACAGGTCTGTAATATCCGGTAATTCGGCTGTATACTTCCGTCTTTGCACCGCAGTGAGGGCAAACAGGCTGTTCTCCGGTAAGGTAGCCATGTTCCTTACATACTGAGTATGTAGGTGACATTGTATAATAAGGAAGCTTGTAATTCTCAGCAATCTTCTTAACCAGGTTGGCTGCTGCTTTCCAGTCAGGAAGCTTTTCTCCAAGGAATGCATGGAATACGGTTCCCGATGTATAAAGAGTCTGAAGCTCATCCTGAATATCGAGAGCTGAGAAAATATCCTCAGTGTATCCTACAGGAAGGTGCGAAGAATTGGTGTAATATGGTGCACCGTCCATGTTTGCTGTGATGATGTCAGGATACTGTTCCTTGTCGTGTTTTGCAAAACGATAGGTTGTTGACTCAGCAGGTGTAGCCTCTAAGTTGTAGAGGTCGCCGTACTGCTCCTGGTAATCCGATAGGCGCTCTCTCATGTGGGTGAGAACTTCCTTGGTGAACTGCTGGGTACGGCTGTCAGTCATGTCAGCTCCGATCCATTTTGCGTTAAGGCCCACTTCGTTCATGCCGATAAGGCCGATGGTTGAGAAGTGGTTTGCAAAGGTTCCCAGGTATCTCTTGGTATATGGGTAAAGTCCCTGATCAAGAAGCTTAGTAATAACCTGTCTCTTGGTGTGAAGGCTTCTTGCCGCAATATCCATGAGGTGATCGAGTCTCTTGTAAAAATCTTTTTCATCAGCTGCAAGGTATGCAATCCTGGGCATATTGATGGTAACTACGCCGATTGAACCTGTGGACTCGCCGGATCCGAAGAAGCCGCCGGATTTTTTACGGAGTTCCCTGAGGTCAAGACGAAGTCTGCAGCACATGGAACGAACGTCGCTGGGCTCCATGTCCGAATTGATATAGTTGGAAAAATACGGTGTGCCGTATTTGGCAGTCATTTCAAATAAAAGCTTGTTATTCTCGGTCTCGCTGAAATCGAAATCCCTTGTTATGGAATAAGTAGGAATAGGATACTGGAATCCTCGGCCGTTGGCATCGCCTTCGATCATGATCTCGATAAAGGCTTTATTGACCATATCCATCTCGTGCTGACACTCGGCATAGGTGAAATCCAGTTCTTTGCCACCAACTATGCAGTTGAGGTTTGCGAGGTCCCTGGGCACTGTCCAGTCCAGAGTGATATTGGAAAACGGTGCCTGTGTGCCCCAACGGCTTGGTGTATTTACGCCGTAAACAAAGGACTGAATGCACTGCTTAACCTCATGCTGTGAGAGGTTGTCCACTTTTACAAAGGGCGCAAGATAAGTATCAAAGGATGAAAAAGCCTGAGCTCCTGCCCACTCGTTCTGCATGATTCCAAGGAAATTCACCATCTGATTGCAGAGGGTTGAAAGATGGCATGCAGGTGCTGATGTTATCTTTCCGGGAATTCCCCCCAGGCCTTCCTGAATGAGCTGCTTAAGGCTCCAGCCTGCGCAGTAGCCTGTGAGCATGGAAAGGTCATGGATGTGGATGGCAGCACTTCTATGAGCGTTTGCAATCTCATCGTCATATACTTCGGAGAGCCAGTAGTTGGCAGTTATGGCACCGGAGTTGGACAAAATAAGGCCACCAACAGAATATGTCACTGTGGAATTTTCTTTTACACGCCAGTCGTTTATCTTAAGATAATCGTCCACGATATCCTTGTAGTTAAGGAGCGCGGAATTGACGTTACGGATCTTCTCACGCTGTTTACGATATAAAATATATGCCTTGGAAACGTCAGGATAGCCTGACTCGGAAAGGACTTTCTCGACACTGTCCTGGATTTCTTCAACGGTGATCTTGCCGTCTTTTACTTTGGTCTCGAAGTCCGAAGCAACTCTCAGAGAAATGAGATCGATGACGCTTGAGTGGTAGTCTTTTTCAAGCGCAACAAAAGCTTTGGTGATAGCGGATGAAATTTTGGCAATATTAAACTCCGCTACTGTACCGTCTCTCTTGACAACCTTATACATATTGAACCCCCTCGTTTTTTGGCTCCGCGGACGTGTCTGGACACCCTCAGGAACAGATAACGTCGCTCCTTGTATCTGTTCTTTCGGGATGTCAGCCACTGTGACACGACAACCCATAATTCCAAAATTTTGTTGCAAGGAATTGAAAAGATTATTGAATGATTTTTTCAAAAAATCAGGATAGATATAGGATAGCACAGGAGGGAAAAATATTCAATATATAGTTTAGTTTTATGTGGCAGCACAATATATTGTGGTCAAGAAGTTTTTGAGCAGATTTGCAAACAAAAAAGCGTTTTGTATTCTGACGAAAAAATAAACACTATATACCGCGAATAGCGGCCGCTTCAACATATGGCTTTACAGCACCTAAAAAAAGCTCCATTTCTTGGGATGTTGGAGAGGTCAGAGTCTTGTCAGGCACGGTATCACGCGGTGTGAACTGCTGGAGATAATATGCCTTTGCTCCCCTGATCCACTGCCCGATAAATTCAAAATCTTTTTTCTCATGGAACTCTTTTACCACTGTGGTTCTGAACTCGTAATCTATCTTGCTATTCATTATTATGGATACACTCTGCTCAATGAGGCCGGTATCTATCTGAGGAAGGCCAACCGTCAGCGCATACTTTGGCAGAGAATTTTTGATATCCATAGCAACATAATCCACAAGCCCTCCAGCAATGAGCTGCTGCAGGGCCCTTGGATGGTATCCGTTTGTATCAAGTTTTATCAAAAATCCCAGGTCGCGTATTTTTCTAATGAAGTTATCAATTCCAGGTCGCATAAGAGGCTCGCCTCCTGTTATGGCAACGCCGTCCAGGAGGCCTTGTCTCTTACTCAAAAAGGAAAAGAAATCTTCTTCGACCATTTCCGGTGGGATGCTACCGTCCACAAGTTCATAGTTGTGGCAGTACGAGCAACCGAAATCGCATCCTCCCAGAAATACGGTACACGCTATATGCCCCGGGAAGTCAAGAAGCGTCATTTTTTGCAAACCGTGAATGTGCATAATCACCCTCCGAAAGGTTACGAGATTCCGGGACGCTTGTGTCAACATCTTATGAAATATTAAAAAATACTTGTTTTCGCCTGCGGGGTAATTTTCTAAAACTCATTTTCAAATGGGTGCCTCATTTCAGCGTTGTTCATAGCACTCGGCACCCATTTGATCCTTCGTTTTGAAAATTATCCTCCTTGTACAAGAACTGCGTATTTTTTACTATTCCATAAACTGCCGCCCCAATCGTATCCGGAATCATATTTCCCGTATAATATCTATGATTATAGCACTTCTTCGATGGCTCGCTTCAACTCTTCGGATACATCTGCATCTTTGAGCCATGAAGCGAAGGCTTCTTTGGATAGGGTTTGCAGTTTGTTGTAGATCAGGTCTTTGTGGACTGTGGAAATCCAGGCACGGTCAAGGATTTCGAAGGTAAACTTTCGGTAGTCATTACTTGTAAGTTCAACTCCGGAAAGCTCAATTGTTAAGCCGGAGTCGGTGTTTACCGAAGGTATTTCAACTATAGTTGATTTTCCGTTGAAGGTATGTCCCTTCGCCTTGATTCCAAAAAATTCCAGTGTGTAATCTCTTGTGCCCGGGATAAGGGTTGTATCTCCGGCTGCAGGAGAAATTGTAAAGGTGAGTTTTTGGTTATTGTTATCATAATTCACTGCATAATTTGTCTGGACAAAGGCACCATTTTCAAAGTCCATACTGATTCCGTCATCCTCATAGAGGGTGTAGCTTCCGTCTGCGCCGCCTCCGATAAGAAGGTGGAGATGAGATGGATTGGCTGTGGAATTCACAGTAGCATCATCCCCGGAAAGGGGAACGATGCCCCCGACCTTAAGTAGTACAGGGATGCGGGAAAGGTCTCTGTAGAGCCTCATTACCTTCTCACCTTCGTAAATCCGTCCGTCAAATATGTCTATCCATCTTCCTGCGGGAATAAGAGCTCTGGTGCTACCCATCTGAAGTGCCTTGTCATTTTCCTCTGTTATTGCACTTACAATGAGGCTTTCTCCAAAGCGGTACTGATCTCCCAGATCGTAGCTCTCGGCATTGTCTGAGAAGTCGTAGTACATGGGTCTTACAAGGGGTCTGCTCTCTTTATAGGCTCTGTAGTTCTCTGTATAGAGATAGGGAATGAGCTTGTGCCTAAGCTGCATAAAGGATCTCATTATGCTGCGATAGGGTTCTGCAAGTGTCCAGGGTTCCTTGTTGAAAAACGGGCTGCTACTGCTGTGAATTCTGTTTATAGGAGAAAAGACTCCGTACTCTATCCATCTGATAAGCCTGTCAAGGTCCTTATCCCCCAACATGTGGCCACCAATATCGTGGCTCCAGCAGCCAAAACCGATGTTACTGGCAGTGCTGGTAAAAAATGGCTGGAAGCGCAGTGATTTCCAGGTCACATGAGTATCTCCCGAAAATCCCACGGGATATCTGTGGCTTCCGGGACCCGCATATCTCGAAAAGATCATGGGACGGGTATTTCTCTTTTTCTGATCCGCATAATGATAGTGATTAAGTAGCAAAAGAGGATCCACATCGCCGCACTTTTTACCCGTACCCTGCTGCCAGTCTATCCACCAGAAATCTACGCCGTCATCCTCGTAAGGGTGCAAAACCATATCAAAATATGCCCTGCGAAATCTGCTGTCGCCGAAATCAAACTCCACGGGTTCTTCCGTTTCCGGGTCTATTCCCACAGCTTCAGCCGTCTCTTTATACATATCCTCAAAGGCCCTTATACCATCGGCGGGATGGAGATTAAGAGTAACAGCCAGGTTGTTATCATGAAGCTTATTCAGGAACCTCTTATAATCCGGGAAAAGATCTTTATTCCAGGTATAGCCTGTCCAGCCGCTTCCGTACTTAGGATCAACGTCAGTGACATGCCAGTCCATATCGATAACCGCCACTGAAAGCGGGATCTGCTCTTTCGCAAAATTATTAACCACTTCCATATAGCTGTCTTCTGTATATCTGTAGTATCTGCTCCACCAGTTGCCAAGGGCATACCTGGGAATCATGGGCATCTTGCCGGAAAGCTGACAGAAATCCCTCAGGCCTGCGTAATAGTCTTTGCCATAACCAAAGAAATATATGTCTATTCCGCTTTCCTGCCTCTGAACAAATTCACCATCTTCCATGACGGGAGTTTTGCTGTCATCCAGTACCGCAAAGCCGTTTTTTCCAAAGATGCCCTTTTCAAGGCAGACTTTTCCGTCGGCATCGTCCAGGGTTCTCGCGGTTCCTCCCAGGTTACTGAAGTCACCGTAGGAATCGCCATAATGCCAGGTGAAGCCCATGCTCTTAACTTCTATGGAAAGGCCATAGGAACTAAATGGCTTTTTATCGTAGCATAGCTTCAATTCTGCGGTTTCCATAACAAGGCCCGATTCGTCGTCCTTTATTTCCACAAGAGCCTCGTCAAAGTCTCTGTTTATTACGGCAAAAGATCTCCTGTCTTCAAACACGCCGTTTTCACTGTATTCAAGTCTTATCATCCTGTCCGTCAGAACTGTAATTCTGTAATTTTCACCTGTTATCATTTTCTGACTCCTTCTTTTTGGATCGCAGTGGATTAAGCATCTCACTTTAGCTTTATGAGAAGCGCCCTGTTTGCGGGAATTTCAATCTCAAAATTACCGGCATCGTCCACTTTTCCGTCAAAGCCCTCACCGAATTCATCCACATCTTTTTCAGGGCCCGAAGCTCCCACAAGCTCAATGGGAATAGCTACTGTCCGATCCTCATCCTCCATGGAAATAATTCCAAGATAAATATTATTATCAAAAAATCTGGCAGCTGCAAGAATCCTGCCATCAGCAAGAAGGACTTTGCGACCGCCCTCCGCAAAGGCAGTTTCTGTCTTCCTTAAGCTGCATATTTTCTGATACAGTTTGAAATACTCACTCTTCTTCCGGCTGTTTTCTTCCTCCCAGGGCATGTTGTATCTAAAGCCCCGGTCGTCCTTGATATATCCGTCAATGCCAAGCTCATCTCCGTAGTAAATGCAGGGAATTCCGGTCCACAAAAGCTGGGAAATTACAATTCCCTTCCACTTGTCAAAAGAGATATTCTCGTAATTGTGGACTCTGGCAACATCATGGGAATCAAAGAGATTCATGCTGCAATCGGCAACCACCTGGGGAATCCTGCTGTAAAACTCTAAGGTTCTGTCTACCACATCCTTTGCAGTAAGCTTGTAATCAATTGCCCTAAGAACCTCATTTCTCTCCAGAAAAAGATCCTTAAGCCCCGCAAATTCCCTAAGAATCCTGCCAAAGCCAAAATAGTTCATGGGAGCATTCCAGCGCTGTCCCTGAAGATATTCAGTGCAATCTCCCCAGTGCTCACCTATTATCATGGCATCATTTTTGGTAGTTCTTATGGACTCACATACCTCCTGCCACAGCTCATCCGCCTGCTGCAGCTCGTCGTTTCGGCCAAACACATCAGCTACGTCAAAGCGCCATCCATCAGCATTATACGGAGGGTTAAGCCATTTTTTCAAAACCGAATTTTCATCCCTGTAGATGAGATTTCTAAGTTCCTCGTTTCGATAGTCCAGCACCGGCAACATCCTATAGCCGGCCCAGCCCTTCAGCTTGCCGTCCTTTTCTTTTAGGTAAAAATGATTTTTGTCCTGAACCCAGCTGTTGGTAAGGCCAGTATGATTTATGGAAATGTCCAGGATCAGCTTCATTCCATTTTCATGAAGGGCCTCTGAAAGCTCCTTTAGCGCCTCATCTCCCCCAAGACCGTCATCCACATGAAAATAATCTGCGCAGTCGTACTTGTGGGGGCTTGGTGCCTGAAAAATCGGATTTAGATATAGGGCTGTTACGCCCAGTTCTTTAAGGTATGGTATCTTCTCTTTTATCCCTGACAAAGAACCGTCCTTAAAGCTGGTGGGAAAAATCTGGTAATAAACCGCTCCCTTTACCCAATCCGGCTGAACATAATCCGACATAAGCACAAAGTCATGTTCTTCACCGGGTACGTGATTTACCACTCCCGCCTGAGTATAGAAATAGATTTCATGCTCGCAGGCTATTACAAAATAGTAGATAAGTCTTGGCTCATTCATGGTAGTCTCTGCGGTGTAGTAAGAAAGCTTTCCCAAAGACCTGTCTTTTTCCATCTCAAGGTACTCTTCCGCTCCGTTCCTCATGCGCCGAAGGAAGATCCTTTTTATGGGAGCATCCTCATATAGCCTTACTGATATCCTGACTTTTTCTCCGATAGCAGGAGTCTGATTGCTAACAAACCCCAGTGTTCCGTCGCTGTAAATACTTTCTGTCCAATTTCCCATTGCTGTCCTCATCTTCCTTTTCCTGCTCCGTAGTCATTATTTTTTAACCCTTAACAGAGCCCGAAAGTCCCTCAACATAAAATCTCTGGAGCCATACAAAGAGTATAACTATAGGGAGCGCCACAATAAGCGCACCTGCTGCAAACTGTGTGTAGTAGGTATCAATTCTCTTAAAGTCGGTGAGCCAGTAAAGACCTACCGCCACAGTGTAGGAGCTCTGCTTGTCACCAAAGAGCATACTTGGGAAAATATAATCCGACCATGCTCCAAGGAAACTTCCTAGCACCGTATATACTATGATCGATTTGGAAAGAGGGAGTGTAATGTTAAGAAAAATCTGAAGTCTTGACGCTCCGTCTATGATTGCCGCTTCGTCGATGGCCTTTGGAATGGTGTCAAAAAAACCTTTGCTGACATGGTATCCCATGGCCGCACCTGCCGCGCTTACTACGATAAGAGCCATCAGTGACTGATTGAGGCCGATTCCCTTAAGGATATTATACACCGCAATCAGAGACATGAAGCCCGGGAACATTCCGATTATCATAAGTATATTCATAAATGCTTTTCTTCCGGCAAATCTGGTCCTACTAAGAACGTAGGAAGTTCCAAGAACGATAAGGGTATTGATAACGCAGCTGCAGGCAGCAACTATAAGTGTGTTGAGCCACCATTTACCAAAGGGAAGTACACTCTGGTTGGTGAAAAGATTAATAAAGTTATCAAAGGTAAATCCGTGGGGAATGAAATATCCCACATAATAGCCCTGCTCTGCCCTGAAGGCCGTAAGAACAATCCAGAGTATTGGAAAGAGCCAGATCACACCTAGGATTGTAAGGGCGATATAGCCCACATTTGTCTTGGTTACCTTCATTACGAAGATCAAAGCCGCAAATGAAGCCAGGAACATAACTACATATCCGAAAGCAAGATCCTTGTTGAGAAAGTCTGATGCGATGCCGCTTGTCTTAAACATCGATTTTGTGGAGAACATTAAAAGTGCTGAAAAAAGTGTAGCCAGAGCCTGAAGGCATTGCCAGATCATTACCATGGGCTTCGTTGTTTTTATCAGACTTATTATGGAAAAAGCAGCCGACAAAATAATAAGAGCCACTGTAGTATAAGCAATGCCATAGGTAGCACTGGAATTTTCGCTTCCGGAAAGGGTAAGTGCAGTCTGTATGAGAGACATACTCTTTTCCCCTATCCTCGCAAATGGGAGGAAAAGAGCTATCGCTGCCACCAAAGAAGCTATGACTGCCTTAAGCTGATGCTTAAGATTGAGCCCTATAACTGTTTTATCAAAGCTGGTCATTATTGGAATCCCTCCTCATTTTTCATTGCTCCGGATCTGGAGAAAGAGATCAGTGTAAAGGTTGCGGAAATCACAAATATGATGATTCCGATGGTAGCTGCCAGGTTGTAGTCGTTGCTGTCCTTGGTCAGCTTGTAAAGCCAGGTAACAAGAAGGTCTGTCTTGCCGGCGCCCTTGAAGTAATCCAGAGTAAGCGGCTCTCCTCCTGTCAGGAAATAAATAGTATTGAAGTTATTGAAGTTTCCGATAAGGTTGGAAATAATGTAAGGTGTTGTCACAAACCACATGTAAGGGAAAGTAATCTTAAGGAAGGTTGTGACAGGTCCTGCGCCGTCAATCTTGGCACTTTCGTAGAGTTCTCCCGGGATATTCATAAGAATTCCGCTTACCATAAGCATGGTTACCGGAACGCCGATCCAGAAGTTAACAACGATAACCGAAACTCTTGCCCAGGTTACGTTGGAGAGGAAAGGCAGTGCCGATGCTGTGAATCCCCACTGCTGCAAAAGAACGTTGAAGATTCCTCTTTCGCCCAGCATAGTTCCCACAACTCTCAGGGAAATAAAGCCCGGAATGGCCATAGTTATTACAAAAACCGTGCGCCAGAACTTTTTATATTTAATTCCTTTGGAATTTATTATCATTGCAAGTATCATCCCGCCGAAGTAGCAGGAAAAAGTAGCCGCAAAGCCCCAGATAAGTGTCCATCCCAGCACAGGCCAGAAGGTGTTTGCAAGCCTGTCTCCTGTGGACAAGAGGGTAAAAAAGTTTTTTACGCCAACCCAGGTAAAAAGATTTCCCGGTGGCTGATGATCCTGATCATAGTTGGTGAATGCCATGAGAATCATGTAAATAAGCGGCATAACGGTAAAAATAGACAATCCCAAAACCGGAACCGAAAGAAGTAAGAAGTGTACATTCTCGTTTGCAAGGCTCTTTATATCCTCCACAAAGGTGTTAGGTCTTTTGCCAAGTTCTCTTGCCTGCCTTGCCTTTTCTCCGGAAAAAATCGAAAAAAGCCATACCGCTATAAAAAATCCGGTTATAACCAGTGTAACAACGCCGCTTAAAAGGATCAGCATTGAGTTATCACCCTGTGTTATTTCATATATCCCAAGTGCCTCATTGTATGTCATGCCCTGGGTGTTCTGCCCCAGAGTCGTCATCATAACAAGATTGTGCCTTCCTGTAAGAATCATAAATGCTATGTACACAATCTCTACGGCCAGAAACATGAGTCCTTTAACTATCTGACCGTTTCGGATGTTTGCCAGTCCCATTATCATGTAGGAAATTTTGGAAAAAGCATCACCCTTGGTAAATGTAGTTATTAAATTTCGGTCCTTGTTTACTGCGTTCATCTTTCTTTTCCTCGTATTGCTGATCTCTTTCAACTATTGTCTATGATGTAATCGAAAATGCGCAGTTCTTGGACGAGCAAGATGATTTTTAAAGCGAAGAATACAAGAGAGGTCGACTGCTTCGAACAACGCTGAGAGGAGACCTCTCTTGTATTATGAGCTTTTATTATGAATTCATGAACATATAATCAGAAACGCGCATTTACTGCGGTTTTCGTGAGAATATGATACATGTATTTTCGATTACACATAGTGCTTAATTAGTGAGTGTGCTGGTGATGGAATCTACGAGGGCATCGAGCTGGCTCTGGAGATTCTCGCTTGTAACTTCACCATTGTATACGCTTACGCCGAATGCCTTCATAGGATCCCAGTAATCACCCATCTTAGGAATACTTGGCTGGTTGGTTGCATTTGCTGCCTGATCGTTAAGTGCTGCTGCCACGAAATCGTTCTTGATCTCATCGCTCTCAGCAAGAGACTTAAGAACCGGTACATCGCCCTGCTGGTTGTATCTTACAAGGCAGCTCTCGGGACTTGCCATGTAAACTGCAAGCTGCTGAGCAGCAAGAGGATACTTTGTATTTGACTTAACTGTGATAGTCTTGAAATCAACGAAGTTTGAAAGCTGAACAGTGTTTCCGCCGATGTTTGCTACAGGAAGTGCTACTGCTCCGAGCTTATCGCCAAGTGCTTCCTTGAACTCAGGTGCGCTCCATGCTCCGCTGGTTACAGCGCCAAGCTTTCCTTCCTTGAAAGCATTTCCGCCTACACCATCAGCATCCTCAAGGTACTTGCTGTTTGCTGCAAGCTCGATCATATACTCTCCGGACTTAAATCCGTTTGCATTGTTGAAAGAGCACTCTGTTGCATCTGTTCCGTCAGCTCCGAAAAGTGTGCATCCGTTTCCAAGGAAGAACATCTCTGCATACCAGGAATTTGTAAGCTGTGTACTGAAGTTCCATACTCCCTCGCCAAGATCCTTAGCCATCATGGTATCAAGGTTCTTAACCTCTTCTTCTGTGTACATATCCTTGTTGTAGTACATAAAGAAAGTGTTTGGTGAGAAAGGAGCCGCATAGGTAAGATCTCCGATTGTTACAGCGTTGATTGCGCTCTCGGGAAGATCTGCTTTAAGCTGGTCGATGTCCTTGGTGATGGGAAGAAGAAGTCCCTTGCTTGCAAGGTCGCCAACTCCGCCGCTGGGTGTATAGAAGATATCAGCTGCTGTATCTGCGTCTGTCTCTAAAGCCGCAGGAGCCTCATCGATACCAACTACTGCGATTTCGTAAGTGATATTGAACTCATCGTGAGCAGCATCGAAATCTTTTACCATCTGATCTGTGATTCCCACTTCCTCTTCGGGAACCCAGATCTTAAGAGTAACATCCTCGGTCTGTACCTGAGCTGTGTCAGTTGTAGCTGTTACTGTTGTGCTGCTACCGTTATTTTCTGTTGCCACATTCGTTGTGTCGGCTGTTGTCTCTGATCCGCATCCTGTCATTGCTCCTGCTGTTATGGCTGCTGTCATCATGAGTGCTCCAAATTTTTTGAACTTCATCTTGTAATCCTCCTTTTGTAAAGCTTGTTTTGAATTGTAATCCGTTTCGTTATTGATTGGTTAATCGGTTTACCATGACTATACAGTCCCTTGGTTAAACGGTCAACCCCTTCAGTTCATTTTCCACCTTTTAGACAAAAAGAGACGATTTGTCTCCAAATCGTCTCTTTCTTTTTTGTGACTTTTTCTATTGGTTTTAGTTAACTGTTAACTGCCTGACTGACTGCCGCTCAACCACGCGGATTGGCTGCTTTTCATCTATTACAAGATCCGTCTTTCCGTCGATCATCATAAACAGGTAATCACCGGCTTTTTTCGCCTTCCATTCAAAATCCTGAGCTACGGAAGTAAGCTTTGGCGACATGAACTCGCAGTCAGGAAGGTTATCAAAACCTATCACCGATATGTCATAGGGAACTCGAAGGCCGCACTGCTTGAGCCCCTCTATTACTCCCAGGGCCACAATATCCGACATACAGGCAATGGCTGTATAATCGCCGCCTCCGAAGGCTATGTCCTGTCCCACCTGCACTGCACTGGCATAGGTAGATTCAGTGTAGTAAATATTACCCTTCTTGAAAGTAACTCCGGCCTCCTTGCAGGCATCGGAAAAGCCTCTGTATCGCTCCTTGATAACCCCCTCCGAGGATATGTCCGGAGTCACCAGGGCAAGCTTTTCATGCCCCTTTCCTATAAGATATCTGGCGGAAAGGTAACCGCCTCGGTAATCTTCGATGCCGATGTTTACTATATTTTCACCGGGGGCATAGGTATCCAGAAAGACTATTGGTATGTCTATCTGCTCCTTTATCTCCCTTACCTCTTCTCTGGAAATCCCCAGGAAAAAAGCTCCGTCCACATTCCAGGATGAAAGCATGGGAACAATCTCCTTGGGCGCTCCCACACATCGCAGCATCATGTAGTAGTCTTTTCCTCTGATGTATTTCTCCAAAGCCGCTATAATATGGGCATTGTAGGGATTGGTAAAAAAGTCCTCGTCCTTTCCAAGGTAGGGAACCACAACGCCAATAAGCCTGCTCTCCTTCTTGACCAGGGATCTGGCCATTACATTGGGCTTATAACCTGTTTCTTTTATGATACTTTCTATTTTTTCCCGGGTCTCATCAGACACTTTTCCCAGCTTTCCGTTAAGGACGTTGGAAACTGTGGCTGTGCTGACCCCTGCGCGCTGCGCTATTGCTCTGATATTCACGACATATGCTCCTTAGTAAAACGGTTAACTTTCATTTTACTATACATGCCGTCCTTGATACCTGTCAAGGGAAAACTATCGGTTACCCCTTAATACACCATAATTCCCAGAGCTGCTGCAATGCAGATCAAAAGGATTGGGGAAATTCCGCCCTTTTTAATCCTTCCGGAGCCGTGGTAGATGACCATAAGACCCAGGGACAGAAAGGCGGCTGTTTTATCTATAGCAAAGCCCGTATCCAAAACAACTACGTTCCGGATAAACATGTCGGCACCGATGGCAAGAATAATTCCCATAATGCAGGGTTTAACTCCCCTTAAGACAGCCTGCATGTAAGGATTATCCAGTAATCCCTTAAGTAGCAAAACCATAAGAATAATTATAATAAATGCAGGAAGTACCACTGCAAAGGTTGCAAGAAGCGCTCCAAAAAGGCCACCCACACTGCTTCCTATGTAGGTTGCCATGTTAACCATGAGCGGTCCGGGAGTGCTTTCACTTACAGCAATCATGTAGGTGAGGCTCTCATCATCAATCCAACCATAGTGCATGACTACGTCCCGAATCAGTGGGATTGCTGCATAGGCTCCTCCGAAAGAAAACAGTCCAACTTCAAGAAATCCCCAGAAAAGATTAAAATATATCATTTTCTACCATCCTCCCCGCAAGATTTTTGCCTGATGCAATATACGCAAACACTGCATAGTCCTGCCACCGCCATGAGAATCACAGAGGATATTTTTATTGAAAAGATATTTGCCACCAGCATTATCACAAAAGCAGCCACCAGAACTGCTATCTTAAGGGGACTTTTGGGCATTTTTCTTATGAGCTTGTAGGCCGCGTCCAGAATAATTACAGCCACAGCGATCTTTATTCCCTTAAAAGCGTCAGCAACCCATTTTATCTCAAGAAAACTTTCAAGAAAAAGTGAAATGACATAAATAACAACAAAGGATGGCAGCACTACGCCTAGGGTTGCGGCCATTGCCCCCATAATTCCGGCTTTTTTATATCCCACGTAAGTTGCGCAGTTAACTGCTATGGGCCCCGGAGTAGATTCCGCTATGATTGTAATATTCATCATTTCATCTGTGGTAATCCAGTTCTTTTTCTCCACGCATTCCCCTTGTATAAGGGAAATCATTGCGTAACCGCCACCAAAGGTAAAGAGACCTATTCTGGCAAAGGTTAAAAATAGTTCAATAAGCATTACGTTTTCTCTTTCGTTATTACCTGTGCAAGACCGTGGAAAGTATATACATATCCGGCCTTCCCGGCAGTATGATCAGTTGGATTTCCGTTGGATGCTCCATAGAGAAGCCCCCATTCGTCAGGTATATCAAATCTTACATCTGCATCCGTCACCGTATTTCCATTTTTATCAAGAAGGGCTATTTTCCGGATGACTATATCATTTTCTCTATACTCCTTTGTGACCTCAATCCTTGCTGAAGAAGAATCTGCAGTCTCGTTGACACTTCGCATGACTTCGACGCCGTTTCTGTAGCCTACTACTTCCATGCGTCCTTTCCCCGAAATTACATTTTCCCACACAAGGTAGTCGTCCTTTGGCATTTTCTTTTTACCAAGACTTTCACCGTTAAGTATCAGCTCAACCTCTTCTGCATTGGAAAAGACATAGTAATCCGTCTCCTGTCCCGGCTCCTGATTCATGTCGGGATAGGCATGAATGACATCTTCTTTGGTCCACCAGGCTTTATAAAAATAGTAAAAATCCTTGGGATTACCGCAAAGATCCATGGCCCCGAACTGACTGCTGATGGCAGGCCAGGCAAAGGGCGTAGGCTCTCCGTAATAATCAAAGCCGGTCCAGATGAAGAGCCCGCTGACCCAGTCAGGCATACAATCTCTCCACCGCTGTGCCCCCAGCATATAGTAAGGTCTTTTCTCATTTATGGCAAGATGGCATTTTTCTTTATCAGTGGTGTAACATCCCCGGGTTGATTTAAAGGTTCCCTGCTCAGTGCAGATAAAGGGCTGCCATGGGTATTCTCTATGAAATTTCTCATAGAGATCACTGTGATAATTATATCCCGCCACATCCAGCTGTTTGGAGATTCCCTCCAGAACCTTATAGTCAGTGATCAAGGTGTTGGTCTTCATATCAAGCATTAAAAGAGCCATAGTAACCGGTCTGTAGGGATCAAGTCTTTTCACATATTCCATCATGGTTCCAGCTATTCTTGCCCCTTGAGCAGTGGCCTGAGACTGTGCTTCTTCATTTCCAATGGAATAGATTATTACAGAAGGATGGTTTCTTCCAAGCTTGACCATTTTTTCCAGTTCATTCATATCAGGTTTAGCACTGGACAAGAGCCTCGTTTCCAGCATCACCATCATCCCTTCACGGTCGCAGATATCAAGAAAAGACTCCGTAAGAGGATAGTGGGCACCGCGGTATCCGTTGGTTCCCATTTCCTTGAGCTTTCTGATGCGGAATCGCATGACCTCTTTAGGAACGGCATTCCCCAGGCCGCCGTGATTCTGATGGCAGCACACCCCTTTAATCTTAAGCTGCTTGCCATTTAGTAAAAAACCTTTTTCGTTGTCAAATACTGCGGAACGCACCCCAAAGCTGCACTGAGCCTCATTCCTCACCTCCCCGCAGACTTTCAGGCTGCAGACAAAAGAATAAAGCTGTGGATCATCCACGGACCAAAGCTTAGGATTATCCATAGTGATTTTGGTCTCAAAAAAAACGCAGCCTTCCTCGGGAAGACAGGTGCAGTTGCAGCCCCCATCACCGGCACTATTCACAACTTCGCCATGGCTGTCCTTTATTTCAAAGAAAAGATTGAATTCATCAGTACCATAGACTTTACCGGATATGTTAACTTCGGCTCTATCGTAGTTTCCCAGAGGCTTCGCATGGACAAAAAGTTCCTCCAGGTGCTCTTTTTCCACAACCTTCAGAAATACGTCTCTGTAAATACCGCCGCCTTCATAAAACCAGCCTTCCGCCTCTCTGGCATCACACCTGACAGAAAGTATATTCTCGCCGCCATAAACTGCTGTATCCGTGATATCTATCACAATTCTTGAGTAGCCATCCGGCTCATGCTTCAAAAAGAACTCATTTAAAAAGAAGGTGGAATCCCTATATATACCATCAAATATCAGAAACAGTTTTTTCCCCTCATACTCTCCCGGCAAAAAGAAATGCTTTCTATACCAGCCCACATTCTTATCAAATGAGCCCGCTGTGGTATGGATATTATTCACATCCTCCATCTCAGGAATGGCATTATCTTTATCAAACTCTTTTTCTGAGTATCCATATGGTCTGGTTTCAAAAACAAAGTCGTGGGGAAGGGTGACGCTCTTCCAGTCAGAATCGTCATAATCCCTGCTCTCAGGTCCCTGATTAAAAGAACCGGACTTAGCGAAGGCCCATCTGTTTCTGATCGACACTATATCTCCAAAATGAAATTTCCAATCATCATTAAAACCAAGTAGTTCCTGCATATTTATCTCCTAAGCCCTAAACTCGATGATCCTGCTAGATTCGCTTTCCTTTCCATCTTCAAAAACCGCTGTCACCTTTACCTGGTAAACATCTGCTGAAGGAAGCCTGAAGGGAAGAACTGTGCTGCTCTTCTTTTCTGAAGCGGTGATACTCCGAAGCGGGAAGAACTGAAAATCCACTGAGCCTTTTCTGTACACATTGTATGAAACTGCACCGTCCACATCGTTCCAGATAAGGAGGAAATTGGCGACCTTGTTCTCAATGTGAAGTTCCTGAAGGGCAAAGCCTGTGGGAACTTCGCGATTTACTATTCTTTCAGTCACAGTGATCTCCTTTTTCTCAGGAACAGCATCTGCGTTTAAATATTTCTTTAGTTTATCAATCTCGCAAAAACCTTCCATTGACAGCAGGGCTTTCGCCACCATCCTGGCATAAACCTTAGCCCCGTATTCCTGCAAATGAGTGTTGTCTGATACTCCGTCGGCATATGCTCCCTCAGGATAGATTCCCGCAGGGCACCACAAATAAAGGGACTTTGCTGCTTCGCTGCCAATCTCCTTTAGATAATCATTACTCATTACACACAGGTCAACGCAAGGGATTTTCTCTCTTTTTGCAACCTCCACCATCACATCCCGGTACTCTCCAAAGGAAAGCACAAACTCACCATCGTGTTCGTCGCAGTTTCGCCTTGATACAGGTGTAACCAGAATCGGGTAGATGCCCCGGCTCCTGCAGGAATCAATGTATTTCATCAGGAAACTGTCAAACTCCTGAGGACAGACATAGCGATTAGGTCTGACAGCAGTGGCATCATTGTGAGCCCACTGCAAAAAAACATAATCCCCTTTACTAGCTCTTTTTAAAAGAGCATCCCACTTACCCTCATCAATAAATGATCTGGCGCTTCTGGCACCGATGGAGCGGTTCTCCACCTTCACTGACTTACGCTCATACACATGGCACTGTGGATAACAGTGATCCTCCGCCAAATAATCCTTCATAGGTTCCTTGGGACAGAAATAGTCAACAAAAACCTGCCCCCAACCGGTCTGGGGATAATAAAAGTCCTCATAGCTCTGTACCGTAGAGTCGGAAGCAAGAAAGATTGTAGGCTTGTCCTCCTTCTCTGAGACATCTGAATTTGAATACGCCTCTTCGTAGCTGATGTCCAATACGCAAAAGGCCTGTTCATAGCTTTTGTCTTCATCATCTGCGCTGTCTGTGGCAAAAAACTGCAGGGTAGTCACTTCATGTATGGAACAGTTTGTAAATCCGGATTCCACGGTGCTTTCAGGCTCTACTTCCAAATCTTTTATCTGGAGCACTTCGTCTGCATAGCAGTTTAGGCACATAGCTTTACTTGTGGGATTATAAAAAGTGATGGTCCACTTTCCGTCCTTTAATCCTGTCTTGTAGGAAAACACCGGACTGTTCACATAAGTATATATTCCAAATCCTGTAACCTCAGTCTCAGTCCAGCATTTAGAAGTAATAAGTGTATCTTCCCCATTCCACTCGCTAAGATAATGGACACTTTTTGCAGCATCCATTTTTTCTACCCGGGCTTTTCGAGGATAATAGACGCCTCCTTCCCAACCCAAAGCCTTATCCGGATAAGTTTTTAAACTGATGTCAAAATCTGACAGTTTCATTCATATTTCCTCCAACAAAACCTAATTATTCAGTTCAGGAAGTACTTCGCTAAAATCCATATCGCTGGCATAATAATAGCTGACATAACCGGGCTGGTTGTAACAGTTATTCTGCCAGCATACTCCCATGCGATACTGAATGTCCTGAAGCGGTGTAAAGAGCTTATGCTCCGTAATATCTGTATTTATGTAGATTCTTAGCGCACTATCATCAGAGAGCCTTAGCACTATCTCATCTCTGAAATCCCCAAAGAGATCCGCCACAAGACATGGATTTCCCTTGGTTCCGTTATTGGTAGCGGTGCCCTCAGGCTTTAACATAACTCCGTGGACCGGGTCATTTATGATACCGCACTTTTCCTCTGTAAGATACTCTTTTCCGTCTGTTACCTGGGTTGTAAGATCTGCAGCCCAGTGTATATTCATATTGGTGGAAGGAGCAGAAATATCAAGCTTCTCCCCTTTCACACTATATACATCATTGACCCAGACCTGAAGCCCAGGAACTTCAGGAGCAATATCTCCTATCATACAGCGTCCCAGGTCACTTTCTGCATATTCTCCGAAATAGACCTTGCCGTTTTCTGCATCCCTGAGGGCATAGCCATAGGGGGCAGCCTTTGCTCCCTCAAAGACATTGAAGATCTCAAGGCCCGGGCGATCGGGATCTATGTTGGCAACGTGCATTGCATCTCCGTGTCCCAGTTTGGCATAGGTGCCGTTAGGAAGATAATCATAGCTACTGTACAGAACGCTTCCGTCATGGTCTATACAGGCCGCACCATAAATAATCTCCTGATACCCGTCCCCGTCAACATCAGCCGTTGAGAGGCTGTGATTACCCTGGCCGGCAATGACTCCGTATACCGGGTCACTACCTATAAGCTCATGGGGATTATCGTTAAAGGGATTTTCCATCTGGACATAGCCCGAGTCTATGCTCCATTTCTCTCTGAATCTGTTTTCAAAAAAGTCATAGGCCACAAGGGTTGTTCTGGTGTAATAACCACGGCAGACTATTAAGTAAGGTCTTTCTCCATCGAGGTAAGCCACCCCGGATAAAAATCTGTCTACTCTGTTGCAGGGTTCTATCCTTGCCATGGCGTAGTCGCCCCACATCAGGCCATCGTCATCTCTTCCGAACTTAAAAGGAATTGTCTCAAGTTCCCTCCCATCTCCTCCAAACATTGTGAGATACTCCGGGCCTTTAAATATAAAGCCCTCGAATTCGTCCAATTTATTTCTTCCGCTTCGACCTGGCGCATACTCGTTAATAAAATAATCCACCAGTTCCCCCGCATTGGATTCAGATAAAGGATATGAATATCTCGGCGAAATTTCAAAGCACTCCTCCAAAGTAGTGGGCCAATGACCGTTAACCACCTCCGGATGAAGATGCCAGTTTCTGAACATATCCTTTAAGTGTTCCAAATAATCCTTTGCCGATGCCACATAGTTATCTTCGTTGGTGACATTTTTTTGCACATCACTTTTAGGAATCGTGATATAGCGCTGAGCCAGTTCTTTTCCCTCTTTGTCAAAAATGTGCATGCAGGTTCCGGGAGCTGTCTTAACCGCCATTTCAGCGATTCCATCCCCGTTAAAATCGTATACCATGAACTGGGTGTAGTGAGCTCCTGCCCTGATATTAACTCCCATATCCAGGCGCCATAAAAGACGTCCGTCCAGCTTGTAGCAGTCCAGATAAACCTTTCCGGTGTAGCCTTTCTGAGATACATCCTTGGAATTGGAAGGATCCCATTTGACAATATATTCGTATTCTCCGTCGCCGTCCACATCACCGATGCTGATATCATTGACATGGTAGACGAAAGTCTCTCCTGCCGGTGTAACACCGCCTTCCGGAATCTGCATGGGAATATCAATATAGTTTTCACCACTCTTCCAGGCCTGAACCTCTTCTGCACTTAGAAGAGCCTTCTGAAGTTCCCCGCAAGCAGGGACCTTGCCGCTTTCGTAGGGCACCACGCTGTATTTGTCTTCTTTGGTTCCCTCAGCATCAAGATAGTTGGTACTGTCAGTGACATAGGCAAGAAGACTGCCGTTCTTAAAAAGAGCGAAGTCTGTTCCGGTAAGTCCGGTTTCAGTACTGCCCTTTACTTCACTCTTAAAAAGTCTCCAGGAAACAAATATTCCTTTCGAAGTAGACACCGCCACCAGGCCTCGATTTATCTTTTCCAGCTGCTCATGTAAAGTTGCAGTAACCGGTGTCTTTAATTCCTTACTCTCTTCAATGATCTTACCATCACTTAGAGCCTGTACTGTAAGGTAATAGGGGATCCTGGGCATCTTCTTCAAAGTCGCCTTAAGCTCTGTGGTGGGCTCAAGGGCCTTTTTCTGCATACTTTCTCTTTTTCTGTCTTTCCAAAGTAATCTGTAATTCTTTGCTCCCTCCACTGCATCCCAGGAAACCTGAATCCCCTGATCAGTGATTTGGTCTATGTGAAGTTCCATGGCTCTTTCCTTTCACTCCCCCTGCTTTTGGTCCGGCTTTTCAAGTTGCATATCATCATCTTCCAGCTCGAACACTCTAAGATTGGAATACTCTGCGATCATGGGAGCAAGCTGCCTGAAGCCAAGCTTTCCGCCTCCCAAAATTTTTCCATAGCTTTCGCCGTCATCCACAAACTCAAATATCCTCAGATTCTCGACATCAAAGGTCACTTTATTCTTATACTTGGTAACTACAATGTGATAGGGCACAGTGGCGTCTACTGCATCCGGAATGGGATCCGCGCCCTGGGCCACCAGATAAAACCCATAGCTTTTACGAAGGTTGCAGGTGTGAAGGTGCCTTTCATCCGGCTCTTTTCTCCTGAAATATGAGACATGAAAAGCATCTATATCTCCGTGATGATACAGCTTGTATTCACCGTTTCGCGGAGCCAGTGATGGGGCAAATAAATCTTCTCCGCCTCTTCCCTTTGCCGCAAAGAACATCATGGCAAGCCCCGGTTCCTGAACAGGCAAAAAATCCCATTCAATACGGATATCCGCAGGAAACTCCTTATCACACCAGTAAACATAGTTGGCCTTTTGGCCTTCTACCTCCGACAACTGATTTGCCATCCTAAGGCGCCCGTTTTCAAAAGAAATATTAGCTTTTCCTTCCAGTACAAAGTCTTTGACATCCTCCGGAGTAGCCAATGGATTTTCATATATAAGTTTCATGATTTAATTATCCTTTCCGAAATTTCATCTCAGAAGTCATGCCCGCCTAAAGGCCTTATCTCCAATTTCTTCCACCAGTTTTTCTGCATCCTCAAGATTATCAGGAAGATCACTGCGTATAAATTCCAATGCTATGATTACATTCAGACACCACTGAGCTGTGAAATTGGTGGAAATCCATGGAATTTCCGTTAGTTCACTGAGATTGCCCGCATCCGGAATCTTCTTTTCAAGGAAGCCTTCAGCATTGTTTTCGCCTATTAGAGAAGCAAGAAGTGCCTGCCAGGTCCGCTTTGCGCATCTGTGTCCCTCTTTCTCATGATCTTTTTCCAAAACCCCTTTTCCAAGTTCCACTCCGCTACAGTTGCCTTTAATAATATTTCCTGCCGCATAGGCTCCAAGACCTGAGAACATGAAGGGGAAGGTATATTCTCTTTCTTTTATCAGATTGTTGCATTCTTCAATCTGTTCCTTCCTTAGAAGTAAAGCAAAACGCCCAAGCTCCACCAGCATCTGGTTAAAGACAGGCATTTCCAAGAGATCTGCTGTCTCCATCCAAACCGTTGGTGCCCCCATACATACTTGCAAGTGAGTTCCGCCGGTTGTCCTCTCTCCAATGTAATACAGGTGTACATCCGCGGGGTCAAACTCAAAATCAGGACCGGAAGCCAGACGAAGAGGTGCTTTCTCAATATCCATGATACCTGTAACTATCTTTTCACGATATCTTGTATCGCATTTCCGCTCCCACTGCGTCATCCAGTTCGATACAAGAGATGACCAGTCCGGGCCACTGCGAGCGTGGCTTGGATGTTTCATATTCTCTTTTTCATAAAAATCACCCAGCGGATCTTTGTTCAAAAAACTGTTCTCATTATCTTTTAGTTCTTCAAAGATGTCCTCCAGACGTCTGTCCCCGGTAAGATAATAGAAAACTCTGTGATGAGCGGCCATTGCAATCCTGGCTTCTTTGCAAGGACATCCCCAATGGCGAACGTTATGCCTTGAGCCCAGGCCCTTATATTTTCCAAAATGATATACATCAACTTCGCTGGCATGACGGGACAGTTTTTCTGCCAGCCGGAACACATCTGCTCTTCCCGTGCGAAGGAAATAATTCCAGAGCCAAAGTGTTGGCACCAGTTCCGTATTATCCCAGGCATAGCCTCCAACATCGTATTTCCACTGATGCCTTAGGCGGTCATAGGTATGCATGAAATCGCCATAGTTAAATAATCCGTACCAGTTTCTCTGATCAACCTCCTTTTGATAAAAGGAAAACGCACTTTCAAGCTGATCTTCCAGCCACTTCTCCATCTCCGTGTCTTCCTTGGGCAAAGACCAGTATCCAAAGGCCCTCATGTCGTGATAGTATTCTGGATCAGCAATATATACCGGTGGGTGATTCACATTATCTGCAAAGTCAATAAGCGTCTCATCCTCCGGAATCATTTCACCGCGAAGGGCAATCGCACATTCACTGCTTACTGCTATACCATCAGGGTCTGCTCCCTTATAATCATATCCTTCATAGCACACCTGATTGTAGCCTCTATGGGCATAATGCCTGAAATCAAAGCTCACCGCTTCCGGAGTATAAAACCATATCTGCGCCCTGGCAATATTACCGGATAATCCTGAAACGCTTATTCCTCCGGGATATTTTTCCCAGAAATCTCTGATGCCTATCATTACGCTGCCTTTTTCCGATCCAAAGGCAAAGCCGCCCCTACTCCTGCTTCCATGAAGCGCATCAATGTAGCATACATCCTCATAGGATAGTTTTTTGCGTATGCAAAAGTGCTGCGCACTGTCCTGTGCTATAGACCAGGTATCCCAATGTGGGCAGTTTTCTATGATCTCAGAAACATGGCTTTCAATTTCCGTATCGCCGCAATTTGCAAGAATTTCT
>JAEEGL016936300.1_pt1 | contig 23778 bp, 16 predicted proteins | sample 9134231 | NCBI WGS metagenome assembly JAEEGL01 (sample SAMN16246548, study PRJNA631951) | gut metagenome | biome: gut microbiome; feature: rumen; material: fiber-attached | host: Bos | place: Iran: Karaj | collected 2018-10 | reverse complement strand
TCGTCATATATAGTTAGTTGGATTATTTATGATGTAAAAAAAGATAAAGAATGTGAGGAAGTGACAATATGAAAAAGAAAGTAATTATATATATTTCAACAATAATTTTCACATTATTACTTTTATATGCTTCCAATTCTTATGCTTTATTTAAGCGTAAACTTAATTCTACTGGTAGATTAAATCTTGCGTCTTGGAATGTACATTTAAATCAAACTAATTCTAATAATTCGCTAACAATTATTGAAGGAGTCCAAACTGGTACTTATACACTTAGTGTTACTAATGATTCACAAGTCGATATTAGATATTCGGTTATCATTAGTAATGTTCCAACAGGTGTTGAAGTCTCAATAAATAATGGTACTACTTTTGAACCTGAGCAAGATCATGTTGTTTCTTTTGCGGATGTGGGTACTATATTGTTTAGTGATTCAGATAGGACAAATGAACATACATTGATATTTAGGGCAACTTCTACTTCTAGTCCAGTTACTGCTCAAACTGTAAATATTGATGTTATTGCTAAACAAATAGTTTAATTATTAAAAGATAGATAGAGAGGTGATAAGATGAAAAATAAGATTAAAGTAATAAAATTATTTTCTATAATTTTACTTTTTACTTTGTCACTTTTTATAGGCAGTAAAGTTTCTTATGCGGTATACCGTCAAACACTTTCTGCAACTATAAATTTAACAATATTAGATCCAAGTACTACTTATACTGTTACATTTAATCCAGGAGATGGTAGTACACCTACGCCATCAGCAACAATAATAGGAACTTATGGCGATGAACTTGGATCACTACCTACATCTACTTTAGCTGGTTATAACTTTGCAGGATGGTATACTGACACAACTTATACAACAAAAGTAAATTCAAAAGATTTGATTACAGGAAATGTTACGTACTATGCTAAATGGGTGAAAATTATATGTAAGAAAGCTACTGCACAAACTCTTCACCAAGAAACATGTCGTTATGATTCTAATCAAGGTTGTCGTGCAGCTGGTAAAAGCGGTCAAACACTTACATATGGTAATGAGCCTGGCGTAAATACTTATGAGGCTGGAGATGCTTATAACTGTGATGTAAATAATGATGGGGTTTTTGATCCTGCTGAAGAAAGATTTTATTTTATAAGACAAAATAACGATAATAATTCAATGGTTTTATATTATTATACAAGTATAGATGCAAATGGTATTGTTGATACTCAAGAAGTAGTAAGTAATGATCCAGTTACGTATTATGAACCAGGTTCATATTATTACAATACCGCTTTAACTTACGCACCTTTATTGGTAGAGGATCAAAATAGTCCTTTACCTGTTTGGGATAATCCTGGATTAATTAAGTTTGACAATATACCTGCCAGATTAATAAATCTAGATGATGTAGAAGCAGCTTGTGGTACGTTGGTTGTTGGTACTAGTGGTTATCTAGATAGTTGTGAATTTCTTATGGAAAATAGTAGATATCAAGATAATCTTAAAGGTAGAGCAGGCATTTGGGTGCTAAAACCTAGTACTACTTCAGCAACAGAAGGTTATAGATTGCATACTGGAACAAGAACATTAGGCGAGGTAAACATTACTTCAACATCAACTGGTAGTAATAATACATATCGTCCAGCAATAGAAATACCAATTGATGCTATAGAAGGTTATCAAGATAAAACTTTATATACAATAACATTTGATAGTGATGGTGGTTCTTCTATTACACCTGTTCAAAGATATGAAAATCAGGAAATAGGAGAATTAGATGAGCCAACAAAAACCGGATATGTTTTTGAAGGCTGGTATTTTGATTCAAATCATACAAATGAAGTAACTCCTTCATCACTTATGCCAGCTAATAATATTACAGTACATGCATTATGGGCACAAATTACTGACAATATGGAATATGTATTTAGAGTAGATGGTACTTGTGTATTTAATGGTAAACCTGATTTACAAAATAATAATCCTAATTATATAACTAGTCCTAATGATAGTTGTATTGGTATAGATAAAGATGGAGTAAGTACTAATTATACAAGTGCTGGTAATGAACGTAATTATATTGATACTGGAATAGCACTATTTAGTGAAGAAAATGCAGGCAAGGAATTTGAACTTGGATTTACAATAGATAGTTATAATTATGCTGGTCAAGATAGTAATCAGGCTACATTTATGAATTCTAAACTTGAAAATAGTACATTATATTATCCTGGATTTGTTGTTAGAAGAAATACTCAAAATACTCAAAAGATACAATTATCTGAAAGGTTTAATAGTTATCAAGAGAGCTATGAATTTAATTATACTGCTGGTATGAGAATTCGAGTAGTTAGAAAAGATAATAAAATGTATTATGCTAAGGATGATGACGAATTAACTGAGTTACAAGATATTAGTGCTTTTAATCAATACTTTAATTTACATGCATGGTTTGGTGCAATTTCACTAGAGACTGATCCAGAAAGTGATGGTGTTGGATCAAGTGCTGATCGTTATATTAAAGCTACGTTATCTAACATGTATATTAAATTAGAAACAGAACAGCCTGCTAATACACATCGCGTTGAATTCATTACTGAAGGTGGAACTCTAAATATGAATTCAGCCAGATATGTTGCTGATGGCGGTATTGTTGGACCACTTCCAACAGTTACAAGAAATCATTATACATTTGATGGCTGGTATACTCAGAACGGGGTTACACCAATAACTTCAAATTATGTAATAAATGAAGATACAAATTTCTATGCACACTTTACACCGGATTCTCATACTGTAACATTTAATAATGATGGTGGTAATCCTGCTAGTTATACTATGACTGTAGATTTTAATGAAGCATTAGGAACATTGCCAAATGCGCCAACAAAAGATCATTATACATTTGGTGGTTGGTATACTGATACAAATTGGGATGAAATGGTTACAATTCAAACGATAGTAACTGGAGATGTAACATATGTTGCTAAATGGATTCCAGATAGTCATACAATAACATTTGATGTTGAAGGTGGTACACCACAACCATCAAGTTATAGTAGAAATTATGGTGAGGCCATCGGTCCACTTCCTACAAATGTAACAAAGACAGATTATACATTTATAGGATGGTATAAAGATACAACTTGGGCAGAACAAGTATTTGATGATACTCCAGTATGGGGGAATGCAACATTACATGCTAAGTGGGGATTAGGATTCCCTGTTACGTTCAATACTCAAGGTGGAAGTTATATAGCTCCAATAGTGGTAAATTATGGAGACCCACTTGGACAAATAGAAGAACCTACAAAGACATATTTCGTATTCGATGGTTGGTATTTAGATTCTGATCTAACTATGCCTGCTGATGAAAATACTTTGATATATCAAGCTACTATTTTGTATGCTGCTTGGGCTTTAGATCCAATATATGTAGCTCAAATAGGAAATGATTATTATGAAACGTTATCGTCAGCTTTAGGTGCAGTAACAACAAATACACAAACAACAATAAAGATATTAAAAGATATTAGTTTAACTAGTCTTAATACTATTAGTTCAACTCAAAATATTATTTTAGATTTAAATGGTAAAACTATAAGTAATAATACAGGTACTGTAATTCAAAATGAGGGAACTTTAACAATTAATGATACATCAAGTGGAGGAACTTTAACTGGTGGTCGTCAAGTAAGTGGTAAACAAGTTCCTGTACTTGTAAATAAAACTGGTGGTACTGTAATTATAAATGATGGTACAATTTCATCTGATGCATCACAAGTTGTTGATAATAATGGTTCAATGACTATTCATGGTGGTTTAATAACAATAGGAAATGTTGTACAAGGAGTATTAAATAATAACGCTGGTGGTACTCTTACAATGGATGGAGGACAAATTGTTGCCTCAGTTGCAGGTTCAAAAAGACAAGCAATTTATAATAAAGGAACTGTTAATTTATATGATGGTGCAGTGCTTATATCAGCATCTACTGACCGTGCAGCACTTCAAAATGATGCAGCTGGTGCGGTTATAAATATCTATGGTGGAGAAATAAGTTCTACAAATGAAGTTTGTCAACGTGGAGCAGTACAAAACTGTAGTGGAGCGACATTAAATGTTTATGGTGGAACAATAACATCTAGTTCAAATAATACAAGTTCTAGTTATCACCCAGGTGGTATTCAAAATGATGGAACATTAAAAATAGGTACTAAAGATAACTTATATGATACTACTAGTCCTGTTATTATTGGTAATAGACATGGTGTTTATTCATCTAAGAACTTTGAACTTTATGATGGTATTATTAAAGGTAAAGTAGCTGCAGTAAATGATATGAGTAAGATACCAAGTGCTAATACTGAACCAAATACTAATCCAGTTACTACTGGTACAGAGATAATAGGTTCAGATACATATTATTTGTTATATTATGAGTTAACAAATGGATTTACTATTACTTTCAATGCTGATGGTGGTAATGTATCGCCACAGTATAAAACAGTTCCAGAAAATACTGCTATTGGATCATTACCTGACCCAGATAAAACAGGTTATGTATTTGATGGTTGGTATAATGAAAATAATCAACTTGTAAATGAGAATACAATTGTTACTAAAGATGAAGTATATACTGCCCATTGGGTACAATCAGTACTACAAGCTAATATAGCTAATGATGAAGTAACTCTAAATGTAAACGATACTAGTACGATAAATGTAACAAATTCTTCAAATATTGAAACATATACATATAGTTCAAATAATCCGGGTATAGCTACTGTAAATTCTAGTGGAGTAATCACTGCAGTAGCTCCTGGAATAACTCAAATATCATTAACAGGTGATAGATCTGGTGATATTAAACGTGTTATAGTAACATCGAATGTATCTAACAGCATTGAAACATTTGATATATTACCAGAACCCATGAGAGTATATTTTAACAATATTGATATTTGGGCTAAGGAACAAACAGATACTTCTCATGCATCATATGACACATATATGAATGCAAATTTATCAGCATTTAATTGTATAAACTTTGGTGGAGATTCTCGTCAAACTAAGAGTTCATCAACTGGTTCAGTATATTGTGATTTACCTAATCAATATGATACTGGATTATCAGGTAATATTAATGTATATGAATATAACTATACTACTAATACACTTATTGGCGATGCTACTTATGTAACGGTTAATAATGGTAAACTATATAATATGATACCTGGTAAAGCATATTATTATGAATCTGCTAGTGATAGTACTCAAAATGGTAAGTTCTATGCTTTTGGTGAAAGAAGAGTAATATCTATAGATAACTTGAAGTATGGTTCTAATGATACATATTTCCAAACTCGTAATGTTCGTGATTTAGGAGGTATTCCTGTAACTTATGAAAATGCTTCTAATCAAACAGTTAATGGAACTATTAAATTTGGCAAATTATATCGTGGAGAAAAAATCTGGGGAGGTTCACCTGATGCTTTATCATTACAATATTTTGATAAATTAGGAATTAATCATGAGATGGATTTACGTGCCAATAGTGAGCCTATAGCTAGTGAAGAAGATAGTTTTGGCGATGCATATAAGATTAGGAGTGCAAGTAAGACATATGAAATAATTCACTATGGTATAGATTATGATTCAAATAGATCAAATTATGATTTAGCAAGAGCAGCAGTAGTTGAAGTAATGAATGCATTTATAAATGATCCAAATTATTCATTATATTTCCATTGCCGTATTGGGGCAGATAGAACTGGTACTTTAGCATATCTTCTAGAAGGATTGCTTGGTGTATCAGAAGAGGATAGATATCGTGATTATGAATTGACAGTATTCTTTGGATTAGATGAGAGAACAAGATTCTATACAAATAAAGACAGTAATTATGTTAAGTTTGTATATATGAAGCAAGCAATAAGAAATGCTAGTCAAAATGATACTGAAGATGTAGTAGCATGGTTCTTAAAAGGAAGTTCAGATACTACTGCAGATATGACATTAATTCAAAACTTTAGAAGTGCATTAGTCGAATAAGAAGCATAATTGCTTCTTTTTTGTTGACTAAATACATAATGTAAGTATAATAAAAATTACTAAATCGGAGTGATAGTATGAAAAATATAGAATCTAAATTTGATGAACCCATGATAGCATCGAAAGAAGAACTAGATGAGATTGAGTTTAGGCGTATGATATCAATATTAGAATGTGAATTAAGTAGTATAAATGGTTATTCTATTGATGACATGTTTAAACGTTATTATTTAGAAGAAGAACTTAAAAACTTGATTATAAATTCAAATTATCCATCTGTTCATATCTTAAAGAAATTAATGAATTTGCCTAGTTTTATAGATAGGGATGTTGATAGTGAACTTTTTAGATCACACTATACTGAGTTTTTATGTAAAAATTATGAGTGTACTAGTGACGAGATATGCTTTGGGCCTTATGATGGAAGAACTATAGAAGATGAGTCTGGGAATAGAATTTGTCCATATAAAGTAGTTTTAGGTGCAGTTAATGTAGTAGAATATAGTGATGTGGATTTTAGAAGGGTTAGTTTTGCCTCACATGCTTTTGTTCCAAAAGAAAGAATATTTGACATTTTTATTTTAAAGTCAGATTTTGCATTAGGACAAGTATACTATGGTTATCCAACTATACGTGATATATCATTATATGATTTAAGAGCAGCAAGAAATGGAGTAGATAGAGAAGCAATAATAAACTATTTAACTGGTAAGAGTGATTCTTTAAAGAAAAAAGGACCAATTAGTAGATATGTATAAAGATATGCTTTATGCATATTTTTTTATTGAGGTGTTTATATTGAATTTTAAAAATAAATTATATTTAGAGATTGCACTTGGAATAAATAAAGATTTATATGAAGATAAAATTATAGATTATTATACATATAGAGTAGTAGAAGATAAATTGCTGCAGAGTATTAAAAGGGAACGTTAATGGACTTATATACAATTAGAAATAAATTAAATATGGGTATTCCATTAACTAATATAAATCTAAGAGTTACATATTATTCAAGAGTATCTACAGATCATTTAGAACAACAAAAATCATTAAAAAATCAGGTAGAACATTTTGATGAAATGATTAAAAATAATATCAATTGGGTATATATAGATGGATATATAGATGAAGGTATTAGTGGTACAACTGATTTAAAACGTAATAGTTTTATGAAGATGATAGAAGATGCCAGAAATAATAAATTTGATTTAATTATTACTAAAGAAATATCTAGATTTTCTAGGAATACTTTAGATAGTATTAAATATACGAGAGAATTATTGACTTATGGAGTAGGTGTATTATTTGTTAATGATAATATAAATACATTTTTACCTGATTCTGAACTTAGACTTACTATTATGGCATCTATGGCACAAGATGAGATAAGAAGATTATCAGAAAGAGTTAAGTTTGGAATGAATAGATCGATTAAAAATGGTATTATACTTGGGAACGATATGTTGTATGGCTATAAGAAAGATAAAAATACCGGGAATTTAATAATTGTTTTAAAAGAAGCAGAAATAATAAGAAGAATATTTAGTTTATATGCAATTGATAATTATTCAATTAGTAAGATAGTAAAAATATTTAATAATGAAGGAATAAGAACTAATCAAAATAAGAAGTGGTGTACTTCTACTATTACTAGGATGCTTCAAAATCCTAAATATAAAGGTTATTATTGTGGAAATAAGACTGAAGTAATTGATTATATGACTAAGAAAGTAAGATTAATTCCAAAGGAAGAATGGATATTATATAAAGATAAAAAAAGAATACCTCCAATTGTAAAGGAAGAAATATGGGATAGAGCAAATACTAGATTAAATAGTAGAAATAAGTGCTTTGGAGAGTCTTATAAGAAAGATAAAACGATGTATCAAAATAGGTATCCATTATCCGCTAAGATATATTGTGCTAATGATAATCAAGTTTTTCATAGAAGAAAACAATGTAAGAATGATATTACGTGGATATGTGCTAATTATTTAGTTAATGGAAAGAAATCATGTGATTCACCTAATATAAGAGAGAGTGAAATATATACTATTATCGATGATATTATTAAAGTATTAGAATTTGATATGAATATTGTTTCTAACATTTTACTTGGGTTATATAAAAATATTGGTATTGATATTATAAATAATAAGATAAATAGTTATTCTATAACTGTAAAATTAATTGAATTATTATTAGATAAGATAATTGCTTCAAAAATAAATAATTGTATTGATTTACAAATAATCTTTACAAATAAATATTTTAATATTGATAATGAAATAATAAAAGATTATGAATTTAAAAGAGGTAGAAGTTATATCATAAAATATCATGTATGCTCTTATATTTTTTATACTAATGAGTGATTATTATTTCACTATCTTCAAATAGTGTTACAAAGTCTCCATTACCACCTATAAATGCACCTTGCATAGCTGCAAAAGCAACGCTTGTATCTATATTAACATCTTTCTCTGGATCTATGCCATTTTCTCTTAATGCCCATTCAAATGTCATTTCTGGCATACCTCCTTTTCTTCCACCTAATATATTTTTACCTATTAAATCCTTTACTGTAAAGTTATCTATTTTGTTTCTAGATACCAAAAATGAACCATCTTTTTTAGTGAGTTGAGCAAAGGTTTTTAAGTAATCTTTTTCTCCACTTTGATATACATATATAGTGGCTTCTGGGCCACAAAATCCTATTTCTACATCTTTTGAAAGTACAGATGCAGTTACTTTATCTGCCCCAGGAGTGAGAATTAATTCTACATCTAACCCCTCATCTTTAAAGTATCCTTTGTGTATTGCGACATACTGTGGAGTATAAAATATACTATGTGTAACTTCTGCTACTCTAATCTTATTATTAGTTTTCTTTTTAGGAAAAATAATAATTAATAATATTAATAATAAAAATAATAATATAAATAATATTATACGTTTTTTCATTTTTTCTCCTTTCAAAATATTATATTCATGTATTTTGATAGTGTTAATATAAGAAAAATGATGTATAATATAGTAGTAAGTTATTGAATAGGAGGATATATGGAAAGTAATAAAGATAAAATTTCAACTATAATTATTTCAATATTTATTGGGGTTATTGGGACATTGCTTACTTTATATTATTGTGGATTATTAGAACCAAGAACTGTTGAAGTAGATAGAACAGTAAAGAATGTAACTATTACTGAATCTAATTCTATTCATGAAGCAGTTAATAAAATATACAATTCAGTTGTATATATTGAGTCTTCTAAAAACGGGACTGCGATAGGTAGTGGTAGTGGTTTTGTATACAAAGTAGATAATAAATATGGATATATTTTAACTAATGCTCATGTTACTTCTAAAAGCACTGAAATAGAAATAACTAATATTGAGGGTAATAGTGAGAAAGCAACATTATTAGGTGCAGATGATTATTCTGATATTGCGGTATTAAGAGTAGATAAGGGTCTTGTACTTCAAGTTGCTGAATTAGGTAGTAGTGAGAATTTACACTTGGGAGATACAGTATTTACTGTTGGTTCTCCATTAGGTAAAACTTATATGGGAAGTGTTACTAAAGGAGTATTGTCTGGTAAAAATAGAACAATAACTACAAGTAATAAATATGTAATGGAAGTATTACAGGTTGATGCAGCATTAAATCCAGGTAATAGTGGTGGACCTCTTGCTAATATAAATGGTGAGGTAATTGGTATTAATTCACTTAAATTATCACAAAATGAAATAGAAGGAATGGGTTTTGCAATACCTATTGAACTTGTTAAAACTATTGCTGATAAATTAGAAAAGGGTGAAGAAATACAAAGACCAATGTTAGGAGTTAGTATGCTAGATATAGATAGTAAATATCAACTATATAGGAATGATATTACTATAGATCCAAGTATAGAAGAAGGAGTAGTTGTCGTAGAAGTTGTAAAAAATACACCAGCTTATGATGCTAAATTAGAAAAAGGTGATGTAATCTTATCTATTAATGGTGTTAATGTAAAAGATAGTGCTTTCTTAAGAGCAGAATTATATAAATATAATATTGGTGATACTATCACAATCAAATATATGAGGGGTAAAGATATAAAGGAAGCAAAAGTAAAATTAGATGTAAAAATAGAAAATAGTTAATATAACTATTTTTTTATCGATTATATAATTATTATTTTATAATGTGTGTTAAAATAAACTTGTATATATTAATGAAGGAGTACTTATGAATTTAGAAACGTTAAATGAGACACAAAAAGAGGCTGTAATTACTTGTGATGGTCCAATTTTAATATTAGCTGGTCCAGGTAGTGGCAAGACTAGGGTTATAACTTATAAAATTGCTTATTTACTACAAGAAAATAAAGCTAATCCTTGGGAAATACTTGCAATTACATTTACTAATAAAGCAGCAAAGGAAATGAAAGTAAGATTAGAATCATTAATTGATGAAGATATAAGAAGTATGCAAATTTCTACTTTTCATTCTTTTGGGCTAAGAATAATAAAAGAAAATTATGAGTTCTTTAATTTAAATAAAACATTTACTATATTAGATGAACAAGATAGTATTTCTGTAATTAAGAAGATAGTTAAAGAAATGAACTTGGATGAGAAACAATATAATCCAAGAGTAATTAAACATAAGATTAGTAGTGCAAAAAATGAACTTGTAGATGTGAAGGCATTTAAAGTTTTATCTAATACTCCATTTGATGAAGTAGTTTCAAAAATATATGAGAAGTATAATGAGAGATTAGTTAAAAATAGTTCTGTAGATTTTGATGATTTACTTATGATGCCTATAGAATTATTTAAAAAGAATAAAAAAGTTTTAGAGTATTATCAAAATAAATTTAAATATGTATTTATAGATGAATATCAAGATACTAATGAGGCACAATATAAACTTAGTAGAATGATATCTGAAAAGTATAATAATATATGTGTTGTAGGGGACGAATCCCAAAGTATTTATTCTTGGAGGGGTGCTAATTTTAGAAATATACTTAATTTTGAGAAAGATTATAAAAATGCTAAAGTTATATTTTTAGAGCAGAATTATAGGTCTACTAAAAGAATTATAGAAGCAGCTAACAGTGTTATTAAGAATAATAAAGAAAAGAAAGAAAAACATTTGTGGACAGATAATTCTATTGGTTCTAAGATTAAATATATGCGATGCTATGATGAAAAAGATGAAGTATACAATATTATAAATGAAATAAAACAATATAAGAATGATGGTGTTCCTTATAAAGAAATAGTTGTTCTTTATAGGACTAATGCACAATCTCAATCTATTGAAAGAGGTTTTATAGAGAATTCTATACCATATAAAGTAGTTGGTTCATATGCTTATTTTAATAGAAAAGAAGTAAAGGATTTAGTTGCATATTTAAGACTTATCAATAATAAAGATGATGATGTCAGTTTATTAAGAGCGATTAATGCTCCTAAAAGAGGTATAGGTAATAAAACTATAGAGAAGTTAGAAGATAAAGCAAATAAAGATAATACAAGTTTATTTGAGGCAATAGATAGTGGTAAAGAATTAGTATTTAAACAATTAATATTAGACATTAATGAAAAGATGAAAGATAAATCATTTGTAGAGTTAGTAGAACTAGTATTAGATGAATCTGGACTAAGAAAAGAATATGAATTAGAAGAATCTATTGAGAATGAAGCTAAATTAGAGAATCTAGAAGAATTTAAGTCTATTGCGAAAAACTTTGAGGATTATAATCCAGGAGCTACTTTAGAAGAGTTCTTAGTTGAAATATCACTTATAAGTGATATTAAAGAAACTAAAAATGATGATGTTGTAACTTTAATGACTATGCATGCGGTTAAAGGATTAGAATTTGATATAGTATTTGTTACAGGCTTAGAAGAAGGTTTATTTCCACACGCTAATTCTATGTATGATGAAAAAGAATTGGAAGAAGAAAGAAGAATATTTTATGTTGCAATTACAAGAGCACGTAAAGTATTATATCTTACTAATGCAAAGAGTAGAGTATTATTTGGACAAGTTCAGTCAAATCCACCAAGTAGATTTATAGAGGAAATAAATTCTGACGATATTGAAAATATGTTTGAAGAAAATAAAATAACAAAAGAAATAAAAGTAAATAAAAAGGATAATTTCAATGATTTAGATTTAGAGTTAAACGCAGGAGATCATGTAGAACACAATTCTTATGGTACGGGGGTAGTAATAAGTGTAGATAGAGGGGTTGCTACAATTGCATTTAAAAGCCCAGTTGGTATAAAGAAGATTTTAACTACATATAAAGGTTTAAAAAAAGTATAGGAGGTATTATGAAAAAGACATTACTTATTATGGCTGCCGGTATGGGTAGTAGATTTGGAGGCTTAAAACAAGCCACACCATTTGGACCAAATGGTGAATTTATAATTGATTATTCAATTTATGATGCTATTAAATGTGGCATTAACAAAGTAGTATTTATTATTAAAGAAGAAAACTATGATTTGTTTAGAGATACAGTAGGTAAAAGAATAGAAGATAAAGTAGAAGTACATTATGTATTTCAAAATTTAGATAATGTACCAAGTAAATATGAAATACCAAGTGATAGAGTTAAACCACTTGGTACTGCACATGCTATTCTTTGTGCTAAAGATGTAATAAATGAACCATTTGTTGTAATAAATTCGGATGATTTTTATGGTAGAGATGCATATTTAAAAATAAGTAAATTCTTAGATGAAGAGCATGATGGTTCTAAAGAACAATTTGGTTTAGTTGGTTATGATGTTATTAATACATTAACAGAAAATGGTTCTGTAAAAAGAGGAGTATGTGAGATAAATAATAATAAATTAGTTGGTCTAACAGAGAGTAAAATAGAAGATGTTGATGGTATTATAAAATGTGAAACATTATCAGATAGTAGGACATTTACAATTGAAAAAGATACAAAAGTATCTATGAATATGTTCGCATTTAATCCAAGTATATTTAAATATTTGGAAGAAAAGTTTATATATTTTCTAGAACATAATAATTTATTAAAAGATGAATATCTAATACCTGATGTTTTATCAACAGGAGTAAGTGAGGGATATTGTGATGTTACTATTATTCCTACTACTGCTAAATGGGCTGGGGTAACATATAAAGAAGATACAAACTCGGTAATAAATTTTATTAATAATTTGATTGAAAAAGGTGAATATAAGTATAATTTATGGGACTAATAAGTCCTTTTTTTATGTATTCGTGGTATAATATTTATAGGTGATAATGATGAATGTAAAAGAAAGAATAGATGAACTAGTAAGAATAATAAATGAAGCTGATTATAATTATCATACACTTGATAATCCTACTATAACTGACCAAGAATATGATAAATATATTAGGGAACTATTTGATTTAGAAGAAGAACATCCTGAATATATAAGAGAAGATTCACCTACACATAGAGTAGGAGGTAAAGTATTAGATTCTTTTAATAAGATAACTCATAAAATCCCTATGATGAGTTTAAGTAATGTATTTAACGAAGAAGAAATTAGACTTTTTGATGAGAGAATAAGAAAAGAAGGTATTATTCCCGAATATGTATGCGAACTTAAAATAGATGGATTATCAGTATCATTAATATATGAGCATGGTAAACTTGTCAGTGGTGCTACAAGAGGAGATGGAGTAACTGGTGAAGATATTACAGAAAATGTTAAAACCATTAAAACAATACCACTTAAATTAAATAAAGATATTGATATAGAAGTTCGTGGCGAAATATATATGAGTAAAAGTGTATTTAATGAGTTAAATAGAATAAGAGAAGAACAAGGAAAACCACTTCTTCAAAATCCTAGAAATGCTGCTGCAGGATCTATTAGGCAATTAGATTCTAGGGTAGCTGCAGAAAGAAAGTTAGATTCTTTTATTTATCATTTACCTAATCCAGAGGAATATGGTATTAAAACACATTTAGAAGCCTTAAAGTTTATGAAAGAATTAGGTTTTAAAACTAATCCCAATAATAGATTGGTTGGCAATATAGATGAAGTTATGGAGTTTATTAATTATCATACAGTAAATAGAAGTAAGCTCCCATATGAGATAGATGGAGTAGTAATAAAATTAAATGATTTGAATGGTCAAAAAGAATTAGGTTTTACTGCTAAATATCCTAGATGGGCAACTGCTTATAAGTTTCCTGCTTCTGAAGTATTAACTAAATTAATTGATATTATATTTACTGTTGGTAGAACTGGTCAAATTACTCCAAATGCAGTATTAGAACCAGTACTAGTTCAGGGATCTACCATTAGAAAAGCTACTCTTCATAATGAAAAGTATGTAATCGATCATGATATAAAGATAGGAGATATTGTATCTATTATAAAAGCAGGTGATGTCATCCCTGCAGTATTAGGCCCTAAAAAGGAAAGAAGAACTGGAACTGAAATTGATTTTAAGATGATTACTAAGTGTCCTATATGTAATAGTTATTTAATAAAGAAAGAAGAAGAGGCTGATTACTATTGTCCTAATGAACATTGTCCTGCAAGAAAGATAGAAGCTTTAACTCATTATGTATCTAGAGATGCTATGAATATAGATGGATTAGGGGATGCAATAATAGAGGACTTATATAATTTAAAATATATTTCAAAAATAAGTGATATATATGATTTAAATAAGTATAAAAAAGATATAATGGAATTAGAAGGATATGGAGAAAAGTCTGTAAATAATATGTTAGAAGCAATAGAAAATTCTAAAGCCAATTCATTAGAAAGACTTATATTTGGACTTGGTATTAGACAAGTTGGTAGTAAAACAGCTAAGATACTAGCTAAACGTTATATAACAATGGATAATTTAATTAATACTACAAAAGAAGAACTAAGTTCTATTCATGATGTTGGCGATATAATTGCAGATAGTATAATTAAATATTTTAGTAATGATAAGAATATTGAAGAAATAAATAGATTAAAGCAATATAATTTGAATATGAAATATTTAGGTAGAGAAAGTACTGATAATGAACTTATAACTGGTAAAACATTTGTCATTACAGGTACTTTATCTAGACCTAGAGATGAAATAAAAGAAATGTTAGAAGTAAATGGCGGTAATGTTACTACTTCAGTAAGTAAGAAAACAGATGTTGTAATTGTTGGAACTGATCCGGGTAGTAAATATGATAAAGCAAAGGAATTAGGTATTACTATTTGGGGAGAAGAAGAAATAAAAGATTTATTTGAATAATTAAAAAAATTACTAGTTAATAGTAATTTTTTTTGATATACTAAATATTGAATGTGTAGGGATAAGTATGAGAAAAAATAAATATATTAGTGTAATTGATAGGTATAAAAAAATTACAATATTATTATCGATTATAATTGCATTATTAATTGGGTTTATATTTTTTATAAATACTCATAAGATAACTATATTAGATAATAATATAGTAATTAAAAGAAGAGAAGAAAAAAATGATGGAATAGAAAATATTCATAATGCAGCATATAAGTTAAATATAACTAGTGCATATAATGATAATGATGCATTTCATCCTAAAGTATTGAATTTTAAAAGTAAATGGAACGGATATAAATATTGGATGGCATTTTCTCCATACCCAAGAGGTAATGATGGGAAAGAAAACCCTCATATAAAAGTTAGTAATGACTTAATTAATTGGATAGAACCTAACGGATTTAAAAATCCATTAGAAGATAGACCAAATAATTATAGGATGGGTGTTAATTATAATTCTGATCCACATTTGGTATATAATTATGATACTGATACGTTAGAGTGTTATTATAGATATGTAAATGATTCTAATGATAAAGTTATTATTTATAGACTTACTACAAAAGATGGAGTTCATTGGACTAATAAAGAAGAAATATTATCTGCTAAAAGAAGTAAAAAGGATTATTTATCTCCTGCAATAATATATGAAGATGGTATTTATAAGATATGGTTTGTAGATAGAGATAGAAAAGTTAAATATATGGAAAGTAAGGACGGATATAGTTATTCTAATGAAAGAATTATATCTTTAAAATATCAATTATCTACACTACAAAATTGGCATTTAGATGTAATACATACTGATAAAGGATATGAGATGATAGTAGTTGCGTATACTTCTTGGGAAGATAGATTATCTATGAACTTATATTATTTTGTATCTAAAGATAACATTAATTATTCAAAAGGTATTATAATATTAAGACCATCTGTTAATTCTTGGGATAATAAAGGGATATATAGAAGTAGTTTAATGTATGAAAATGGAACTTATTATCTATATTATTCTGCGATGTCTAGTACAATGGAAAGAGGAATAGGACTTTCTTATGGTAAAGAAATAGCAAATTTAAAGGGCTTAACAAAAGAAGATAAAGAAAAGTTAGAAAGAGGTAGATAATACTTCTTTTTTTTGTTATAATAAGTAGTGAAAGTTAGAAGTGAGGAACGTGGATTTAGAATTAATATCAAGAATAATAGTTATGATTGCAATTCCTTTTATATTTGTTGTATTCACTATGCCATACATAGCTAAACTTGCTGTTAAAATAGGTGCAATAGATATGCCAAGGGAAAGACATATACATGATATACCTACACCTAGACTAGGTGGTTTAGGTGTTTTTATGGGCTTTCTTTTAGGATATATGCTATTTAGTACACCAAGTCCACAAATGAATTCTATATTAATAGGTAGTTTTGTAATCATTATTACTGGTATTATAGATGATATGGTAGAATTATCTCCTAAAGTTAAATTTTTGGGTCAAACAATTGCGGCAGGTGTAGTTGCTATTTATGGTAATATTTTATTAAAAGATGTTAATGCATTTGGAATATATTTAGATTTTGGATTCTTATCATATCCACTTACTATATTCTTTATATTAGGATGTATAAATTGTATTAATTTAATAGATGGATTAGATGGCTTATCAGGTGGTATTAGTTCAATATATTTCTTAACTATAGGTATTATAGCTACTATACAAGGGAAATATGGATTAGAGTTTATATTATCATTTGTAATGCTTGGATCAACATTAGGATTTTTAGTACATAATTTTCATCCGGCAAAGATATTTGCAGGTGATACTGGCAGTATGTTCTTTGGATTTATAATGTCAGTAATAGCATTATTAGGATTTAAAAATGTTACTATGACATCTTTAATAGTACCTTTACTTGTACTTGCAATACCAATACTTGATACTGTATTTGCCATAGTAAGAAGATTATTAAAAGGTGAATCTATTGCTAAAGCAGATAAGTTTCATATTCATCATCAATTATTAAATAAAAAGTTTACAGTTACACAAACAGTATTAATTATATATTTAGTAGATATATTATTCGCAGTTGCATCTATTGTATATATATTAAAAGATAAGTATATTGGATATATAATATATGGAGTTTTATTAGTACTTGTAGTAGTATTCGTAATGAATACGAGTGTGGTATATGATTGGGATAGACTTAAACAAGAAAAAAATTTAAATGTTAAAATCTAAATTTTATTAAAATGAAAATATGGACATTCCACTCATAATTTGGTATTCTTATTAATAGGAAATTTGTAGAAATTTAGTTGTTTAGTAGGTGATTTGATTGAAGAAATCTAAAGAGAAAATTATGCAGTATATACTAATATTTTTAGTAATATTTGTTCCGCTTAGAGAGTTGGCTGCATTATATACAATTAGTTATGTTAAGTTTGTGCCTGATATTTTAGTTTGGTTGGTTTTTGTATATGTATTATTTATAAATAAATTTAAATTAAAATTGAAAAAATATGATATTTTATATGCCGGCTTTTTATTTGTAGGATTTATTAGTACGTTGATAAATCATACTTCTTTTGTTGCATATATGCTACAAGTTAGAAGCATAACAACTATGTATATTTTATTTCTATGCTTAAGAAATTTTAAAATATCAGATGTAACAATAAAAAAAGTTGTTAGAGTATTGTTTATAGTTAGTGGATTGATAGTTAGTTGTTCATTTGTTGAGCATTTTACTAATAAATGTATGCTGTTTCCGCAGGAGTGGACTAATTCTATTATATATTATTCAAATTTTGAAAGAATATATAGTTTTATGAATAATCCTAATGTATATTCTGCATATGTACTTTTTGTTTTACTAATAGGAATATATTGTAATGAAAATAAGATTTGTAATGTTTTTTGGGGATTTTATGTTTTACTCATAATTGGAATAATTTTAAGTGCCTCAAGAAGTACTCTCTTGGTTGGCCTACTACTAGCTATATGTTTATTAATTACTGTATTATTAAAGAAGGAATATCGTAAGATACTTAATGCGACCTTAATTATAGGTCTTAGTGTTTTGCTTTCTCTCGCTTTAAATTCTATTAAGAATGGAGTGAATTTGAAATGTGAAAAAAATTTAAAATTTCAAGTTTACATGCCTAAAATTGTAGAGAAAAATAAGGATGATACTTCAAACAAAAGTAATGTGAATAGTAAAACTTCAAAAAATAATAATGTAGATAATTCTTCTAACGGCAGCAGTAAAAATGTGGATAATACACTTTCTGTAGTTAAAAGAATTAATGAAACGATTTCGGGAACAACGCAAGAAAAGAGTAGTGTTAATGGAAGAATATACAATGTTAAAAAGGGTTTAGAAATATTTAAAGATCACTATATAATTGGTACGGGATTTGGTACTTATGGAAGTGCTGCTAGCATGATGATAAAGCCAAGTATATATAAAACGTATGGAATAGAGGATAATTTTTATTCTGATAATGATTATATAAAAATTCTTGTAGAAACAGGAATAATTGGATTTTCATTTTTTGCAGCATTCGCAATTAGTTTAGTATTAGATGCGTTAAAAAAGCCTTATCAATTTTTAGTGTTAATAATGTTTTTCCTTTTGGGCTTATTCTATAATGTAACAGAATTACAATCGTTATGTTTAGTTGCATATTTATCTTTGATAATATTTGAAAAAGAAGGGTACTATGAGTAAAAAAACTATTACTATACTTGCGTTACATTTAAATTATGGTGGAGTAGAAAAGTTTATTTCATCTTTATGTAAAATGTTAGAAGATAATTATCAAATAACAATTATTTCAACTTATAACAATAATTATAAGACAGCATTTGAGTTTAGTGATAAGATAAAAATTAAATATTTGATAAATGGAATGCCTAATAGAGAAGAACTAAAAAAAGCAATTAAAAACAAGAAACTCTTTTCTTTCATAAAAGAGAGCTTTAAGGCGGCTAAGATCTTGTTTTTAAAAAGATATAAAAATATAATGGCTATTAAAAGTATTAAAGATGATTATATTATAACTACTAGAATCTTTCATAATAAATTAGTATCAAGATATGCAAAGAAGGATATTATTAAAATTTCTACAGAACACAATTTTCATAATAATGATTTAAAGTATGTAACTAGACTTATAAAGTCAATCAAAAACTATGATTATTTTGTAGCTGTATCTAATGAATTAAAAGAGTATTATGAAAAACGTATAGATGGTGCAAAGGTTGTGTGTATACCTAACGTTATTGATGAAATGCCAAAGTTACGTTCTAATTTAGATAAAAACAATTTAATAAGTGTAGGTAGACTGTCTTCTGAAAAAGGATTTCTTGATTTAATAGATGTATTTAATGGTGTGCACAATATATTTAATGATTCAAAATTATATATAATTGGTGATGGTGTTGAAAAACCAAAGATTATAAGTAAAATAGAAGAGTATGGATTAGAAAAATCTATAATTTTGACCGGATTTTTAAGTAAAAAAGAAATTGAAAAGTATATGCTTCAATCTAAAATTTATGTCATGACATCTTATACCGAAAGCTTTGGCCTTGTTTTAATAGAAGCAATGAGCTATGGAGTCCCATGTATAGCTTATGATTCTGCCTCTGGTGCAAAAGAAATAATTAAAAATGATAAAAATGGTATTTTAGTTGGCAATAGAGATAGCAAGTTGATGACGGACAAAATTACTTCATTGATGAAAAACAAAAAGAAATTGAAAGAATATTCTGAAGAAGCATACAAGGCAAGTAAAAAGTATTTAATTAATAATGTAAAAAAAGAATGGTTAGATTTATTAAATTAAAGGAGTTTTTGTATGAGAAAAATTTTTGAAAGACTATATACAAATGATTATTCGAAATTTTGTAAAAAAATAAGAGATGATATTGAGAATGGTAAAAAAACGTTTATTATAACAGCAAATCCGGAAACTTTTATGCTGAGCGAAAATGATGATGAGGTAAAAGCGCTATTGAACGATAGTAATTCTATTTTGGTTCCAGATGGTATTGGCGTAGTAAAGGCTGGTAGAATGCTTGGTTATAAAATTCATGAAAGAATAGCTGGTGTGGATATAGCGAAGTTTTTATTAGAAACCGCATCAGAAAAGAAATTAAAAGTTTATTTATTTGGTAGTAAGCAAGAAGTAATTGATAGTATTAAAGAGGTAATAAAAAAATCATATTCTGGTATAAAACTATTAGGTGCTACTAATGGATATGTTTCTAATAAAGATGATGAGTTTAAGAAGATTGTAGCAGCAAAACCAGACATAGTAATGGTTGCGTTAGGTATACCACAACAAGAAAAATTGATTTATAAACATTTAGGTGAATTTAAAAAAGGAATTTTTATTGGTGTTGGCGGTTCATTTGATGTTTTAAGCGGAATAAAAAAAAGGGCGCCTAAAATATTTATAAAGTTAAATTTGGAATGGTTATATAGAATAGTATGCGAACCGAAAAGATTAAAAAGATTTTGGAACAATAATATAAAATTTATATTAAAGGTATTAAAAGAAAAATTGTTTAGGGGATAGTTTATGAAAAAGCAATTGAATGTATCTGAAGTTAATAATGTATTTATAAAAGGGAGTATTAGTAGAAAACTTTTTATATACTGTATAAAAAAAGATTTTAAATTACTTAGATTCGTGTTTATAAATTTTTTTTTGTTTTTAGTGTCAAAAATAAAAAATAATGATATTTATGAAGTTAATAAATTTAAGTATTTGAAGTTTGTTGAGAATTTGGAAGTTATTGTAAAAGATTTTTCTAAAACAATTGAATTAAAAAATTATTTGGACATTGAAGCGGATGTTTTGATTTCACGTATTCCTAAAATTATTATAGAAAAGATTTTTTGTAAAAAGAAGATTATTGCTTATACGTTAGATGATGATTATAAAGTTAAGATGGACAAATTTTTAGAAGAATTGAGAGATTTAAATGAAGTAAATAATTTATATTTTAATAGAAAAAATTATAGTCGCCAAATAGTGAGTAAGAATAATTATTTTGCTTATAAAAAATTAATATTTAAATTAAAAAGAGGAAAAACTGGTATACATAGAAACATTTGCCTAAATACAATTGTATTGCTGCTGTTGGCATTGTTTATCACTTTGGTCAGCTTTTTCTATACACATAGTGTATTTCAATTTAACTATTTAAAACTCTATTTAGAACCAAAGTTATTCTTTATGAATTTCATACCCATATTCTTTTTACTTGTTATATTTTATTTTTTAACAAGTAAAGTTTCTATATCATTTTTAACAACTAGTTTTAGTATATTGCTTTTAGGCATTGCCAATCAAACTAAATTGGTCTATCGTGATGATGTTGCAAAATTTGAAGATTTGGTTTTTCTTAAAGAGGCATCAATAATGTTACAGCGATATAGCATAGTACTAAAAAAATATACCTATATTTTTGTTATATTAATAATTATTATATTTTTATTTTTAAATAATAATATTAAAAAATCCACAATAAAACTATGGAAAAGATTATGCGTAGTAGTATTGTTGTGTGCTTTAACTTGTCTTTTGTTTAATAGTTATACTAATAAAGATTTATATAATAAGTTAGGGGATAAAAGCAACATTAATAAGTGGATTGATACACGACAAAGTCAAATAAGAGGACTTATTTACCCATTTGTATATTCAATAAGTGAGATTTCGGATAAGGTTCCGAAAGGTTATGATAAGCAGAAAGCAAAAGATATATTAAGCAAATATACATATCAAGATATGCCTTTTGATAAAAAGGTAAATATTATTGCAATTATGTTAGAAGCATATAACGATTTTTCCAAATTTAATGAATTGAATTTAAAAGATGATGCTTATAAAGAGTTACATGAGATAGAGAAAAGATCTCTTAGCGGTAATTTAGTAACTACAATATTTGGTGGTGGAACTATTGTTACTGAAAGGAATTTTTTAACTGGGTATTTTCAATTATCTAACTTTAGGCGACCAACAAATTCGTTTGTGTGGTATTTTAGAGAACAAGGTTATTATACTGAAGGGTATCATCCAGTATATGGATCATTTTATAATAGAAGAACTGTTAATCATAGTTTGGGTTTTGAAAATTATGAGTTTTATGAGGAAAAATTTTCAAAATATCATGGATGGTCATCTATGGCTAGTGATTCAGAATTATTTTCGGAGATTATAAATGGTTATAAAAATAACAAAATTAGCGGCAAACCATATTTTAATTTCTCTGTGACATACCAAAATCATGGCCCATATAGTGAAAAACGTTCTGAAACTTCTGAATTTTATTTTGAAAATCCAGGTATTAGTGAGGCTTCTTATAATATGCTTAATAATTATCTTGGCGTAATTAAAAATACCAATGAAGCATTGGCAAAATTAATTGATTATTTTGAAAATCAGGACGAACCAACAATTATAATTTTCTTTGGTGACCATAATCCTTCTTTAGGTAATGCATACGAAGAATTAAAAATTAACTTAGATTTATCAACAATTGAGGGATTTAAAAATTATTATGAGACAACTTATGTAATACATGCTAACAGTGCTGCTAAAAAGATGTTTAATAAAAGTTTTGAAGGACAAGCAGATACTATAAGTCCTATGTTCTTAATGCCTGAAATTTTTGAGTATTTAGGATTAAAAGGCAATGAATATATGCAATATATGATAAATCTAAAAAATAATTTTGATGTTATAAATTCTTATTATTTTAAGGAAAATAATAAGTTTGTTAGTGCATATGAAAATGACATGGTAAATGATTATAAATGTATAAATTACTATACATTGAAAAAATTTAATTCTTAAAAATAGTTTTTAACGTTTATAAATGTCTTTCTTTAATTTTTGAATTATTGTATACTTATTTTGTGGAGGAGGTAGCATATGATAAAAGTAATGAGCATTTTTGGCACTAGACCAGAGGCTATTAAAATGGCCCCACTTATTAAAGAATTGGAAAAAAGAAAAGAAGTTGAAAGTATAGTGTGTGTTACGGCTCAACACAGAGAAATGTTAGACCAAGTTTTAGAAACATTTGAAATTAGGCCTGATTACGATTTAAACATAATGAAGCAAGGGCAAACTTTGGGAGATATTACAACACGTGCGCTTAATGGTTTAGAGGCTATAATTAAAGATGTAAAACCAAATATTGTCTTAGTACATGGGGATACTACAACAACTTTTGCAGGTGCATTAGCAGCATTTTATAATCAGGTTGATATTGGGCATGTCGAAGCTGGTCTTAGAACTAATAATAAGTATAGTCCTTACCCAGAAGAGATGAATAGGCAAATGGTTGATTGTATGACTGATATGTTTTTTTCGCCTAC
>JAEEGL016144055.1_pt1 | contig 23778 bp, 19 predicted proteins | sample 9134231 | NCBI WGS metagenome assembly JAEEGL01 (sample SAMN16246548, study PRJNA631951) | gut metagenome | biome: gut microbiome; feature: rumen; material: fiber-attached | host: Bos | place: Iran: Karaj | collected 2018-10 | reverse complement strand
TCTTTTTATCCGGAGAAAACGGATGTGGCAAGAGCAGTCTTATTAAGGCCATCCTGCAAAGCGCAGGGTATATGGAACATAGCCCTATGGTTCTTACCGGTGAGTTGTTAACCGCGCCCAATCTGGTGATCTCCTATATCAATCAGGATACTTCCCACCTTAAGGGAACCATTGCAGAGTATGCAAAGAAACAGAAGCTGGATTACAGCCTGCTCCTTGCACTGCTCCGACAGCTGGATTTTGAACGGGTGCAGTTTGTTAAGCCCATGGAGTCCTTCTCCGAAGGGCAGAAAAAGAAGGTACTGATCGCGGCCAGTCTCATGACACCGGCTCATCTCTATATCTGGGATGAACCCTTAAATTACATCGATGTGTTCTCCAGAATGCAGATCGAGGACCTGATCCGCCGGTATGAGCCCACCATGCTCCTGGTAGAGCACGATGTACGCTTCCGGGAGGATGTGGGGACAAGTGTTCTGGAAATGTAAGTTTTCCTGCGGTTATCCTTTGTTTTTCTGTAATTATCTGGTATTCTGTGGTAGAATCAATTTGTTGTGACGCCGTAGGAAAAGCGGCAGTAGGATTGGAGTATCCAAATGGAAGAAGTAAAAGAAACGAAAAAGCGTATGTTATCCGGCATTCAGCCCAGCGGCGACCTGCATCTGGGCAATTATCTGGGAGCCATCAAGAACTGGGCAGACCGGGTAAATGATTACGAATGCTATTATTTTATGGCAGATATGCACACCATCACGGTTCGTCAGGAGCCTGCAGAGCTGCGCAGAAGAAGTTTAAACCAGCTGGCGCAGTACATAGCCTGCGGATTAGACCCTGAGAAGAACGTACTGTTCTTACAGTCCCATGTACCGGCCCATGCACAGTTATCCTGGGTTTTAAACTGCTATACCATGTTCGGCGAGCTGTCCCGTATGACCCAGTTCAAGGACAAGTCCGAGAAGCATCACGATAACATCAATGCAGGCCTCTTTACCTATCCGGTACTGATGGCAGCAGACATCCTCTTATATCAGCCGGATTACGTTCCGGTAGGAGAGGATCAGAAGCAGCACGTGGAATTAACCCGTGATATCGCACAGCGTTTTAACAGCGTTTACGGTGATGTATTCAAGATCCCGGAGCCTTATATCGCAAAGCAGGGCGCAAGAATCTACGGCCTCACCACTCCTCAGGATAAGATGAGCAAGTCCATTCCCGAGGGCTGCGTCTTCTTAATGGATGATCCGGACACCATCGCCCGCAAGTTTAAGAAGGCAGTGACCGACTCCGATACGGAAAACTGCGTACACTTTGATCCCAAGAACAAGCCCGGTGTCGCTAACCTGATGAACATCTACGCCACCATTACCGGTAAGACCTACGAAGAGATCGAGGCCGAGTTTGCCGGTATGGGCTACGGCAAGTTTAAGCCTGCTGTCGGCGAAGCAGTTATCGAGCATATGCGTCCCATCCGGGAAGAAGCAGAGCGCCTGATGAAGGATAAGGCTTATCTGGACGAGGTTTACAAGCAGGGAGCAGAGAGAGCATCCTATGTTGCAAACAAGACCCTTCGGAAGGTTTACAAGAAGGTAGGCTTCTATCAGTTCCAGTAAGTAAGGTCCCTGTCCTTTAAAAAGTGCAGGAATAAATTTAAGAATGTAACTTGGAATGAGCAGTACGATACTCGTTAGGCGAGCAGTTGTACTGCTCTTTAAATTTGCGATAAAAGTAACTGGAGTTCTCGTAACCGATCTCGGTAAGAATATAGTCTACCGCAAGGGTAGAGTTCTCTAAAAGATAAGCAGCTTGCTGAAGTTTTCGGGTTTGCAGAAGCTGTTTAAAGTTGGATCCGGTATGTTTTTTTAAGACTCTGGAAACGAAGTAGGCAGGGTAGCCGTTTTCCTCTGCGACCTCTGTCAGAGTACCGTCTTTGTAGTGATCTTCGATGTATTTTAATACAGAGAATAAGAGATGCCGGTTATCCGGATCATCCTTTCTTTGCTGTGCCAGGTCGCAGTATAGCGACAGATTCACGAAAAGAAGCCCCATGGACTCCTGGATGACTGTGTTGGTCGAGGAGGGAGCATCTAACAGGGTGAAGATCATGTTCTCCATGAGATTCTCCACCGGGATCACCCCTCCTGCCCGGATGTGGAGATAGTCGGCAGAGGTGCTTTTTTCCACCACAGAGGAGATGAGAAAGTCCCGAAGCAGGTCCTGGCGCTCCGTCATGGACAATGGACGGTTAAAAAACTCCGGCAGGATGATAAAGTTGACAGCCAGGTCATCTTTGCCGGCGGGGCGGATGGCATGGGTTGCATGTTGGTTTAAAAACAGGAGATCCCCGGCTTCCTGACAGATGACATCCTTATCGTTGACTATATGAGTCAGCGAACCCTGTACCACATAGATCAGTTCGATGTAGTCATGGCGATGGGGAGGAAAGGGCGCAAAGCGGGTATGACGCCGGATATCGATGAGCTTACCTTCCTGAAGGAGCTTGTCGCTTTCGATGATAAAGGCATCTTCCGAGGTATACAGCTCCTTGCGGATGGATTTGCCGGTCTCTAACAGTTCCTGTTCTTCTTCTGTGATTTCCTGTAAATAGGATAAGATTTCCGCTCTCATGCCTGTATTGTATCCTTTGGGAGAGCGGATTGTAAACAACAGACTGCAAATAAGGTCCCTGTATTGTCTGGTTTCGACCTTATGATTTTTGGCAGGCGTGCTATGATGGTATGCATAACCGATCTGTGATCGCTTTCTGAGCAGTCAGATTTTTTGAAGAATACCAGGCATATAAGGAGAACGAAAACCATGAAGGTACTGGATGCGGAATTTGTACAGGGATTTATGCGGATGGCCGACGACGGCTGGCAGCAGGGCTGGCATGAACGTAACGGCGGCAACTTAAGCTACCGTATGAAGCCGGAAGAAGTAGAGATGGTCCGGGAGGAATTAAACCCCGGAGACTGGAAAGAGATCGGTACCGCGGTGCCGGATCTTAAGGGAGAATATTTCCTGGTGACCGGTTCCGGTAAGTACTTCCGCAATGTAGCCATTAAGCCGGAGGATTCCTTTTGCATCATCGAACTGGATGAACGGGGAGAAAACTACCGGATCTGCTGGGGCCTTGTAAACGGGGGCAGACCTACCAGCGAGCTTCCCAGCCACCTGATGAACCACGAAGTAAAAAAGAGAGTATCCGGCGGAAAGCACCGTGTGATCTATCATGCCCATCCCGCCAACACCATTGCCTTAACCTTTGTCCTTCCTTTAACGGATGAAGCGTTTACCAGAGAACTGTGGGAGATGGCTACCGAGTGCCCGGTGGTATTTCCTTCCGGTATCGGTGTCGTGCCCTGGATGGTTCCGGGCGGAAGGCAGATCGCAGTTGAGACCAGCAAGCTTATGGAACAGTATGATGTAGCGATCTGGGCCCATCACGGCATGTTTGTTTCCGGAGAGGATTTTGATCTGACCTTCGGATTGATGCACACCGTTGAAAAATCCGCGGAGATCCGGGTAAAGGTATTATCCATGACCGGACAAAAGCGCCAGACCATCACACCGGATATGTTCCGGGATCTGGCAAAGGATTTCCATGTGGAACTTCCCGAAAAGTTCCTTTTTGACAAGTAATTCGGATCAAGGCAAACCTTCCCCGGTACGTTGACAACGGGGAAGGTTTTTTTATGTCCTTCGGGACCGGAAATTTTCTGTTTTTTATTCGAAGATATATGCAGATTCATGATATAATCTTTTTGTTGTTTTACTTAGGCCCGCATGTTCCCGGGCACCGTGTGAAAATTCGCAGAATTGACCGAGGAAAGGAGGTAGCAGATGGAATCATTAGCAGAAAGACTCCAGGAAGAGCTGGTAGCTGAAACCGTGTTTTCCGTTACGCTCCCCGGCGGCATAGAGATCCCTTTTGCTGAGTCCACCGTGATCAGCTGGTTTATCCTATTGATCCTGTTTATCCTGACGCTGTGGCTGACCCACGGCATGAAGGTACATAACCCCGGCAAACGGCAGGTAGCGGCAGAATCCTTCGTGAAATTTGTCGATAATCTGGTGGATACCATGCTGGGAGAAGAAGGACGGGATTACGGCGTCTATATCTGTGTAGTCCTGATCTATTTAGCCTGTGCCAATATGAGCGGACTGTTCGGGGTCAAGCCCCCTACCAAGGATATGAATCAGACCGCAGCACTGGCGATCATGAGCATCGTACTGGTACAGATCGCAGGGATCCGCGCCAGAGGCATGAAGGGATATCTTAAGAGCTTTGCGGAGCCTATTCCGGTAGTCCTGCCCATTAACATCTTAGAGCTTGTCATCAAGCCCCTGTCGCTTTGCATGCGACTGTTCGGTAATGTGCTTGGTGCGTTCATCATCATGGAGCTTTTAAAGATCGTGATCCCCGTGGGTATTCCCTTACCCTTCAGTTTTTATTTCGATATCTTTGACGGATGCTTACAGGCATACGTATTTTGTTTCCTTACATCCATCTATATCAAAGAGGCTGTGGAAACGGCTTAATTTCAAACAAATATGTTTTTCAGGAGGTTTTCATTATGGGAACAACAGCATTAGGTGCAGCACTTGCAGCACTTTCCTGCCTGGGTGCAGGTATCTCTATCGGTCTTGCTACCGGTAAGGCAGCAGACGCAGTGGCAAGACAGCCGGAAGCAGACGGCAAGATCATGCGTATTCTGGTCCTGGGCTGCGCTCTTGCAGAGGCAACTGCGATCTATGGATTCGTACTGGGTATCCTGATCATCTTCTTCCTGGGATAATCCGCATCATCCATAAAGCAGACAGAGGACAATACCATGTTAAGACTTGATATCAATTTATTATTTACAGTGATCAATCTGCTGATCCTGTATTTCCTGCTTAAGAAGTTTCTCTTTGGCCGGGTACACAAGATCCTGGAGGAGAGACAGGCGCAGATAAACGCCTCCTTCGAAGAAGCAGACAAGAAGGCCAAAGAGGCCCAGCAGAACCTGATCGAAGCCAAGGAAGAAGCCAAGCATCAGAGCGAGCTTCGGGAAAAGGCTGTGGCAGATGCCAAAAAGGAAGCTTCCGAAGCCTATGAGAAGATCATCGCAGATGCCAATGAAAAGGCAGATGAGATCATCGAAAAGGCAAGTGCCAAGGCACAGTTGGAAGCACAGGACCGCATCAAAGAGGCACAGGCGGAGATTGCCGATCTGGTCTATGAAGCAGTGGAAAAACTGGAAGGTGCCCAGGGCAACGCTTCCGACAGCAAGCTTTTTGATTCCTTCCTTGGAACCGTAGAAAATGATCATGCAGAGGATGGTGCAGATGAGTAAGGAAGAGACAAGTAAGATCCTTCACAAAGCCGTCCTTCGCTATGTTACTGCGCCTACCGATGAGCAGAGAGAGCGTTTTGAAGCCTTTCTTTCTTCCCGCCTGAATGAGGAACCCTTTGAACTGAGCCTTACGGAAGATCCCTCTCTCGGAAACGGCTTTGTTCTGGAAACGGAAAAAGAGGTCTTTGACTGGAGCCGTCAGGGACGTGGAGAGCAGCTGCAAAAGCGCCTGAGAGAGATCCTTCTGGATGGTGGAAATCTTTCCAGGGAAAAGTTAATGCCCATGCTCCGGGAAGGCGTGCACCAGTTCCATCTGGCAGCAGCCACCATGGAGATCGGACATGTGGTTTCCGTAGGCGACGGCATCGTGCAGATCGATGGCCTTGATCACGCCATGTACGGTGAGATCGTAGTATTTGAAGACGGCACAAAGGGTATGGTACAGAACATCGGGGAAACCCGGATCGGTGTCATTCTCTTTGGCGACGATAAGGATGTAAAACAGGGAAGCCGCGTGGCAAGAAGCGGTAAGATGGCCGGTGTGCCCGTAGGAGAAGCCTTCCTCGGCAGAGTGGTCAATGCCCTTGGTGCGCCCATTGACGGGGCAGGAGAGATCAAGGAGATCGATTATCGCCCCATCGAAGAGCCGGCACCGGGTATCGTGGATCGTAAGAGTGTCAGCGTTCCCCTGCAGACCGGTATCATGGCCATTGACTCCATGTTCCCCATCGGCAGAGGCCAGCGTGAGCTGATCATCGGAGACCGCCAGACCGGTAAGACCACCATTGCCATGGATACCATCATCAATCAGAAGGGTAAGAACTGCTTCTGTATCTATGTGGCCATCGGTCAGAAGGCATCCACCATTGCGGCCCTGGCCGCCAATCTTAAGAAAAAGGGAGCCATGGAATATACCACCATTGTTGCAGCTTCTGCAGCAGAACCCGCTCCCCTGCAATATATCGCACCCTATGCCGGTACCAGCATGGCGGAGTATTTCATGCATAAGGGAAAAGATGTGCTGATCATCTATGATGATCTTAGTAAGCATGCAGTAGCCTACCGTGCGCTGTCCCTCCTTCTGGGAAGAAGCCCCGGACGGGAAGCATTCCCCGGTGACGTATTCTACCTGCATTCCAGACTGCTGGAGCGTTCCAGCCGCCTGTGCAAGGAAAAGGGCGGCGGTTCCATTACCGCACTGCCCATCATCGAGACTCTGGACGGCGATGTATCCGCATACATCCCCACCAACGTGATCTCCATCACCGACGGCCAGATCTTCTTAGAGAGTGATCTCTTCTTTGAAGGTCAGCGCCCTGCGGTTAACGTAGGCCTCTCCGTATCCCGTGTAGGAGGTGCGGCCCAGACCAAAGCCATGAAGAGCGCGGCCAAGAGCCTTCGTATCGACCTGGCACAGTATCGTGAGATGGCAGTGTTTACCCAGTTTTCTTCGGATCTGGACGATGCCACCAGAATGCAGCTTACCCAGGGCAAGATCCTGATGGAACTTTTAAAGCAGCCCCAGGGCAATCCGCTTTCCTTAGCCCATCAGGTGATCCTCTTAACTGCAGCCCAGAATAAACTGCTCTTAAATATCCCGGTTACAAAGATCCGTGATTTCCGGGACGTACTGCTTGCGCATTTTGATGAAAAAGCAGCGGATGTGATCCGGGACATTGAGACCACCGGCAATCTTTCAGATGAAAACAAAGCCAGGATCCTGGATGAAACCTCTGCCTGCAAGGCAGTTTATCTCGGCAACCTGACCACGGAATAAAAAGGGGGACATTTGCTTGTCTACTCCCAGAGAATTAAAGGAGCGGATCGACAGCATCGGTGAGACGTTAAAGATCACCAATGCCATGTATCTGATCTCCTCTACCAAGTTAAGAAAAGCCAAAAAGGATATGGACGAAAACGAGCCGTATTTTAGGGCGGTGCAGCAGATGATGGAATTTACCATGAAGCATCTGCCGGAAGGTTATACCCATCCGCTTCTGGATCTTCGGGAAAATATCCCGGATAACAACACCCGACGGGCGATCCTCTGCATCACCTCGGATAAGGGGCTCGCGGGAGCGTACAATCATAACATCCTGAAGATCACCGAAAAAAAGCTCCGTCCGGACAGCAACGATACCCTGTTTCTCATGGGCGAAGTAGGACGGCATTATTTTGCCGGTAAGGACGTCCATATCTCCGGGCAATTTCATTACACCATCCAGAACCCTACATTAAGCAAGGCCCGTGCCATCACGGCCATGATGCTGGAGCGTTACCGGAAGGAACAGATCGATGAGCTTTTTGTGGTCTATACCCACATGAAGAACTCGCTGGAGATGGAAGCTACCGTAAAGCAGCTCCTTCCCTTAAACCATCTGGATGATGAGACCAACTATTTTAAACACAAGAAAAAGCACGACATTCGGGAGGAGATCCTGTTTAATCCCAATCCCGATGAGATCATTGAGCGGGTCATTCCCAACTATCTTGCCGGATTTATCTACGGCGTTCTGATCGAGACCTTCTGCGCAGAGCAGAGTGCCCGTATGAGCGCTATGGATAATGCCAACAAGAACGGAAAAGAGCTTCTGGATGACCTGAAGATCCAGTATTCCCGTATGAGACAGGGCCAGATCACACAGGAGATCACGGAAGTGGCCGCGGGAGAAAGAGGAACGAAGCAACATGAGTGAAGCACTTAGAAAGGGAAAAGTGATGCAGGTCATGGGACCTGTGGTGGACGTCCTTTTTACAGACGGAGGACTTCCTGCCATCAAGACCAGACTCTGGATCGATCTGAAAAACGGAAAACGGCTTTCCATGGAAGCCGCTCAGCATATCGGTAATAACCGGGTGCGCTGTATCATGTTGTCCGCTTCGGAAGGCATGCAGCGCGGTATGACGGTTTATACAGACGGAAAGGGCATTACCGTTCCGGTTGGAAAACAAACGCTGGGACGACTCTTTAACGTACTGGGAGAGGCCATTGACGGTAAGGAAGCTCCGGAAACCATGGAGCGTTGGGAGATCCACCGGAAGCCTCCGGAATTTGTAGATCAGATGCCGGTAGCAGAGATCCTGGAAACCGGTATTAAGGTTATCGACCTTTTGGCCCCCTATGCCAAGGGTGGTAAGATCGGTCTCTTCGGAGGTGCCGGCGTCGGTAAGACCGTGCTGATCCAGGAGCTGATCCGCAACATCGCCACCGAGCATGGCGGCTATTCCATTTTTACCGGTGTAGGAGAGCGTTCCCGTGAAGGTAATGACCTCTGGACCGAGATGACCGAGTCCGGGGTTATCAAGAATACCGCCCTGGTATTCGGACAGATGAATGAGCCCCCCGGGGCCCGTATGCGCGTAGCAGAGACCGGCCTTACCATGGCAGAGTATTTCCGGGATGTGGAAAAGAAGGATGTGCTCCTGTTTATCGATAACATCTTCCGTTTCGTGCAGGCCGGAAGTGAGGTATCCTCCCTCCTTGGACGTATGCCTTCTGCCGTAGGTTATCAGCCGACTCTGGCCAATGAAATGGGTCAGCTCCAGGAGCGTATCACCTCTACCCATAACGGTTCGGTTACTTCCGTTCAGGCAGTATATGTGCCGGCGGATGACTTAACAGACCCTGCTCCGGCGACTACCTTTGCCCATCTGGATGCCACCACGGTTCTTTCCCGTAAGATCGTGGAACAGGGTATCTATCCTGCGGTAGATCCCCTGGAATCTTCTTCCCGTATCCTGGAAGAGGATATCGTGGGTAAGGAACATTACGAAGTGGCACAGAAGACCTTGCAGATCCTGCAAAAGTATAAGGAACTGCAGGATATCATCGCGATCCTGGGTATGGACGAATTATCCGAAGAGGATAAGCTGACCGTATTTCGTGCCCGTAAGATCCGTAACTTCTTATCCCAGCCTTTCTTTGTGGGTGAGCAGTTTACGGGTATTCCCGGTAAGTATGTACCGTTATCCGAGACCATCCGCGGCTTTAAGGCCATCATAAACGGAGAGATGGATGATTATCCCGAGGCTGCCTTCTTTAACGTAGGCGGTATCGATGAAGTAAAGAAGAAGGCTGCTAAATTACATGGATGATTTTACGCTGAGTATCATAGCAACCAACAAAATATTCTACGAAGGCAAGTCCAAGAGCCTGATCGTCCCCACTTCCACAGGAGAGCGGGGAATCCTTGCTCACCATGCCGGCATGCTGTGTGCCATCAACATGGGAGAACTGCGGTTTATGGATGAAGAGGGTACCTGGCGTTCCATTTTAGTGGGGGCCGGAAGCCTCATCGTCAATAACAACAAGGTGCTGGTACTGGTAGATACCGTAGAAACCCTGGAGGAGATCGATATCGACCGTGCCGAGCAGGCTATGCAGAGAGCCCAGGAACGTATGCTGCAAAAGCAGAGTAAAAGGCAGTATCTTATGTCGCAGGCAGCCATGGCCAGAGCCTTATCCCGTCTTCGTTACAAGGACAAGAACCACTAAATGAGCAAAACAGAAAAACGAACAGGAAATACCGAAAATACAGCATATTTCAAATGTCCGGAGATTTTTCTCCGGACATTTTTTTATTTGCTCTTGCAAAATAGAAACAGACGCGTTATGATTTAACCGGTTAAACATTTAACCGGTTAACTACCCTGCCCGGATCAAGCCGAAAAGGGGAAAACAGAGGAAAACAGATGAAAAAAGCCACCTTAAAGGATGTCGCAGAAAAAGCCGGCGTATCCAAAGCGACGGTTTCCTATATCGTAAACAACGTGGACAAGCCCATTTCCGAAGAGACGAAACAGCGTGTCTTAAAGGCCATGGAGGAGCTGCATTACGTGCCCAATATCGGCGCAGCCAGTCTGACCAACAAGTCCTCCAGGCTGATCGGCGTGGTGATCCCCCAGACAGAGCCCGGTAGTCAGTTAATGTTTCAGAACAGCTTCTACAGCGAGCTCTTAAGTGCCATCGAACTGCAGGCAAGGAAAAACGGCTACCGGATCCTGATCTCCGGAACGGATATCAACGAATCCTACCTGCGTCTGGTGATGGAGCGCAGCTTGGACGGCGTCATTGCCATCGGGATCTTTCCCGATGCCTTTTATGAGCAGTTAAAGGAGCTGGAGGTCCCCCTGGTGATGGTGGACAGCTACAGCAGCAAGAGCCTGTATCCCAACATCCGCATCGATGATGAGATGGGCGGCTATATGGCCACCAGTTATCTTCTGAAGCAAGGCCATCGCCGCATCGGCTTTTTATCCGGTGAGCGTCACGAAGACGGCGTTATCTTAAAGCGTTTTAACGGCTATGCAAAAGCCCTTAAGGAGTGGAAGATCCCCGTGGACGAAAGCCTGGTATTCGAAGGCTGTGTGGATTATGAGAATGGCCGTCTGGTAGCAGAAAAGATCGTAAAAGAGCACATCGACTTAACCGCTCTTGCAACCACCGCAGATCCTCTTGCCATCGGTGCGATCAAGGGATTTATGCAGAACGGCAAAAAGGTTCCGGACGATTATTCCGTCATCGGTTTTGATAATCAGGAGATCTCCGGTTATATACATCCCGCCCTTACCACCATCGGACAGGACATTGGTAAAAAAGGCATTTTGGCCATGGAGATGCTGACCAGATGGATGGAAGAAGGGGAGACGACCTGCGAAGACATCGTACTGCCCTTTACATTGATCGAAAGAGAGAGCGTTCGGAAACTAAAATGATCCTGTTTGACCCGAGGGTAAAAAACGAATTGCATATCGATCTGCCGGCATATAGCCATGCCGGGCAAAAAGCGTCTGCTAAAACTGAGGCGATGAAAGCAAACGCCCTTCTCAGGATCAAGTGCCCATTTTCCGGGATCTACGGTCTGGGGGAAAAGTTTGATCTTATCAATCAGGCCGGTAAGTGCTGCGACATCGTGGTGGAAGAAAAGTTCTGTAACCAGGGAGAAAAAACCTACTGTCCCATGCCCTTTTTCTTTACCGACACAGGCCTGGGCGTATGGGTCAAGACCGATCAAAAGACCACCTTTGACTTCCGGGAAAACGGGAAGATCACCTGCAGGATCCCATCGGATGCACAGGTAGCGTTTTTTGCCGGAACTCCGGAAGAGATCTTAAGAGAGCTTCACAGTAAAACGGGAAGCGTTACGCCGCCTCCTTCCTATGCCTTCGGTCCCTGGATCAGTGCCAACCGCTGGAATAAACAACAGGATGTTACGGAGTTATCCGAGAAACTGGAAAAGTATGACATTCCCGCTACGGTGCTGGTTTTGGAAGCCTGGAGCGATGAAGCAACCTTTTATATCTTTAACGGCGCCCGTTATACCCCCAGGGAAAAGGGGGAAGCCTTTACCTATGAAGAGTTTGATTTAAAAGACAGCTTCTGGCCGGATCCACAAAAAATGGTACAGGACCTTTTAAAGAAGGGCATCCGGACAGTTTTATGGCAGATCCCGGTATACAAGCAGTGCATGCCGGAAGAAGAGACGCCCCAGAGTAAGGCAGATACAGCCTATGCCTTAGAGCAGAAGCTCTGCGTATTTAAGGCAGACGGAGAACCCTACCGGATCCCCGAAGGGAACTGGTTTGCAGGATCTCTGATCCCGGATTTTACCAATCCGAAGACAAGACAGATCTGGATGGAGAAAAGAAAATATCTGCTGGATATGGGCATCGCCGGTTTTAAGACCGACGGAGGCGAATTTATTTACCTGGAAGATCTTGCGTTTTTTGACGGCCGGACCGGGAAAGAAATGAAAAATGCCTACTGCCAGAGTTACGTGGACACCTATCATGATTTCCTTGGTAAGGGAAACGTCCTGTTTTCCAGAGCCGGATACATGGGTGCACAGAATACACCCATCCTCTGGGCGGGAGATCATCAGTCCACCAATGAGGAACTGCTCCACGCCTATACAGCAGCCATCAGCGCTGCCTGCTCCGGTATATTGTTCTGGAGCTATGATATCGGCGGATTTGCAGGCCCTTTGCCGGATAAGGATCTCTATCTTCGCTCCACCATGTTCGGGTGCTTTTGCCCTATCATGCAGTGGCATTCGGAGCCGGACGGCGGACAGTTTAAGGAGCTGCTGCCCGGAGCGGAAGGTAACAATGAGCGAAGCCCCTGGAACATGGCAGCGATCTGTAACGACGCGGAGATCTTAAGAGAAGCCCGGTTTTATCACAAACTCCGTATGAAGCTGATCCCCTACCTGACAAAGGAATCCGGTAAGTGCGCAGATGCCGGGATCCCCATGATGCGGCCCCTGTTCTGGTATCAGGGGGAGGACAGCGCATTACAGGATATTTACGACGAATATTATCTGGGAGAAGCCCTTTTGGTGGCACCCCTTCTGAAAGAGAATGAAAAGAGCCGGAATCTCTATCTTCCGAAGGGAAGGTATGTGGGATTGTTTTCCGGAGAAACCTACGAAGGTGGAAGAGAGATCTCTTCCGAAAAAGAACGGTATCCGGTATTTGTAAGAACGGATGCAGAAACCTGCGATCTTTTGCCCAAGGCAGATAAGATCAGGACACTGTCCTAGTTGGACGTTGCCCAAAACAAAAGAATATTATCGAGGAAGACTGCAGCTTCCCGATGATAGATAAAGAAAATGAAAACAGTTTTTACGGGAGGTATACAAAAGATGAAAAGAAAGATCATGAGTTTACTGCTTTGTGCAGCAATGATGTCGACACTTCTTACTGCATGCGGAAGCTCCGCACAAGAACCCGCAGCAGCAGAAGCACCGACGGCTAATGTAACAGAAGAAGCTACTGCCACTACTGCAACGGTTGCAGCCGATGCAGAATCTACAGCAGAGCCTATTACCATTACTTACGCTAATTTTAACGCATCCGGCGGTAATGAAGCAACTCTGGAGGCAATGTACAATGCATTCCATGAAGCCAATCCCGATATCACAGTAGAGATCGAGACCATCGCCATGGCAGATTACTTTACCACCATGCAGACCCGTATTGCCGGCGGAACCGGTCCGGACTGCTTTGAGATGAACATCGAGAACTTCGGTGCCTATGCATCCAAGGGAATCCTGGCAGACTTATCCGGAGCAGATACCAGCGCAGTCAATGCAACCGCTCTTGGCGCTTTTACCTATGACGGTGTGCAGTACGCTCTGCCGGAGAATTTCTCCACTGTTATCCTGGTTTACAACAAGGATCTGTTCGATCAGGCAGGCGTAGATTATCCTACCGCTGACTGGACCAGAGAAGATGTGGATAAGGCAGCAGAGAAGATCCGCGCTTTAGGCGATGACATTTACGGTATCTATCAGCCCGTTACCTATAACGAGTTCTACAAGGTTGCCGCTCAGTACGGCGGAAGCCTTATCAGCGCCGACGGCAAGAGCTTTACCATCAACAGCAAGGAAAATGTGGAAGCACTGACCAGCATGGCAGACCGTGTCCTTAAGACCAATGTACAGCCCACCGAAGAGCAGATGGGCGGCATGGGTGACTGGGACCTGTTTGAAAGCGGCCGTCTGGGTATGATCCCCACCGGTACCTGGTGCTTTAACACCTTTACGGAAGCCTGCGACTTTGCATGGGATATCTGTGTAGAGCCCGGTCAGACCAGGAAAGCAACTCATTTCTTTGCAAACGCTCTCGTCATCAACAGCGCAGCTGAGGAGGCAAAAAAGGCAGCTGCTTTAAAGTGGATCACCTTCTTGGCTTCCAGCTCCGAAGCAGCACAGATCCGTCTGGATGCAGGCTGGGATCTGCCGGCACTTAACGATATGAACGCACTGTCCAGTTATCTGGAGATCACTCCTCCCGATAACAGGGAAGCTGTTTTTGATTCCATGAACGCACTGGTTCTGCCTCCCATCATCAACGACTACAGCAAGATGAGCGATATCATCACAAACGCAGTAGCTCAGGCAGCAGCCGGAGAGATGACTCCTCAGGAAGCACTGGATCAGGCACAAAACGAATGCGAAGCATCCATTACGCTGGAGTGATCTTCTCGAGCAGATCCATCTGAAAAACGTCCCGGATAAAGGGCGTTAAACAAAAAAGCAAATTGCCCGCAGGGGAGATGTCTGCGGGCAATTTTACGCTAAGACAAAACGAAGAAGCAAGTATCTTCGGAGGTATATCGTGAACAGAAAAGACGTAAAAAAACTACTGCAGGCCATACCCTTCATGCTCCCCAGTCTGGTGGGCATGGTGATCTTCAGCTTGCTGCCCATGATCATCGCCACCGTTTTAAGCATGACCGATTGGAGCGGACTGGAAAAACTGACCTTCCAGACCGTTGCGGATCATTTCGTAGGCCTTCGGAATTACGGGACGATCCTCGGAGGCAGTGAATTCTGGAAGACTCTGTGGCATGTGGTATATTTTGTGATCCTGTATATTCCCTTAGCCTTTATCTGTTCCATGATGGTGGCCCTTATCTTAAACAGTTCCCGTAAGGGGATGGGGATTTTGAGAGTTTTGTATTACATCCCGGTGCTGACCAGCTGGGTAGCTGCCAGCCTGATCTGGAAATGGGTCTTAAGCTCTAAGTACGGTATCTTAAATGCCATGCTTTCCGTAGTGGGGATCCAGGGACCGGACTGGCTGACCAGTAAGATCTGGGCCATGCCGGGCATCGTCCTTGCCTCTGTCTGGAAGGATATGGGATTTTACGGACTCTACATTTTCGGCGGCCTTCGGGCCATCGATCCTACTTACTATGAAGCCGCAAGGGTAGACGGTTCCGGGAAGGTATCCACCCTGTTTCGGATCACCATCCCCCTTCTTTCTCCCACTTTGTTCTATTGTCTGATCATGTCCCTGATCAACGCGTTCCAGCTGTTTCCCCAGGTCCTGATCATGACAGAGGGCGGACCGGGAGGCGCTACCCAGGTCATGGTAGAGCGGATCTATACCTATGCCTTCAGGTATTTTGAGATGGGCTATGCAGCGGCCTATTCCTGGTTACTCTTCGTTATCATCCTGGTGCTGACACTGGTTCAGTTAAAGGCACAGAAAGCGTGGGTGCATTATGAATCATAAGATGAAAGGGTTTTTAAAAGCCTGCGGTTTTTACCTGGGGGCATTACTGCTTGCGGTGGTGGTCATGGTGCCTTTTTACTGGATGGTAGTCACCAGCCTTAAGAGTAAGGGCGCCCTGATGGCGCTGCCCATCCAGTGGATCCCGGCAAAGCCTTCCTTAAAGGCCTATGAAAAGGTGTTTTCCTTATTCCCCTTTTTCCGCGCGATCTTAAACAGTGTCTTCATCACCCTGTGTTATACGCTGTTTACCATCCTGTCGGCGTCCATGGCAGCCTTTGCCATTACCAAGATAAAGTTTCCGGGAGCGGGAGTGATCTTCGGGATCTACCTGGCATCCATGATGATCCCTACCCAGATCACCCTGATCCCGCTGTTTATCATCATGAACCGCCTGTCCCTTGTGAATACCTATACCAGCGTCATTGCCCCTTCCGTTTTTCGGGCTTTCGGCATCTTTTTGCTGGTACAGAATATGCGGGCTTTGTCCGATGAATACATGGAAGCGGCCCAGATCGACGGGGCAAGGCTTTTCCGGATCTACCGGGAAGTGATCATGCCCATGTGTGCACCGGCCATTGCGACCTTGGCCATCACCACCTTTATGGAAGCCTGGAACGATTATCTGTGGCCATTGGTAATGCTTTCGGATAAAAAGAAGATGACCCTTACCCTTGCATTAAATTCTTTAAACGGACAGTACGGAACGGAATATAATGTACTTATGGCCGGCAGTCTGATCTCCATGATCCCGATCATCCTGGTATACATCGTGGCGCAGACCCAGATGAAGCAGGGGATCACCGTCGGCGGTGTAAAAGGATAAATCGTATTTGGAGGATAGTTCCCATGATTAGAAAATACAGTATCGGCCGACCCATTGAGACCGGTTCGGTGGTCAGTAAATTCCCCCTTTCGGAAGGAACACCGAAGGGTCTTACCTTACAGGAAGGGAGTACATTTGTTATCTCTCTTTCGGATACGGCCGTGGTCTACGGCCTGGGAGAGACTGTGCGGGGGATCAATAAAAGAGGCTGGAAATACATCAGCAACTGCAGCGACGATCCGAACCACACAGAGAGCAAGAACTCTCTGTATGCAGCCCATAACTTTGTCCTGATCCTGGATAAGGAGGAGGCAACCGGCTACTACTTTGATACACCGGAAAAGGTGATCTTCGATATCGGCTATACCAGGCTGGATCAGATGGCGGTTACCCTTACAAAAGGGGATGCGTATATCTACGAGATCACGGCGGATATAACCGGCATGAATACCATGGCAGGAGCCGAAGATTCATCGCCCCGCAGGGTCGTTCGCCAGTTCCGGCAGATGATCGGCAGAAGCTATATCCCGCCCCTCTGGGCCTTTGGCTATGGCCAGAGCCGCTGGGGATACCGCTGCAGAAAGGACATCGAAAATGTCATCGCAGGTTATGAAGAAGCGGATATTCCTTTGGACAGCGTCTATATGGATATCGACTACATGGAGCGGTATAAGGACTTTACCGTAGATGAGGAGAAATTCCCGCAGTTTGGGGAGTTTGTATCGGAGGTTAAAAAGAAGAACATCCACCTGGTACCCATCATCGATGCCGGCGTTAAGATCGAGGAAGGCTACGATGTCTATGAGGAAGGTGTAAGAGACGGACACTTCTGCAAAAAAGAAGACGGAAAAGAGCTGGTCGCCGCCGTGTGGCCGGGGAGAGTGCATTTTCCGGACTTTTTCCAGGAAAAGACCCGCAAGTGGTTTGGAGAAAAGTATGATGTTCTGTTAAAACAGGGTATCGACGGCTTCTGGAACGATATGAATGAGCCGGCCATCTTCTATACGGAGGAAGGGCTTACAGAAGCTTTTTCCAGGATCAAAGAGTATGAAGGCAAAAACCTGGATATCCAGTCCTTCTTTGATTTCCAGAGCGTGGTGGGAAGCCTTAACAATAATCCCAAAGATTATGCAAGGTTTTATCATAATTATGAAGGACAGAAGATCCGTCATGACAAGGTTCACAATCTCTATGGCTATCTGATGACCCGGGCAGCGGGAGAAGCCTTCAGGAGGTTATCTCCGGATAAGAGGATCCTGCTGTTTTCCAGATCTTCCTATATCGGCATGCACCGCTACGGCGGCGTCTGGACCGGGGATAATCAGTCCTGGTGGAGCCATATGCTGCTTAACATCCAGCAGCTGCCGGGCCTTAATATGTGCGGCTTCTTATTTAGCGGCGCGGATACCGGCGGTTTCGGCGCAGACTGTACCGAAGATATCGTACTGCGCTGGCTGGCGGTGAGCCTCTATACGCCTCTGTTTCGCAATCATGCAGCCCTTGGCACCAGGGATCAGGAGCTGTACCGCTTTGTTCATAAGGACTGGATGCGAGGACTGATCCGCCTGCGCTATGCGTTGATCCCCTACCTGTATTCCGAGTTTATGAAGGCTGCTTTTCGGGATGATCTCTACATTCAGCCCCTGTCCTTTGTTTATACGGAGGATGAGAGAGCCCGTAATGTAGAGGATCAGCTTCTGGTGGGCGAGAGTATCATGATCGCGCCGGTTTACACCCAGAATGCCACCGGCCGTATGGTCTACCTGCCGGAAGAAATGAAGATGCTGCGTTTTGCAGGGGATAGTCTTGTGGAAGAAAGTGTCCTTGCCAAAGGGGATCATTATATCCCGGTTTCCCTTAAGGAAGCGGTGATGTTCCTTCGTCCCGGCCATGCACTGCCGCTTGCAAAGCCTGCAAAGACCACTGCAGAGCTGGATCTTGACCATCTGACATACCTTACCTTTAACGCAAGACCGGAAGACTACGAGCTTTACCGGGATGACGGCATCACGCCGGTGAAGGAGTAGACAGCAGATAATAAAAAGCGAATCATAAACCCTACTGAGAGCGGAAAAAGGTCCGGGCCGGAATGCCTGACCTTTTCCGCTCTATTTTTATGCGTATCTTCCGAAAATATGGGAAATTCGATATAATGATATCACAAGACAGAAAACGGATGAGGAAGATTCATGAGAAGATCATTTTCGGATAAATTCCTGGCACCGGTGCTGCTTATGGCACTTTGTGCCACCACTTTGTTTGGCTGTGGAAAGGTGACCGCGCAAACGGCAAATGCCGATGCAAAAACAACGGGTACTTCTGATGCGCTTACAGATGACCAAAATGCAACTGCAGGCAGTAAGGATGGGCAAAAGACACAGGAGAGCGGGAAAACGGATACCTTGGATACTACCATGCAGATAAACGAACAAACCACCTATCAGACCTTTGAGGGCTTTGGCGCCAGCTCCTGCTGGTGGAGCCAGTATGTAGGCGGATGGGACAATGTGCCGGAAGGAGATACCCTCTCTGTGAGAGAGCAGATCGCAAAGCTCCTTTATTCCAAAGAGGAGGGGATCGGCTTATCCATCTATCGCTATAACGTAGGCGCCGGCAGCGCCGATACGGGTACCGGCGATATCTCCGATCCCCACAGAAGGGCGGAGAGCTTTTTAACCGCAGAGGGGACTCTGGATTTTACCAAAGATGAAAATGCCAGATGGTTCCTTGCAAAATCCCTGGAAGAGGGGGCAGAGCAGGTGATCCTGTTTTGCAATTCCCCGCAGGTGTCCATGACAAGGAACGGCTTCGCCCATATGGACGAGGGCAGCAGCGATAACCTGGATCCGGAAAAGTATGATGATTTTGCAGATTATGTCTTTGATGTAGCGGAGCACTTCCTTGCGGAAGGTGTTCCCGTAACCTCCATCTCCCCCATCAACGAACCCCAGTGGGAGTGGGTAAGCGGTCAGGAAGGCTGTCACTATACCCCGGAAGCACTCCGGGATCTTCTTAAGGTCTTCGTAGAAAAAGTACAGGAGAGAGGGCTTTCCGAAAAACTGACCATCACATCTCCCGAAGGCGGCGAATGGAAGAGTTCTACGGAAAACTATATTGATGCCATGTTATCCGATCCGGAACTGGCAGAATACTTTACCGTGATCGACGGTCATTCCTACTGGTCCGACAAGGCCACCAAGATGCTGTTCATGCAGTGGATGGAAAAGCACTATCCGGGGGTTCAGATCGCCATGAGCGAATGGTGCGAAATGGTAAACGGCCGGGATTATACCATGGATTCCGCTTATAACCTGGCAGATCAGATCTGGGAGGATCTCACCGTCTTAAATGCCGTATCCTGGCAGTACTGGGTAGCGGTAGCAGACGGAGATTACCGGGACGGCCTGATCTATGTAAATGTGTCGGATCAAAGCTTTGAGCCAAACCGCAGGCTCTATGCCATGGGCAACTACAGCCGTTTTATCCGGCCCGGCTTTGTGCGCTGCGAGATCACCGATGAAGCGCTGGGACAAAATGAGTTAAAGCCGGTGTGCTTTACCGGTACATCCCCGGAAGGGAAAAAGCAGACCGTCTGCGTATTTATCAACCGCGGGGATAGGAGACATATTGGAATTTCAGGGGATAAAACCTACAGCTCCTTTGAAATATATACAACGACACAGGAAGATGACCTGATAAAGACCGGAGAAGGAAATGTTACCGAAGATACGGTATATGAACTGGCCGGTAATGCCATCGTCACTGTGATCTTTACGGAATAGACCACAAGGAGGCTTATTTGCAAGCAGAAACCAAAAAACAACTGGACTATATGAAAAAGGTGCTGGATGAAGCCGGTATCTTTGAACACGCCTACCGGGTCATCAATTTTGACCTGGAAACCATCTGCCCGCCGGATGCCATGGAGGAGCAGGGAGATCTGGTGGCCTATCTGGCCAACCGGAGATTCCACCTGCTTCACAGCAAAAAGTTTTTAGAGACGGCAGAATACCTTCACGCTCACAGAAAAGAGCTTTCCCTTCAGGAAAAGGCCATGGTGGATTCCTTTTACCGGGATTATCAGTGGACGAAAAATATCACACCTGCCATGGATCACCGCATGAACAAGGTCTTAAACAAGGCCTATGTGGACTGGCTTGGCGCCAAGCAGGACGCAGATTATGAGAAGTTTGCCCCTTCTCTTTTGGCAGTCAGGGATGTGGAACTTACGAAGATCCGTTTAAAGGAAAATCCTAAGAAAAGCACCTACGATAACCTGTTAGACATCTACGAACCGGGGATGACACAGAAAAAGCTGGATGAGTGCTTCGGCACCTGTCTGGAGAGACTGGTTCCCCTTCTTCAGAAGATCAAAAAGTCGAAAAAGGTGATCCGCACGGATTTCCTTACCCGTAAGGTAACGGATCACGCCCAGGAGACCATGGCGTTTTATCTCCTGGATCTAATGAAATACGATTTTCATCGGGGCACCTTTACCACCACGGAGCATCCCTTTACCGATGCCCTTGGCAGAAAGGATATCCGGGTCACTACCAATTACGATCCGGACCATTTCCTTTCCAGCATGTATTCCATCATTCACGAAGGGGGACACGCTCTCTTTGATATGCTTTCCCCGGATGAAGAGTGGGATTATCATTACGATTCCGGAAAGAGCATGGGCCAGCACGAATCCGTGTCCCGTTTTTACGAGAACATCATCGGTCGCAGCAGAGCCTTTGTGGACCTGATCTACGATAAGACCTGTGAGATCTTCCCGGATGCCATGAAAGGGGTTTCCAAAGAGGAGCTTTACGAAGGGATCAACCGGGTGGAAACGTCGCTGATCCGTACGGAAGCCGATGAATTTACCTATATCTTCCACATCATCATCCGTTATGAACTGGAAAAGGAGATCATCGGCGGCAAGGCAGATATAAAGAAGCTGCCCCTTCTGTGGAAGGAAAAATATGAGAAGTATCTGGGGGTAACCCCCGGAAATGATGCGGAAGGCATCTTACAGGATGTGCACTGGTCTTCGGGCTTTGGCTATTTCCCGACCTATGCACTTGGAAATATGTATAATGCCATGTATTACAACCGGATGAAGAAGGAACTGGACGTTCCGGGTCTTGTTCGCAGGGGTGAGTTGGGGATCATCAACGACTGGATGACGGAACATGTATTTAAACGTGCAGCCCTTCTGGACAGTGATGCATGGATCAAAGAGATTACCGGACAAAGCCTATCTCCGGATGATTTTCTGAATTATCTGGAGGAGAAATACGGTGCCATCTACGGACTTAACTGACAATGTTTTGGGGGAGAGGATAATAATGGATGAGTATAACTTTAATGCGGACTATCTGATAAAAAACGGACAGCCCTGGTTTCCGGTGATGGGAGAGATCCACTATTCCAGAGTGCCGCATGAGGTCTGGAAAAAGGAGATCGCCAAGATGATGGCGGGAGGCGTGGAAGTGATTTCCGTCTATGTCTTCTGGCTCCATCATGAGGAAGAAGAGGGGGTCTATGATTTTTACAAAGACCGTGACCTTCGTAAATTCCTGGAAACCGCCAAGGATCTGGGAGCAAAGATCTGGCTCAGGATCGGACCCTGGTGCCACGGCGAAGCCAGAAACGGAGGCTTTCCGGACTGGCTCCTTAAGAAGGATGTGGCGCTGCGTACCAACGATCCCGGCTATCTTGCCCTGGTAGAAAAGTGGTATCGCAAGATCTTTGAGCAGGCAAAGGGTCTGTTTTTAAAAGACGGCGGCCCTATCATCGGGGTTCAGATCGAAAACGAATACGGTCATGTGGGCGGTCTTACCGGAGAAGCCGGGCAGCAGCATATGCGCACTCTAACGAAGATGGCCCGGGATATCGGCTTTGAAGTGCCTTATTATTCCGCAACGGGATGGGGCGGCGCCGTGACCGGTGACTGCATCCCCGTTATGGGAGGCTACTGCGATGCACCATGGGATGAGCGCATTACGGAGATTGAGCCCAGCGGCAATTATCTTTTTACTACAGAGCGTAACGACCACGCCATCGGAAGCGACCACGGCATCAACGATACCCTGACCTTCGATCCGGCGGCGTTTCCCTATCTTACCGCAGAACTGGGCGGCGGCCTTCAGTATACCAGACACCGCAGATGTGTTCCCACCGGGAGGGATATCGGCGCCATGACCCTTGCGAAGCTGGGAAGCGGCGTAAACCTTCTGGGATATTACATGTACCACGGCGGTACCAATCCCGAAGGAAAGCTCTCTACCTTGCAGGAATCCAAAGCCACCGGCTATCCTAATGATCTGCCGGAACTTTGCTATGACTTTCAGGGGCCCATCGGAGAGTACGGAGAGATCTCGGATATCTACAGGGAGATCAAGCTGTACGCCATGTTTGTACAGGATTTCGGGGAAGATCTGTGCCGGATGAAACCTTATATCCCGGCAGGAAATCCTTCGGATCCTTCCAATTGCACGGATCTGCGTATCAGCGTACGTAGAAACGGTGAGCGGGGCTATCTGTTCGTTAACAATTATCAGAGACACCAGGTCATGGCAGATCATATCTGCGAGGAGCTGACCGTGGACACGGGAAAGGGCAGGGTAAAGTTTCCGACCATGGACTTTATGAACGGGGACTATGGCTTTTATCCCTTTAACATGCCCATCGGTAACGCCACTTTGGTGTGCTGTGATGCTACGCCTCTTTGCATCCTGCACCGTCAGGTGCCCATCTATATCTTTTATGCGGATCATGAGTCCACTTTCTTTTTTGACAGGGAGATGGAAGGCGCCATGATCCACGTGATCCCCCGGGAGGATGCCTTAAACGCCTATAAGATCCTGGACAGCAATCATCAGGAGGTTCTGGCCATTACCTCCGGTGTGATCTACCGGAAAAGCGGCTCCTTTGTCCTTAATACCCAGGAAGAGGTGGACGTAAGGTTCTATCCTCCGGATGCACCGGTTAAGACCGAGCACAAGGGCATTCTGGAAGGCGCAGCCCTTGCCAGAGAAGGTGAGATGAGCCTCATTAAGGACTGCACCGGTAAGGAGGCGCTGTTTGCAACCTATGAAGTGGATATCACCTATCCGGCGGTGGACTTTTCGGATGCGTTCCTTAAGATCGACTATAGCGGAGACGAAGCAAGACTCTATCTGGACGGAAAAAGGGTGGCAGACTGCTTCTATACAGGGAAAACCTGGTCGGTAGGCCTGAAACGATTCGGCTTCCCCAAGACCCTTACACTGGCCATCGAACCCCTTGCAGAAGATGCCCGTGTATATTTGGAGAAACAACCGATCTACAGCGAAAATGTTGCTTGCAGTCTGGACCAGATCAGAGTTACAATTGAACAGGTATCCCATTTTTTATAATCAGGGACGAAAGAGAACGCAGGGTGGCATAATTCTGCGTTCCTTTATGTATCATTTATCCCAGTAGCGAGAAAGGAAGAGAGATTTTATGGTTAAGAGAAAAATGAAAACCATGGATGGTAACGAAGCAGCAGCTCATGCTTCCTATGCCTATACGGAAGTTGCCGCTATCTATCCCATCACTCCTTCATCTGTAATGGCAGAACAT
>JAEEGL012192623.1_pt1 | contig 23778 bp, 19 predicted proteins | sample 9134231 | NCBI WGS metagenome assembly JAEEGL01 (sample SAMN16246548, study PRJNA631951) | gut metagenome | biome: gut microbiome; feature: rumen; material: fiber-attached | host: Bos | place: Iran: Karaj | collected 2018-10 | reverse complement strand
GCAATTTCCTCCAGGAACTGTCTGTATGCACTGTTATTCTCTATAAACTCACCAAGGGAGATGCCGTCGAAGTAAACATCCTCGGGGCTTCCCTGCTGGATGTTGGCCTTAACCTTATGCTTGTACTGAGCCAGACTTGCCTGAATATCTGAAAATATGATATCTGTGGTCTCAAGAAGGCTTGCAGCCCTGGAAAAGCTTCTTCTTATCTCTCTTGGGACCTCGATTTCCGACTTGTAGCCCAGGTCGTGCTCTATCTCTGCCCAGCTGTGCTGTAGCATTGTTCTGATCTGAACCTCAAACCAGAGGTCACTTAATTCTCCCATTCCCTCCGGCAATGCGCATACAGAGTGCAGGGACATGTATCCGAAGGATCTTGCATCTATGAGCTTGCGCTTATCCACAGTATTATCCTTATCAATTCGAAAATAACCTGCGAGTTTATCGGCAATTCTGTCCACATCTCCGGAAAAGAAGCAGATGGCTCTGAAACCCAGGATGTCAGTCAGTTCAGTAACACTGGAGTAATGATCAGCTTTTCTGACCATTTTTTCCTTAATGGATTCAAGGGTCTTGACACGATGAGTGATCAAAAGCTGAGGAAACTCTTCCTGATTAAGGATTCGATGCATCTGTTCATTGACGATCTCCTCAAGAGCTTCATATTTTTTTATTATTTCTCTTATTTCGATATCGCTTTCCATGGCATTGACCTTTTTTTATGAACTACTCTTACATATTAAGTTTAGCATATAAAAGCGCTGAAATTACTTCTTTCTGAAACACTCCTGGCACATGGTATATCTGTAGGACCATTTGAGCTTCTTTCCGCAATAAATGCAGGTCTTCATGCTAAGCTTCTGCATATCCAGGATTTCGAAAATCTTCTCGGAGATCTGCCTTTTGATCTCCAGTATTGTTGCAAGCTCATCTTCCTCTCCAAAAACTCTGGCAAAATTGTAAAGGAAGTCATATACTGCGCTGGCGGTCTCCAGGGACTGTAATGCCTGTTTTCCTTGAATATTTATGGAGGAAGGATTGTAAATGTCCATGGTTTCAGTAAGATTTACTTTATCTCCGGCAATGATAGTCCTGTAATAGCTTGTATAAATGTCAAAAAGCTCTTTATTGTCGGCGTTCATGGGCATTCTTATAAAAATTCTTATGAGTTCCCTGTCATCCTTGATCTGCTCCAGAGCCTGGGCAATCTTGATCTTTTCCGCGATATCCCCCTTATCGTAATAATCTGCAGCCGGAATGCTGTTCCACATTTCAAGGATTGTGGAGATTTTGCCGTCTTTTTCCAGGAATTTCTCAGGAATATTGATCATGGCTTTATTAACTGAAAGGGATTTGTGAGTCAAAAGAGTCTCAATCTGGTCATAGTCGTAATAGGAAGTGACGTAACCAATATCATAGAGACCGTATCTTCCTGCCCTTCCCGCTATCTGTTTAACCTCAGAGGAGGTCAAAGGACGCTCGGTAACACCATCAAATTTGGTGGTCTCAAGAAAGACAATTCTGTTAATTGGAAGATTCATACCCATACCTATGGCGTCGGTTGCAACCACAACATCTGTTATTTGTGAAGCAAACTTATGGGCTTCTCTGTGCCTTACATCATAGGGCAGAGAGCCATAGATGATACTGCATTTTATTCCGGCATTCTGTAGCTCAGCCGCAACACCGTGGACATTTTTTCTGGAAAAAACGATGAGAGCGTCGCCATTCTTTACATCTTCCGGGAAACGGAAATCAGCTGCTTCAGAATCCATTTTGAGCGGAGTTTTCCTCTCATGATATACAGTTTCAACGGTATCACCGCAGGAAGTGATCATTCGAGTCAAGATCTTTTCTGCATCTGGAGATGCGCAGATATGGATCTTTTTTGCTCTGAGACCCAAAATCGCATTGGTCCAGGAGCCTCCACGCTGTCTGTCTGCCACCATCTGAGCTTCGTCAATGACCGCAACCTCCCATTCATCCTGAAGATCCATCATTTCTATGGTAGATGACTGATGGAATGATCCCGGCATCAGAATGCGCTCTTCTCCTGTTATCATGGAGCAGGGGCAGCCACCTCTATTCATCTTTTCATACTGCTCATAGGCAAGGAGCCTCAAAGGGGCCAGATAAATGCCATTTTCCGCTGCCTTAAGATCTTCAATGGCCTGATAGGTCTTTCCTGAGTTGGTAGGCCCGATATGCAGAATAAAATGCCTTTTCATCTGCCTTGTAAGAGGGAAAAGCTCAGTATAGTCATCCGGGGTGGAAGTCTGGATGCTTTCATAGAGCATTTTCTTGGCGGCCATGGTCTTTTTTAACCTGGCTGCAATACGAGGATAATGGGGATTATGCATGATCTGCTCATAGACAATAAGCTCTGTCAGGTGATCCTTTACATAGTCTATAATGACCCTGTTCTTCTTGGATGTTCTGAGATAATCAAGGATGAGTCTCGATGCAATACGCTCATTACAGGTAATTGCGAAATTAACCAGAGGCATATTGTCGCAATTAAGGATAACTGTGTATATTACACGGCTGTATGAAGGCATCATATCCTTCATCATGGTGTTATTAAGCTTCTTAGGGAGATTTTCGCAGAATCTTTCAATATTTCCGCCATTAAGCTCCTGCTTATGAACGGCACCGAAAGCATTTCTGGTGGTGATGAATATTTTTTCCTCGGAAAGAACATCAAGAAAAGCATCCAGAACAGCTCTGGATATGTCTTCATTGTGCTTTTTCCAGTATTCGTTAAATTCTTCCTCAGGAAATAAAAGCGCAGCCTTTGCCTTGGCACGCTTTTCCTGGTTCTTTTTTGAAAAAAAGGGTTTGTGACTTCTTTTTTTTGCCATATATCCTACCAATTTCAAGTATTTTAAGGAATATTATAGCAAAATAAGCTGAGAATTCAAAAGAGAAATAGTTATGCGAACATTAATATTTGATATAAAAAATATGCATCCCTCTACTTCATTTTTACCATAAGTAAATACCGTATTAAATACTACAAAAAAATTAAACAACAAAAAAGAGCCCTGAAACAAATCAGAGCTCCAAAAAACATATTAACTATTATCTCTCTTTTCCATAGAAAAACAGTCCAAGCATGTCCGGTCCTACATGGGCTCCGGAAAAAGGCTCGTGCTGAGCAATTGTGATCGGAACATTGGGAGTTATCTCCAAAACCATGTCCCTAAGAAGTTCTGCATCCTGCAGGCAGTCTCCGTGGGAGATGCAAACATGCTGATCTGGAATATCCATAACCTTCTCTTCATACTTCTTGGCCAAAGTGCGGATTGCCTGGCTGCGGCCTCTGGCCTTCACACAGGATACAATATGACCGGTATGGTCACCGTATAAGATAGGCTTGATATTGAGAACATTGCCGATGGTTGATGCTACACCGCTGACACGGCCGGTTCTTCTGAGGAAGTTGAGATCTCCCACAGTAAAATATTGGCACATATGAGGTACATCTTCATCGAGAAGCCTTGCCGCCTCTCTTACGTCTACGCCGTCCTTAGCCAGCTTAGCACCGCGAAAAGCTAAGATTCCATTGCCAAAACCGCATCCGTGGGAATCCACAATATGGATGAATCTGTCGGAAAATTCCTCCATGAGCTCCTCTGCTGCTATCCTGGCTGCATTGTAAGTTCCGCTGATGCCTGAACTCATGGAAATATAGATGATATCCTGTCCCTGCTCAAGAACAGGTCTGAATGTTGTCTCAAATAAATGTGTATTCAAAAGAGAAGTCTTGGCTACCTTGCCATTCCTTAAATCTTCATAAAAGGCGTGACCGTCGAAATGATCTATATCACCTGAATACGTTTGTGGAACATCATCCAATAGATACTCATTCGGAATCAGCTGTATCCCCTCCAGCAGCTCCTTAGGAAGGTTCGCACAACCATCTGCGAACACCACAAAACTATAACTCATAAAAAACCTCCACCTAAACTTTTATATACCATAACACAATTACGTGTGTAATGTCTTTAAATATTTTTTATTCTCGTACATGGCAACGTCCGCTCTTTCAAAAACACTTGCTACTCTTCGTTCGCCCTGATAACGCGCCATTCCGCCTGCAATGACAACATTACCGCTGGTTAGATTCTTGGTATTTGTCTCCTCGAGCCTGGACATAAGCAGGTCTATATTCTTGTAGTCACGACCCTGGCAGATAACAGCAAATTCATCTCCGCCAACTCTGAATACAGGGCTGTGTCTGAAAATGCTACATATGATCGCGCATCCCCTTTTGATGAATTCATCTCCGGCCTGATGTCCCAAAGTATCATTGACAGCCTTAAGGCCGTTAAGATCCAGAACCGCCAGTGCAAATTCCGGTGCCTCTTCTTCAGCGATCATACTGTTGAGCTGAGCTTCAACATCCACATAGGCGTGCTTGTTCTTAACTCCGGTCAGAACATCAATATTGGCCTCATTTCTGGCAAGAGAAAGATTATAGATATATTCCTGATCTCTTTTAACCTGCTCATCGATATTGATCAGACCAACGATGAGCTGCGGTCCGCCAATCTCCTCGATCATTGCAGCCTTTAGGCTGATATATACCGGCTCTTCACCCAGCACTATCCTGTAATTCATGGCGAAAACGCCGTTTTTCTCTATCTGATTAAGTACTTTTTCCTTGGAAAAAGATGAAAGGAACGCATCAAGATCCTCGAGATAAACAACCTTTTTAGCGTCAGTAACAGTTGACTTGAAAAAGTCCTCGCCTTCTTCATTAATGCCAAGGGTCTTGTATTCACCTGTAGCACTGTATTCAGTAAAATGATCAGTCCTTGGATCCACAGTATAAATGCAGATATAATCGCCGTTAAGCGCAGTTATTCTCTCATAGATCTTACGCTCCTCATTGGCTCTCTCCAGGACCTCTCGCTCCTTCATCTGAGCATCAACATTATTCAAACCAATGATGATGTGATTGCCTCTGGTCTTAATTCGCACAACCTTCATATTGACATATACAGGACCATTCTTGCGTTTGATACGATATGTTATTGTAAAAGAGCCGTGTTCATCAAGGTTTTCGATGATATTCTGCTTGGTAAAAGATCTGAGAAAGGCATCAAGGTCCTCCTCATAGATCTGCGTCTTTGCATCTCTTCTGCTGGCTTCAAAGAAGTTCTCACCATGTCTTTCAACAGCAAGATCCTCATAGTCATTGTCTGCACTGTACTCGATGAAAGTATCGTTATCCAGATTTACATAGTACAGATTGATATAGTCGGAAGACAGGGCTCTGGCCACATATGCATAGGTAGGTCCTGCATTTGGGATTGTATCATCGATAATACCAAGAACAACCACCGCAAATGCAATAACACCCGTTACTGGATTGATGGCTATTCTGCGGATAAATACATGAACAAGCTTACCGCTGGTGGTCTTTTCATCCATGACAACACGTTTTCCGTCTATTCCGCATTGTCTCAGAGCCTTCAAAAATCCTGAACCCGGTCCGCTGGACAGCATACTGTAGTCCACTTCCTTATTGCAGAATGCCGGAGGTAAGGTTTTCTCCAAAAACTCCCTGTAGGTCTTATTGCAACGGGCCATTCGAATGGAAGTCTCACCTGTTTCCAGGATTGCCATAGGCATTGTATCGAAATAATCCTGCAAGGTCTCATCATCATCCTTGGATATGGACATATCATAGAGATTAACCTTACCGATGGAAGTATAGTAATCAGATTCAAGAGGGTTCTCAAAGCCTATGAGCTCGCCCTTTCTGCTGAGCTCAATAATCCCCTCCAGAAGAAGAGGTCTGCTGTAGAAATATCCCTGAAGCTTGGTACAGCCTACCTCGATCAGGAATTCAGCCTGCTCATGGTTCTCAACGCCCTCGGCGATAATATCGATTCCCAGGCCGCTGACCATTCTGATAACACCTACAAGAATGATCTTGCAGGACTCAGAGTCCTTAAGACTCTGCATAAACTTCATGTTCAGTTTGACAGCATCATAATGAAGGTCCTCAAGAACCTCCATGGCAGAAAAGCCAATTCCAAAGTCGTCCATCCATACCTTGAATCCAAGGGCCTGGAACCGCTCGATCTGCTCCTTCATGAATCTAAAGTCATTACCGATGATGCTCTCTTTTATCTCAATAATGAGCTTATCCCGGCCTATGCCGGCGTTATCCACTCTTGAACGAATTTCCTCAACAATATCACAGGCGTCAAAGTCCTCTCTGGAGAGGTTGATTGATTCTGAAACCACATATAAGCCTTCCTCAGCCTGCTTTTTCATCTTAGCCAGAAGATTATCGACAATATACAGATCCAGTTTATGGATAAGGCCCGCTTCCTCAAGAACCCTGATAAAGCACTCGGCATCCATAACTCCGATAACCGGATCACACCATCTTGCAAGGGCTTCCTCATCACTGACCATGCCATTGGCCGCACGAACTATAGGCTGGTTATACACCTGTATCCAGCCTTCTCTAAGGGCCCTGTCAAAGTTTTCAAGGACATATTCCCTATCGTCTTCATTTATGGGTGCTATGTAGTCACGCTGAAAATTTCCCATGTCTGATCCTCGACATAAACTACCGCATATATGTATATATCGACGTTTCCCTATATTATATTATACTACACTCAGATATTTTTTTATTAGAATTATTTTATAAATGCTTTATATGGTCAACAGATATTGGTCACAATTATGGTTTAACATATTCTTCATACACGGAGGATAGGACCAATGGATAATATAAGACCTTCACATAAAGATTATATAAGGAATTCTTCAAAGAAAGTCATAGACACAGTGAATTGCAACGGCAGATATGTGAACGTTACGACCATACGTAACAAGATTATATCCGCATCCATTGCACTAATCGCCCTGGTCTCATTTGGAATCATAGTTCTACTGTAAAAAAAAGCTCTTATCCCGAAGGATAAGAGCTTAAATTATTATATTTATTTTTTGTCGCCGCTGCTTTCCTGCAGCTTCTTGATGCCTTCAATGGCAGTCTTATAAATCATCGCCATATGTCTGGAGGCAGGATCACTCATATCACACTTGTTCTGCATCATCTTAAAATGCTGTGTTGCTTCCTCGATAACACTCTTGGAAATAACATATCCATCGCAATACAAAGTACCTGTCTCAGGATCGTATCTCGACTCCTCAAATCTGGTCTTTGCATAATCTCCAGCTCCCATGCTGGCGGCTAACTGATTAATAAGATCGCTTCTTGAGTCTGCCATATGTGCCTCCTTCTGGTGTTCCATATCAATTAAGCTATGGATAAATTATACCATACAGGCAGATAACCAAATATTAAATGAGTTTAAAAATTTTCGGTATTTCATAAAAGCTTGGTAAGAGTAAGAACATTTTTCCCATCGAGCCACTGATATTTCATGTCATCCATGCTCTTTTTGACCATAAAAATACCAAGACCGCCAATTTGCCTCTCCTCTGCAGACAGAGTAACATCAGGATCATCCTTTTTCAATGGATCATATGGTACGCCTTCATCAATAAATGTGATCACAACTCTTTCCGGAGCAGTCTCATGGCTTATTCTGACCACTGCCTCTCCCGTTCCGGAGTCGTAGGCATAACTGGCAATGTTCACAAAAATCTCCTCCACAGCAATATCCAGCTGCATCTGGGTCTTCATGGAACATCCCATGCTCTCAAGTTGCTCATCTAAAAAGGCGGTAACCTCATCAAGATTATCGGTTTTAGCTTCAACAATGAGCTCTTTCATCTTATTCTGCCTTTTTTACTCAATATTGAGAATATCAACAAATCCTGTTACTTCAAAAATTTCATTGATCTCTTCGCTAACGTTCTTAACAATCATGTTGCCCTGCTTGTTCATAACCTTCTGGGCTGATAAAAGAACTCTGAGTCCAGCGGATGAGATGTACTCAAGCTTCTCAAGATCGAATGTAAGCGCAGTAACACCGCTAAGTGCTGATTTGAGCTCATCATCAAGAGTGGGTGCTGTGGTAGTATCCAGTCTTCCCTCCAGTGCAATAGTAAGGGCCTCTCCGTTTAATGTCTTGTTGATTGTCATGTTTTCTCTCCTCTCATAAATCATCACACTGCTATATTATCAGTTACCCTTAAGGTCACAGATAATAGTCATATCCACAATGTTTCTCTGTACGCCTACCTTAACATCCTTGGCAAGACTTGCCACAATGGACTTCTCAAGCTCATCCCAGGCTTCCTTGGCTGCACTGCTGCTCTCAGCAGCACCTTCCAGTGACATTCTGTATTCATACAAAGACCAGGCAAGAGCACTTTCTTCTATTCCGTCCATGCTGCCTATTCCCATTGTACCATAATCAACGTAACCGCCGCCATATTCCTGCTGAAGTTTCATGATGTTCTCGTAGTTCAGCAGCCCGTTTTCAATGATTTCCGCAATCTTACCCATGAAACCTTTTGCCTTGGCATTGGTCTTCTCAGAAGAAACCTCGATAAGCTGTTTCTTCTTCTCAATATCGATATCTTCTGCCTTCACAGTAAGGTTAATGCTGACTTCATTCTCGCTGTCCTTGTTAAACCACATAACAGCCTCATACTCGCCGGTCATAGCCTTAAGCATACCAAGAGTTTCCTCTGTCAGAAGTCTCAGATGCATTCTGTCATGCTTTTTAAGGTCCAGCTCATCAATCCGGCTGTCAATCTTATCTAAGGAGTCCATCGTTATAACTATCTTTTCCATTCCAAACCTCCTAACTGAAAAAACTCTACACTAATTATAGTTTATTTTTTTACCAAATCATAGCTGTTGATTACTTACAAGTTCATAAAATTTCCCTTTAATATCTATAAGTTCCTGGTATGTTCCATCCTCCACAATGTTTCCATCGGAGAGAACCATGATCCTGTCGCAGTTTCTTATGGTTGAAAGCCTGTGTGCGACAACGATTCTGGTGCATTTTAGCTTATCCAGAGCATCTGACACCCTTTTCTGAGTAATATTGTCAAGGGCGCTGGTGGCCTCATCAAAGATAAGGATCTTAGGCTTTGGTGCAATGGCCCTGGCAATGAGTATCCTCTGCTTCTGGCCTCCGGAGATACCTCCCTGGCCCTCGGCAATAATGGTATTCATGCCCATAGGCATTGATTTAATATCATCTGCTATTCCTGCTATCTCAGCTGCTTCCCAGGCTTCCTCCATGGTGAGGCTGTCACTGGCAATGGCTATATTCTCATAGATGCTTCCGTAAAAGAGCTTTCCATCCTGCAGTACAGAGCCAATCCTCCTTCGAAGAGACTTAAGATCCACCTTGGTAATATCCCTTCCGTCGATGTATACAGCTCCCTTCATGGCTTTCTCAAAGCCCAGTAAAAGACGTATCAGAGTGGATTTGCCGCAGCCTGTCTTTCCCACGATGGCCACATACTCACCGGCTTTGATCTTCAGTGAGAAATCATTAAGTATATAGGGATCCTCCTTGTTGTACTTGAAAGAAACCCTGTTAAACTCGATATTTCCTGTAATTCGCTTTATTATCTCCTTGTCCTCTTTTGCCTCGGGCTCAGCCTTCAGGATAGGCTCCGCCAGTTCAAAAACAGGCCTGATATCCGCCAGGGACAGGGAAATTCTTGCCAAAGCTGTAAAGGCGCTTAAAACATATCCGTAAACAATGCTTGAAGCATAGTAATTGGAAGCGGAAATCTGATATTTTACCGCGTAATAGTACAGTATTATGCTGCCAAAGCCGGTAATTGCCACATTTATGACACTGTTCAGCTTAATAAACAGCGGTGGATTATAGGTAAGGCTTGCCTGCTCTGCATAGTGGGATGCCCACTTGGCAAAGGCTCTTTTTTCTGCCCCCGCCAGTCTTATCTTCTGAATACCGCTTATAAGGCCGTAGGTCAGACCATATTCATTGGCCTCCAGCTTCATCTGTTTCTTTGATATTCTGACCTGCACAAGGGCTGAAATTGCGCTCATCAGTACAGTGACCAGTATAATGACCATTGAAGGAACTGCCAGTCCCGGTGCAAAACCAAAGATCTGGCCGATAAAGATCAGGGAGATAATGGAGGTTATTCCTACACTCATGAGATCCGTTATGAGAATCTGACAGATCATGCTCACTCCCTGGATTCTTTTAACAAGTTCACCGGCGCTGAAATCCCTGAAAAACGGTGCCGGGAGGGAAAAGATTCTCTGAACCACCGCTCCTTCAACAGGAATCGTTACCTTCCACTTGACTCTGGCTGAAATAACTCTTGTTACTGAATGGAGCATATTGCCAAGGAGTGACGAGCTTACTATCCCCAGTGATAGTCCCAGAAGAAGCTGCACACTGTTATTCTCTAATACCACAGAAGTAAGAAGCTGGGCCAGCTCCGGTGCTACCATGGCCACCAGCGTAGCCAGCAAGGCCACAAATGAGTAAATAGCTATATCGTAGGCAGAAATGCACTGTTTCATATATCTGAGCAGAGATGGTATTCCGATCTTCTTAAGGGGAAGCGGATTGTAGAAGCAATAAGCCTGCTCTGCAAAGATTTTCGTATTCCTCTTTCTTACAAGAGTCTTCTTGCCGTCTTTTCTGTTGTGATAATAATATCCTGTAAAACCTATGGGAAACAGTACCACAGGCTCCATAGTGTCCCTAAAGAAGGCCAGCAGCGGACCAAAACTGTCCAGATACCATTTGCCCCTGAGAGTGATCCTTCTCTTCATCATCCCCACTGTATTGATGGCATATTCGATCTGAGTTTTCGGATCGGTTATCTGCGAGGGGATATCTACGCTTCTATGGCCGTAGAAAGCGAAAATATCTTTGATGGCCAACTGGAGGGTATATTTCCTGTTGACGTATTCGGCTTTATTCTTTACCCCCAGAACCTTCTTGTTAAGCTTCTCAAAGGAGTGAATATAAAGCTCTTCATCACTTTTATTCCGTTGTCTTATCTGATCGTCAAAAAAGCCCACTAACCTTACACTCCCTCACATGAAACCAGTTTCTTATAATATCCGTCCATTTCCATAAGCTGGGAATGGGTTCCACACTCTGTTATGACGCCCTTATCCAATACCACAATATTGTCACAGTCCCTAATGGTAGATACCCGGTGTGCAATGATAACAAGAGTTATCCCTCTTTCCTTTATGGCCTCGATAACTGCCTTTTCCGTCTTGGTATCCAGTGCACTGGTGGCCTCGTCGAGAATTATAATGGAAGGATCCATGGCCAGAACCCTGGCTATCTCAAGTCGCTGTCTCTGTCCTCCCGACAGGTCTTTTCCGCCCTCAGTGAGAATATGCTGATAGCCGCCGCTCTTTTGCATGATATCGTCATGGATCTGGGCATCTCTGGCAGCCAGAATGGCCTCGAAATCCTCTATGGAGGTATCCCACATCTTAATGTTATTTTCTATGGTATCCGCGAAAATAGTGATTTCCTGATCCACTACCGCAAGGGATCCCGTAAACACTCCCCTGTCTATCTCGCTTATTTTCCTGCCGTCAAAGAGAATCTCGCCGCTCCAGGGCTTATAAAGTCCGGAAATAAGCCTGGACAGTGTAGATTTACCGCTTCCGCTGCTTCCCACCAGAGCTATTCTCTGTCCCTTTTTGACCTCCAGTGAAAAATCACTAATGATGGGCTCCGCCAGTCTGGAATACCCGAAAGTAACGTTTTTTATCTCAATATCCCCGGAGAGCTTCCTGTGGTCGCCGCCCTCACTGATAAATTCTCTGTCCACATATTCATCCGATTCGTATTTCATGACATCATCAATGCGTTCCATCTGGGCTCGCATCTGTTCAAGCTCTGCCCCGGTGTTCATCATGGTCTCTGCCGGCTCCAGGAATTTTCCCATTATTCCCTGGAAAGTTGCGATCATACCGATGGTGAACCTTCCCTGCATTGTCAGGTATACGCCCACAAACAGTACAAAATAGTTGGCCAGTTCGGCAATATAGGTGGGAAGCATCCCCAGATAAGCCTCTATCCTGAGATCTATTACTTCCTTGTCATCATATTCTGCCTTAATATCTGACCATTTGGCAAAATAGCCATTCTCCGCGCCGCTTCCCTTGATGGTTTCAATCATTCCTATGCCGGAGATTGTGGCAGTCTCCAGTTTTCCCTTATCAAGCAAAAGTCCCCTGGTGACGTTTACCTTTTTCCTGGAGACGAAATACATTACAAAACCATTGAGAACAACTGTTATCATTCCAATCATTGCCAGCACTGAAGATGAGTAGAACATGATTATCAGATAGACCACCATCATGATGGAGTTGAGGCAGATAGGTGCCAGCTGATTTACCATGGTCTTGGCTATTCCCTCATTGGCAGCCTGGCGCATAAGAATATCCCCTGAAGTTCTCTGACTAAAGAACTCCATGGGCATGTTCAGCACCTTCCAGAAGAAAGAGGTACTGCCGTTAACAGCCATTTTACCGTCTATCTTCAGGGAATAAATGGCATTAATCCATTCAACTATTAGCTGCAGCACCGCAAGAAGAATCAGCAGTATAAGGAAATACTTAAAGCTGCCGAACTGCCTTTTCGTGAGATATTCATCGATTACCTGTCCCTCGATCCAAGGGTCGATGATAGTGAAAATGTAGGTAAAGATAGCCATTGTAATGGTAAACAGCACAGCCCCGCCTGTGCCCTTTAGCCTGTCAGCAGCATATCTAAGGGTACTTTTGCGTTTGCCGCCCTTGCTAAATTGTTCTGTAGGCTCAAACTCCAGAGCCACCCCGGAGAAGGATTTCTCGAATTCCTCCATGGAGAGCGCCATATTTCCGCTTTCGGGGTCGTTAATAAAGGCTTTGCCTTTGGAAAAGCCCTCCAATACCACAAAATGGTTATATTCCCAAAAAATTATGCATGGAAAAGAACCTTCTTCCCTGATAGAAGAAGGAGAATATTTGAATCCGCCTGCATCAAGGCCATATTTTCTGGCAGCAATCAGAATGTTTTTGGCATTTGAGCCATCTCTGGACACCCCACAATCTATACGAAGCTGCTCCAGCGTCACCCATCTGCCGTAATAGGCAAGAATCATGGCTAATGACGCCGCTCCGCATTCCAGATCCTCCATCTGTATTACTACCGGAACTTTGACTCTGCCTTTTTTCTTCACAGAAGTCTACCCCCTCATGCCAGTAGTCTTTGCAGTGTTCCCAGCGCCTCCCTGTGTCTCAGCTTGGTAATTCCGTAGGATAGCGACATTTTTTCCGCAACCTCCTGAAGGGTCAATCCCTTGTAATACCTGAGCACAATAATATCCATCTGCTCCTGAGGAAGCTCTCTCAGCGCCCCGGCCAGGGCCTCAAGGTTCTCCTGATCAAGATAATCCTCCTCGATGGAGCTTCTTTCATCGGACAGATCCTCAGGAATCTCCGAGCTGATATGATTTGTCCTGTAGAAATCAATAACAGTATTGCTGGTCACAGAATAAATCCAGGTAGAAAGCCTGGATTTATTCTCATCATATGTGTCAATCTTTTCGAATATCTTTACAAAAACATCTTCACACAGATCTTCTGCATCCGCTATGGAATTAACATGATTTCGGATATAGGCAAATACCTTATCCTTGTAATCCTTGTAAATCTGTTCCTTTGAGAACTGTTCTCCCATTTAACTTATTTCTTCCCTTCATTGATGTCCGGAGGAAGCGTGATTCCTTTCGGAGCGTTCTTGCCTACGCCGGCCACTTCATTTATCTCCATGCCGGGCTTTCCGCCCAACATAGGCTTTCCTGCAGCTGCAACAAAAGTCAGATCGTCATCGGAAATGGCATTTTTTTTAGAATCCTGATATCTGGATTCTACATCCTTGATAACACCTGCCAACTTCTCATTTGACTCATACTTCTGAAAATCAAATAACTTTGATACCTTTTTCTCCATAATCGAACCACCCTTTCTGCACGACTATACTATCATTATACTACAATGAAGCACTATTTCGACAATTAATTTACAGTCTATACAATATCTTAGACTCTTTCATCTTCTCTTCCTTAAGAAACTTACGTACGTCCCTGGCCATAGATAAGGTAAATGAGATGTACATCCAAAAGTCCCTGAATCCGTTTGAAATCATGTGTTCTTTCATTTTTCTTACCTCCGTAAGTTTTGTTCTGCTTATTTATACGAACAAGAACTCACTTGTGGCAAAAAAACTTGAAACTCCCTCCCTGTTTGTCTATTCTGTTTATATAAGCTTTTCTTGGAGGGGTGCCATGTACATAAGTATGAAAAAACATATATTGTCTAATTCTATTATGTTTGTCGCTTTGCTGAGGATATTCTCAGCTGCCTCAGAAGGATTGATTCGTTTTTTCATCAAAAAAAGCAGTACTACAAACCCTGATATGGTGAACTCATACCTGTGGAACACTCAGATCGCATTCTCAGTGCTGCAGATCCTTATCACCATCACAATTTTCTTTCTTGCCTGGAAAAAGCTGAATCACTACATGACCCTTATTCCCGAAAGCGATCAAAAAGAGATGGGTGATCTCCAGAAGGAATTTCTCGGAAACAACATCGCATCTCTTTCTGTATCTTCCATTAGCAGGCTTCTTCAGCTCTGGGCTGTGATCTTTGTTGGCGCCGAGCTTATCTATGACTTTTCATCTGTCATGTATCGTCAGTTCATTTCGATCCTGATGGAGGCTCTGTCCAGTGGAACAGGCCTTACTGACGGCTCTTTTGTTATGCTCTACAATATGACCCACGGTTTTAAATATTTGGAAATCCTTTCGGCAATTCTTTTAGGAGTTGTAATGACAGGAATCTTTCTGAACGACAAATTCCTGAAGCTGCTCTCCGTGGCCATTATCGCTCTCTTTTTACTTGCCTTTGGAGTTTTCAATATGCAGACCGTGTCTCTTATGGGCCGGGAGATAGGAATCGTCTGGACTTCCATTATCTATCACGCAACCGAGACACTGGGCCTTGCATTATTCTCATTTTACTTGTCTAAGCGCTATAAAGGCTTATGACATCTTAGCTGCTCTTCTTTCTCTTCTTGCTTTTCTTCTGTAATAAACAAGGCTTACAAAGCAGATAATTGCAAGTATAAGTGCAATAACAGCTATTATTAAAAATCTGAGTATCAGTTTGTTAACATTAACAGCCTCATAGGCAATAGCATATTCTGAGAATCTGTCAGTTCTGAATCTTATTGTAGTAGGATCATCACCGATATCCTGGAGAACATCCACAACACCGTTATGATTTCTGATGATGTAGAATTTTCTGCCATCCTTCCTGTACTGCTCAGGTATAGGGATTACTACCTCCAGCTCTGCTCCGGTATTGTTGATAACTGAAGTTGTTCCATTGCTGGTCTTCATAACAAGGAAGTCAAAATAGCTGACAGGCTTATAGCCGATCTTTCTGCGCATCACTTCCTTGGTTCCCTCATCGATAGTTGCTGTGTTCTCAGTAATATCCACGTTGAAGGAAATAGGTGTTCCGGTAAGAACCTGATATTTTTCCTCCTCTGAAAGAGATGCAACTATTACATCCTGGAAATTGATGGCTGTGGGCTGGCTGTAATAAGTTTCTACCGCTGTTTCCTGAGTATCTGCAGCATAGGAGTTGTTAACGGTTATCTGAAGAGTTCCCTCCTCAAAAGCCTCCTTGAGCATAGGGGTTACAGCATCATCATTGATAAGCATTCTGAGTGTCTCTTCATCGAGATTATGCTTAGCCATGATGCCTCCGCTGACCATTGAATCGGTATCGTCGGTTACCTCTCCGGCTTCCACAAAAGTATCATCCGCATAATCTTCATCTTCTAAAATCTCTATCTCTTCCGCAGCTTCTTCCTCAACGATAGTCTGCTCAGGAATTGCTCCTGCAGCTGCTGTGTCCTTGTTATACTCAGTCTTGGCAGGATTCTTGTTTGCCTCTGTTGTCTTAGTCTTTTCCGCAACTGTTGTCTTACTTGCTGTTCCGGTATTGGATGCGGTTGCCTTCGGAGCCGCTGCAGCAGGAATCTGCTCAAAGCTTGCAACAATTGAATGGGCGCCTCTGACATTATTGAATGTGTAGCTGGCAACAGCGCCTATATTCTTTCCGTCAACAGTTACCGACTTGATTCTGTAATTCTGTGAAGGGGCTACATTAAAGGTAGCACTTCCGCCTTCAGCTATCATGATATCTCCGCTGGGAAGGATTGCTCCTCCGGCATTACCGATACCTGATGTTATTTTATAAGTTGTCGCATCCTTCTTCATGAAGTTGGCAACTACATTAACGTCCTGTTCGATCTTATCGATGTAGAAGGTCTTATCCTTACATACTACCTGCCCGTTCACTGTCCAGCCTGTGAACTCATAGCCCTGATAGGCCTCGGCCTTAAGAGTAACCCTGGAGCCCTTGTTATACCTTCCTGCTCCTTCGAATTTGCCGGTATCCTGAGGATTAACCGTTACACTAATATTGCAGGTATCTCTCTTGAATACAGCTGTGATATTTCTGTCTGTGGTTATGTTGTTAAGCTCAATGGAACTGGCTGTGCTGATAGTCTTATTGTTCTCAACAAATCCCTCAAACCTGTATCCGTCCTTTGCTTTGGCGGTAATGGTAGTGCTTGCGCCATATTCAACACTGATACTCTTACTGATTGTACCTCCGTCAGCGTCGTTTACCGATGTTTTAACATAGCAGGTAGCCCTCTCGAATCTGGCTGTAAAGGTCTTGTCACTGGTAATATTTGTGAATGTGGCACTCTTTCTGTCTGATACAAGAGTATTGCCTTCGTACCATCCAACAAAATAATAGTTGTTATTTGGAGAAGCTGACAAAGTCACATTTCCGCCGTTGGGAACAGCTCCACCACCGGCTACGGCTCCGCCCTTGGCAGGATCAGCCTTTACGGTGATCATATGGTCATCATTGGCAACCGTAACTACAGCTCTGCTCACGTAGGTGGAATCCTCTCTTGAGGTGGCGATGACCAGGAATGAGGACGCAGTCTCATTATCACTTATATGCAAAATTCCGTCTGAGTCCACATATGTATTTTTGCTCTTATTGTTGGTTACTGACCAGCTTACAGAAGGATCAAAGTTGTTTCCTCCTGACACATAGGCATCAAACCTATAAGACTTTCCCTTTGGAACCGTAACAGTACCGGGAACCACCTGGATGTTGGTAATGTAGGGCTGTTCAGCCTTAACTTTCAGCGAAACATTGACGATGGCCTCATGATGCCTTCTTATATCGTCCGCAGAAAAGAATGTGTATTTGGCAGTATAGGTTCCGGCCTCCAGGGCTCTGTCAACATAGATCTGGTATGTAGCTGACTCTCCTGGATCAAGATAATCATCATCAGTAACCATGGATAAAGAAAAGGCAGTGGAAGGATCCACTTCTTCCCAGGTTATAGGAAATGTCGTATGTCCAACATTTACGATGGTAAACTGCTTGGCATCGATGAAATCTCCCTCATAAGCAGTTCCCATATTGATATTAGGAGTATAGCAGGCCAGCTCATAATCGAAAGGATCCGGTTCTTCCCAATCATCTGCAGGCTCTTCATATTCCTCTTCCTGCCCTTCCGTATAATCTTCCTGATAATCTTCGTCCTGAAGCTCCTCTTCAAGAATTTCAGTCTCTTCAGTAAAGATTTCTTCGCCTTCTTCAGCATATACCTTGGCAATCTGCACAGCTGAAGCGCTGGTGACTAATACTGCAATTGTCAGAACAATCGCATAAATCCTGATAAAAATATCCTGTTTCATAATTTTCCCCTCATAAATAAAAAAATAACATTTTGTACTTTATACGAACGAGTCCCTTCTGCGGCAAATGAAGTTATTCAAGCTCATAAACCAGCGTCATGTCAACTCTGTTGCCCTGCACACCCACCAGTACATCCTTTGCAAGGCTTGCCACAATGGATTTTTCCAACTCATCCCAGGCCTGGCTGGCACCTTCGTCTCCCTCGGAGGCATCCTGCAGGGCCTGTCTGTATTCTTCCAGGGACCACATAAGTCCTGAATCCGCAAGGCCATCTATATTGCTGTAAATTCCCATGGATCCGTATCCAACCATGTTCAGTCCGTATTGCTGCTCCAGCTTCATGACATTGTCATAGTTAAGGAGACCGTTTTCTATTACCTCACGGACCTTATCCATGAATCCTTTTACAAACATGTTCTGATGCTGCTTGGATACTTCAATGAGGCTCTTTTTCTTATCAGCGTCCATCTCTGTCTTTGCTGTAAGCTTGATGCAGGCCTCGTTCTTGTATCTCTCCATGTACAGCGCCACATGGTATTCCCCCACCATTGCCTGTAACATGCCTATGGTCTCTTCAAACAAAAGCTTCATATGAAGCTTGTCCTTCTTCTTAAGGTCAAGATCTCCAATGAGTTCTTCCGCTCTCTCGGCAATCTTGTCTTCCTCCATCTTGTTGCTGTCGATAAACATATAATCAGTAGCCAGCTGCGGAACTCTTGATCCAACTGTACACAGCGCCTCGGAAAAGTCCTTGGTAACTTTCATATTGATATTGTCAAACTTCATGGTTATCTCTATGTCGTCCGCCAGATTGGCCACCAGAGATCTCTCAAGATCTTCCCATGCTTCCTGGGAAAACTTGTCATCGGCCTTTTTCTTTTTCAGTTCCTCCTGATAATCTTTAAGACTCCAGCGCTTCTCCGCAGGCGGACTGGCAATAAATGTTGAGATCAGCTTGTCAAAAAAGCCTTCCTTTGCCCTCTCCGGTGCCAGCGACTTAAGTTTTTCCCTCTGATTGGCATCAAGATTGTTTTCAGCGGTAAGAAAAACATATGCAACTCTTGAGTTGCCCTCAAGCCACATCTCCACCAGATCTTCATCAAGAATCGATCCCACAAGTCTCAGCACCTCTTCCGTAAGAAGCCTGAGCCTCAAGGCGTCTCTACTCTTCATTGAACTGTCAGTAATGAATTTGTCCAGAACCCGGTACATACTGTTGAAATCAGATACATCGCCAATTCTGACGTGTTTAGACTGTAAATATCTCATTATTCCCCCTTCTTGATCATGCCGTGCACTTTTCCCCTCACTACGGCATATTTTCAATCATATTTATCATAAAAGAAAGCCGGTCTCTTTCTCAAGACCGGCTTTCTAAAGATTTTATTAAATTTTACTTTTTGCTATTCTGCTCTAATTCCTTTTCTCTGTGCTTTCTGTACATCTCTTCGCCTGTAACTCCCAGCAGTGCTACGATCAGGAGCCACCACCAGTTCATATGTGCCTCTTTTTCTGTAGGAATTGATGCTGCAAGAGGAGTGGTCTCCTCGTCGATGGTTACTGTAACGTTCTTCTTTTCTGTCTTTTCTGTCTTTTCCTGCTTTGTCTTGTTTTCAGTAACTGGTGTTATCTCATCTATTGCCTGAGCTGTCTCTACTTCCTGCTCTTCTGCTATCTGGTTAACCATGTCGATAACTGTTGCTGCTGTCCATCCCTTATTCTGTCTTCCAACACCCAGGATCTGCTCTGTCTCTGCTACAGCTGTATTCTCAGCTTCAACAGCTTCCGGAAGTGCATTGTAGAAGAATGTCCATTCTGCTGTGGGTTCGTAGGTATCTTCGCTGCTATACTCATCGCTGCCTCTGTTTTCTTCTGTGTTGTTCTCTTCTCTGCCGGGATTTGAAGGCTTCTGAGGCTTCTTATCCTTATCTTTTACTTCTTCCTCTTTAGCTTCTTCCTCGTCCTTTATCTCCTGCTCTTTCTCTTCTTCCTTCTCTTCTTCCTCGGCCTTTTCCTCTTCCTTCTTATCTTCCTGCTTCTCTTCCTCGGCCTTCTCCTCTTCCTTCTTATCTTCCTGCTTCTCTTCCTCGGCCTTCTCCTCTTCCTTCTTATCTTCCTGCTTCTCTTCCTGTGTCTCTTCTTCAGCCTTTTCTTCTGTCTTTTCTTCCTGCTGTGCTTCCTGTGTCTCTTCCTGCTGCTGTTCCTCTATCTGGTCTATAACTGCTTCAGGGTCAACATCGTTTTCTTTTGCAAGTTCATCTATTGCCTGCTTTGCTGCATCCTTCTGTGCTGTGATGGCATCAAGTTCATCTATTGCGTCTGACATCTTCTCGTTAGCCTTAGCAAGTAGCTCGTCAAGATAATTGAGCGCTTCTTCGATTTTCATTGAATCCATATCAACGTCTTCAGGAACTTCTATTCCGAGGAACTTGGCTACATCTGTAACTCCCAGTGCCTCAGCAGCTGTAAGAACGTAATTATCGCGAGTCTTAAGGCCATCGATGGCTTCCTCGAGTCTCTCAACTTGTTCGATAGCTTCCGCTGTTGCATCCTCTGCCTTGCTGACTGCCTCTGAATACTCCTTGTACTGCTCTACATATCCGTCAGCCTCCTTAATGAACTGTGTTACCTGGTTATCAGTCTCTTCATCACCGGTCTTTATATCCTTTGTGTTAACAACTATATCCGGATTGCCGTGTGTATTATTATTTTTGTTCTGTACTACCTCAGTAATAGGACATCCGTCTACTAAAAGATTTCCGTTTTCATCATAGCTGATTTCGCGGCTGTCAGCCTTTTTTCCTTCGATCTGTTCCTGGGCTATGTAGTAGGTCTTTCCATCCTTCTCGTAGCTGTATACTCTGAAGTCTCCATCTTTAGTTTTCTGTCTTACAGTATCAAGAGCTGCTCCGTTCTTGCCTTTTTCTACGCCATCCTTGAACCACGCTTCATCGCCGTATAATTCTCTCAGATATGTATCGGCTCCAACCTCAAGTTCAGACTTTTCAAAGATTACTATTTCCTTGCTTGAACCAAGTCCGTTGTAAGGATCACCGTCAACTGTCTTCTTATCGGTTCTGTCAAGGTTGAAATACTTGGTTACTTTATTACCATTTTCATCAATGTATGAGAACTCGTAATAAGTGTAATCCTGTCTGTCAAAGCCTTTTACCTTCTTCTCAAAGGTAATGCTTTCTACATCCTCTGTTCCAAGTTCCTGAGGGATGTAGTAATCCATGATATATGCTTTAAGCAGTTCAGCCTGCTTATCCCAGTTAGCTCCGCCCTTTCTGTTATTCTCCAGCTCCTCTTTGAGATCCTTGGCTGCTTCTGCTTCAGTCTCCAGCTTCTCCTGTGCGGTATCTACTGCGTCCTTAAGGTTATTAACCTCATCCTTGGCATCCTTGAGCTTCTGCTTAGCTGCCTGAACATCTGCAGATGCATCTGAAAGAGCTGCTAAATATTCTTCCTCGGCCTTCTTAAGATCATTTTTAGCCTGTGTATACTCATCTTTCAGGCCATCAAGCTCTTCTTTTCTTGCGTCTACAACTTCCTGGGCCTGCTCTACAAGAGTTTCCAGCTTTCCAACCGCTTCCTCGGCCTTTTCCTTATCTTCTTCAGCTATTGCCTGATCGATTTCAGCTGTTATTTCTTCTGCTGCTTCACTGGTTTCTTCAACAGTCTGTGCTGCTACTTCTGCTGCATTCTCAGCTGCCTGGATTATCTCAACTACCTCTCTTGCTGCTTCTTTCTCAGCAACATCCTTCTTTTCTGCTTCCTGAAGATCTTTTTCAGCATTCTCTATATCCTGAGCTGCTTCTTCGGCCATTTCTTCAATCTTCTCTGCGGTTTCAATAACATCTGCAACCGCCTCATCTGCTACCATTCCGCCATCTTCTGCTTCAGCCTTTGTTTCCTCTTCCGCTATGATGGGAGCAAGCTCTGTTGCTATGTCTTCTATTGCATCTTCCGCTACTTCTGCCTGCTGCTGTGCTTCTGCAGTTGTCTCGGGCTGCGCTTCCACTGTTGCTGTCTCTTCAGTGCCCGGCTCTGTATTATCATTAGCAGGAGCATCTTCACCTTCAGCGTAGGCGGTTATCGGTGATGAAATTGCCATCATTGCTGAAATACCAACCAACATTGCTGAAATGACTTTCTTATCAATAAGATTATTCTTCTTCATTTTTTACCCCTTTATCTAGCTAAGAACCGGTTGACAGTTACAGTATTGATTCAATCTATTGCGATGTGTTCAAATAGATATTCAAGTACGTCCTGGGTAAATCTCTTTGCATTGAAGGCTATTGTTTTAGTGCCATCTGCTTCAACATCTTCCCTTATTACGTCTGCATACATGATCAGCGTTTCTGCAACGATTATCACGTCCTTGCCCATAAGTGAAGGTGTATCACCTTCTACTGTAATGGCGATGCCAAGAGGGCTGATGTTCTTAACCTGTCCATAGACCTTTTCCAATGTATCTCTGTTTACGATTACACTGTTTGCTTGAAATTCAATTCGATTGATTTTTCTACGTTCTTCCATTTTGCACCTCTCTTGCTTTTCTTCTTGTATCCATTATATCGTCACCATACATCATAATCATAATCATAATATGCATTTATTTTGTGTTTTATGATTTATTTAATGATTGCTTTATGGTTTTTATTTTTACTTAAAAAAATAACCCGTTTTGTATAGCATTTCGCCACATAAAACGGGTTGTTTTGTAATCAAATTTCAGGAAATCAGTCCTTTTTACCTGTAACCTTACTTATTGCAATCTTACCGGCCCTCTTAAGAGCATAAGGTCCGACATATTTAAGCTTATCCTCGGCCTTCACCATCTTGCTGGCTTCAGGTATATCTCTTGTGAGATGGATAGCATCAAATTCACACTTGGTTGTGCAAAGTCCGCATCCGATACAACGGTTTACATCTACTGTTGTAGCGCCACAGGACAGGCATCTTGATGCCTCTGTCTTGACCTGTTCCTCAGTGAGAACAAGTCTTAAGTCATCGAAGGTATCCTTAGCTACGCCAGCCTTCTTGCCTGGGATCTGTCTCTGAGCATTATCAAAGCCTTCAACAAGGATATTGTCCTTATCAAGCTCGATGAACTCTCTTCTGTCTCTGGCAAGATCCAGTCTGTTTCCTTTGTGGACAAAACGGTTGATGGAAACCATACCTTCGCGACCGCCTGCAATAGCATCGATAGCGAATCTTGCACCGGTAAATACATCTCCTCCAACGAAGATATCAGGCTCTGCAGTCTGTCTTGTAAGCTTGTCAGCAACTGCTGTGCCGTTTCTGTTAAGCTCAACCTTGGTTCCCTTGAGAAGGTCTCCCCACTGAACTGACTGTCCGATAGAAAGAAGAAGGTTCTCACAAGGAATCTCAATGGTATCATTCTCGTCGTACTTAGGGCTGAAGCGGTGCTGATCATCAAAGACGCTTACGCATCTCTTGAAGATAACTGCCTTAACATGGCCGTTCTCTACAACCACTTCCTTAGGTCCCCAGCCGTTCTTAACCTCGATGCCTTCTTCCTTAGCCTCTTCAACTTCATCTTTAGCTGCAGGCATCTCTTTCTCGCTCTCAAGGCAAAGCATTGTTACCTTGCTGCTTCCGGCTCTTACAGCGGTTCTTGCAACATCGATGGCAACATTACCGCCACCTACAACAACTGTATCTCCGCTGAGTTTAACGCTGTGATCCTGATTAATAGTACGAAGGAATTCAACACCTGTCTGAACGCCCTCAGCGTCCTCTCCGGGAACGCCTGCAAGTCTTCCGCCCTGCATTCCGATGGCAATGAAGAATGCCTTATAGCCTTCTTCACGAAGCTGCTGGATTGTAACATCCTTACCAACCTCAACACCACATTTGAATTCAACGCCCATCTGACGGATAACATCGATTTCTGCGTCGATTATATCTTTTTCAAGTCGGTAGCTTGGAATACCATTCATCAGCATTCCACCGGCTCTCTTCTCTTTTTCAAAAACAGT